>Ga0256405_10008649_pt1 | contig 14432 bp, 5 predicted proteins | sample RumenRJG_02DNA_FD_189096 | JGI IMG/M metagenome (GOLD analysis project Ga0256405, IMG submission 189096) | Bovine rumen microbial communities from Lethbridge, Alberta, Canada - RJG_02 | ecosystem: Host-associated > Mammals > Digestive system > Stomach > Rumen | place: Canada: Alberta | collected...
CAGAACAACGCCCGACACCCGTCGCTCAAAGCGTCCGACAAAGGCTACGCTGGGCCTCGGGAAACGCCCGAAATCACCTTAAGTTAGCGGCATTCAGCTCTGACCCTTTTGACCACTACCCTGATAGCCGCGTCTTCGGACGAAGGAAGCGCCAAGGCGAACGCATCTGCTGAAATGTCGTCGCGCCAACGGCTAAAGGCTGAATAAATACATATAAGGAGAGGCTGACGTGAAGAATACTGCTGCCTGTGGTTTGCGACGCGGGATGGTCTCCGCGCGGCTGTCGATGTGTGCCGTCTGCATGGTGGCAGGGGCCGCCGCTTTCGCCGACCCGCTTCCCCGTCTCAAGGTGTGCGACAACCGGCACTTCCTGGCGACCGAGGACGGGCGGCCGTTCTTCTATCTCGCCGACACGGCGTGGGAGCTGTTTCATCGCCTCGACCGCGAAGAGGCCGTCAGGTACCTCGACAACCGCGCACGGCTCGGCTTCAACGTCGTGCAGGCCGTGGCGATTGCCGAAGAGGACGGCGTCGGTACGCCCAATCCCTACGGCTTCACGCCGTTTGCCGATGCACGTGAACCCGTGCCGCTGACGCGGGAGGGCCCGGACAACGACTACTGGGACCATGTCGACTTCGTCGTCGACGCGGCGAATGCGCGCGGCATCTACGTCGCGATGCTGCCGACGTGGGGCCGCTGGTGGAAGGACGACCGAATCTTCGTGGCGGCGACGGCTCGGCAGTATGCGGAATGGCTCGCGCGACGCTATGGCGGCAAGGCCGTCATTTGGGTTCTCGGCGGCGACCGCTCCGTCGGCTCAGACGAGGAACGGGACGTGATCGCGGCGTTTGTCGACGGCATCAAGGCGGGCGACGGCGGGCGCAACCTCGTCACGTTCCATCCCTGCGGCGGGAGGGGGTCGTCGCAGGATTTCCACGCCGCCGGATGGCTCGACTTCAACATGTGGCAGAACGGGCACGAGATCGACTACGCCCGATACGAGAACACGCTGCGCGACTGGCGCAGAACCGACTTGGTCAAACCCGTTCTCGACGGCGAGAGCGTGTATGAGGGCCATCCAGTCGCGTTCAATCCCGACGGGCGAGGCTATGTCGTCGCCGCAGACGTGAGGCGCGCGCTCTATTGGGATTTGTTCAACGGTGCATGCGGCCATGCGTATGGGCACCATTCCGTTTGGCAGATGCATGGCTCGAAGGCCGCGCAGAAAGCCGCGCCGCGCGGCAAGAACCACCCGGACAAGCCTTGGCACGAAGCGATTGACGATCCCGGCGCGGCGCAGATGCGCTACGCGAAAGAACTGCTGCTCGCCCGCCCGTACTTCACGCGCATCCCCGCTCCCGAGATGATCGTCCCTCATCCGCAAGGTGCGTCGATAGTGCCCGGTTCGGGGACGCGGCGCTTTGTCGCGACGCGCGACGCCGGGGGGAGCTATGCGCTGGTCTATGCGCCGGTGGGACGCGCGTTTGAGCTTGATCTATCCGCGCTGAAGGGTGAATGGCTCAGGTTCTCGTGGATGAACCCTCGCGACGGGAAGTTCTCCGACTGGACGGCCTTCGCGCACGTTCCGCGCAAGTCCTTTGCGCCGCCGTCGATGGGGGAGCTTCTCGACTGGGTTCTGGTGGTCGAACGCGAGCGATAGCCCGTGCCGACGTCATGTCTGCTGTTCGCGGGCGCGCCATTCGCGCATCGTCATGCCGGTGCGCTGCTTGAACAGGCGTTTTAGATGCGCCGACGAGCTCCACCCGCACATGTTGGCGATTGGCTCTATGGTCTGGTGCGGATTGCGGAGGAGTGCAAAAACCTGATTCATCCTGGTCTGCAGAATAGCCTCGTAGATGCTCGTCCCCATGGCTTCCCGGAAGCGCTTCTCGGCCGTACGGCGCCCGCCGCCGATTATCTTGACGGCATCCTCGGCGGATATGCCGCGGCAGGCGTTGAGACGGATGCTCTCCGCAGCTTTGGCGACGGCGGGATCTGATGTCTTGCAGACGAGGCTGCTTTGGCGCCGGATGGTGATGAAAGAGCCGTAGAACAGTCTTTCCCGCGCATGATGCGATTCGGTCATCCGTCTTTGCAGAAGATCGGCGGCGATGCGTCCGCACTGCACGAAGTCGGGGCGAAGGCTTGTCAGCGTCGGGATCGCGTTCTCGCAGACGAAGAGGTCGTCGTCCACGCTGATCATGGCGATGTCCTCCGGTATTCGTATATTGGCTATTGAGCAGGCGGCCATGACGGTTTCGGCCGTTTCGTCGTTTGTGGCGAGAATGCCGCAGGGCTTCGGGAGCCTTTGCAGCCATGTCGCGATCTTCCGCTGCGCCGTCAGCGGATTGTCGGAGACCCAGCCTTCGGGATATCGCGCACAGGGCGCGCCGTGGCGCGAGAGGATCGACGCCAGCATCTCGTAGCGCTCCCTTGACCACTGTCGGTCGAGGCGGTAGCCGATGTATGCGAAGTGACTGACGCCGAGCGACAGCAATTCCGCCGCTGCGACCTCGACGAGTGATTTGGTGTCGATGCTGACAAGCACGGCGTTGCGCGGCAGTTTGGAGGGGTCGGCGTCGATGAAGACGGTCGGAATGCCTTTGAAAGACTTTGGCGGCGGCGGTGATTCGAGCTGGCTGTAGTCGATGAGGCATCCGTCCGGTTTCCAACGCGCGAGATACTCTTCGATCCGGTGCGGCGATCGGTCGAGCCTGATCTCCAGCACGCGCCATCCATATGTAGAGCCCCGCTCGTAGATGCCTTCGAGCTTTTTCACGAACGGGTCGTTGCGCCTTCCCACGAAGAAGAGGATGTTTTTCATCGCTGTAGATTATCGCATAAAGGCACACGCCTTGTCAATGCGCTAAACGCAATGTTTATGTTGCGCTTTTTGCGATGAAAGGGCGCGAGAAATGTGGTATAATGGCGGCATGAAGAAGATTCTCGTCGCATCTGTCTGCCTTCTGGCGGCTGGCCGGCTCCTTTCGGGCGCGTTTGACGGCGCCCGGCTTGTGGGACGCACGGACAAGGACCCCGTCTCCTACAAGGTCGGCGAGACGATCGCCTTCACGCTGAGGCTGAAGGGGCTTTCGTCGCTGCCGGACGGCTCATGGTCCGTCGGCTGGCAGCTGACCGGCGACGACGGGCAGCAGAGGCGCGGCAAATCCCCCATCTCCCTCGCGCAGCCGGTCGAGGTTTCCACGACGCTCGCGAAGCCGGGGTTCGTGAGGCTTGAGGCGTACCTCCTCGACGCGGACGGCAAGAGGGTGCTCCGCGACGTTCCTGCGCCGGGCGAAAACTGGCATAACGTCAAGGAGGTGTTCTTCGACGGGGGAGCGGGCGCGGACGTCGCCAAGCTGCGCCAGGGCGAGCCGGAGCCGGCCGACTTTGACGACTACTGGGCGAAGCAGAAGGCTGCTCTCAGGAAGGTGCCAGTGAAGGCGCAGCGCACCGAGGTGAAAAGCCCCAATCCGAAAGTCCGGCTCTACGCCGTGCGCGTCGACTGCGCGGGCGGACGGCCAGTCACGGGGTACATGTCGATTCCCGTCGAATGCGACAAGGGCAGGAAAGTGCATGCGCGCGTGTCGTTCGACGGCTATGGCACGCCGATCCAGCGTCCGCCGGAGAGCGTATGGAACATCTGGGCGATCGACTTCCACATCAACGCCCACGGCTACGAGCTCGGGCGTGACGAGGCCTACTACCGCGACTTCTTCGCGGGCATCCGTTCCAACGGCAATGACTACGCCTACGATCCCGTCCAGAACGCCGATCCAGACACGGCCTACTTCCACGGCATGGCGCTCCGCGTGCTGCGCGCGCTGGAGTACATCGAGTCGCTGCCGGAGTGGAACGGCGTCAAGATCGACGTCGAAGGCGGCAGCCAGGGCGGGCTCCAGACGGTCTGGGCCGCGGCGATGAACGACCATGTTACGGACGCAAACCCCGGCTTCATCTGGTGCTGCGACATCGGCAAGAAGGGCGAGGGCAGGCAGAAGAGCGTCGCCGAACCGGTTGCGACGCCCGGCCTCAGGTATTACGACGCCGTCAACCACGCGCGGCGCATCAAGGCGAAGGTCCACGTGCCGCGCGCCGGACTCGGCGACTATCTGTGTCCGCCGAGCGGCCTCGCCGTGTTTTTCAACAACCTCGGCACAAAGGACAGGAAGATTACGTGGGTTCAGGGCTCGCGCCACGATTATGTGCCGCCGAAGGAGGATGATCCGGAGCCGGAAGATGCGGAGGTGGATTCGGACCGTCCGTCGACTGCGAAAGACCTCATCACGAACGTCTCGCTGGAGAAGATTCAGCCCGACGGCTCCGTGGCCGAGTTGGGCGGGCACCCCGGGCGCCTGATGATTGATTCATCGGGCAACCACTTTGTCCGCATCGTGCAGAAGAAGCCCGGCACGATGACCAGCATCTACCGCAAGCACGACATCTCCGGCGGCTACAACCGGCTGGCCGTGTCGCTGCGGGCTCGCGTTTCGGGACTCGTCAAGGGTGATGAGAACTGGTACGACGCGCGTATCATCTTCAACATCAAGAACGCCGCCGGGCAGGTCGTGAAGACAGACGCCGTCATCTTCAACAGCGATACGCCGGACTGGGTGACAAAGCGGCAGACGGTCGAGGTCCCGGCCGATGCGGCGACGCTTGAGTACATGATCACGATGTTCAACTGCAAGGCGGGGGCCTTTGACTTCGACGACATCCGCATGACGCTCCTCAAGCCTGGCGACCGTGTGCCCGGTGCACCGAAGGCGCAGCCGGTGCGCAAGTATGCCGACCCGAAGCGGCCCGCGCTCAGTCATAGGGACATGCTGCGCGTGCAGGGCAACCGCCTTGTCAACGCCGCCGGCAGGGAGGTCTGGCTGCAGGGCGTGGCGATTCCGTCGCTCGAATGGATGGCGGCCGGCGACCACGTCAAGACGTCCTTCGAGGCGGCGGTCTGCGACTGGAACGTCAACGTCATACGCCTCGCGCTGTACAGTGGTTTCTGGTTTGGGCGCGGCAAGGACGGCAAGGACACGCGACCGGACGGCGGCGAGGGCTACCGCAGGCTCGTGGACGAACTCGTCGAATACGCGAACGCGCGCGGATGCTACGTCGCGCTCGATCTGCACGAGTACCGCGCGGCCCAGAAGCACCACGCCGAGTTCTGGCGCGACGCCGCGAAGCGCTACGCGAACAGGCCGGGAGTGCTGTTCGACATCCTGAACGAGCCGTACGGGATTTCGTGGAAAGAGTGGCGCGACGGCGGCGCGCTGAAGGACGGCGGCGGCAAGGCCGCCGTGGAGACGCTCGACGGACACGACCTCGCGGATTCCATCGGCATGCAGAAGCTCGTGGAGGAGCTGCGCTCGACGGGCGCGAAGAACGTCATCATCGCGGGCGGACTCGACTGGTCGTACGACTGCACGGGCATTCTTGGCGGTTTCGCGCTGAAGGATCCCTCGGGCAACGGCATCGCCTATTCGGTGCACGTCTACCCGTGGAAGTCGAACTGGCAGAAGAGCTTCCTCGACTGCGCGGCGAAATATCCTCTTTTCCTCGGCGAGGTCGGCTGCATGGAGAAGAAGATGCCGTTCGAGTCGAAGCTCGTCGACCCGTACGAGTGGGCGCCAGAGATCCTCGCGTGCATCCAGAAGAACCGCCTCAACTGGACGGCATGGAGCTTCCATACCCAGGCCGAGCCGTGCGTGATATCCGACTGGGACTACACGCCGACAACCTGCTGGGGCTCCTTTGTCCGCGCCGCTCTGCGCGGTGCGCGGTTCCAGTCCGACAAGCTTAGGTAATCTCAACCAGGGAGGAAACCATCCATGAACAAGACAGCATTGACAACCGTCGCGATATCTCTCGGGCTTTTCGGCGCGGCCTTCGCCGACATCCCCGAACACGAGGACACGTTCCTGATGGCAGGCCTCCTGCAGGGCCGTGTCGCGGGTTCCGCGAACTTCGTCGACCCGATCACATCGTCGGACATCGACATTCGCCGCGAACTCGGTCCGGTCATGGGATTGTACAATACTTCGCCGAACGGCAACAACGAGTATGCCGGCTATCAAAGCGAACTGGATGCGGTTAAGACATACTGGGACTTCGATGTCACGTTTGTCTATGTCGGGAAGATCTATCTTGATGCGTCTAAGGTTTATGCCTTTGGTTCGCGCATTGACGACTCTGGCTACATGAAGATCGACGGCGAAGTTCTCTACAGCTACACGGGCGGCGGTGCCTGCAAAAGCGTCAGGTATGAGCCCGCTTACACAGGATGGCATGATGTCGAGATCCGGTGCGGCAATGGTGCTGGAATGGCAGGGCGGAATTCGCCTTACTGCGCTATCGGCAAGATAGGGTTCTGTTATTGCTCTGTCGACAAGGACAGCGCAGATGCTGCAACCATAGCCAACCATGTCTGCAACGGCTCCACAGAAGAACCTAAGTGGATCAAGATGATCGACGACAATACGGGGACGCTGTTCGGCACTTCGGCGGAGACGGGAATGCTTGAGGCGCTGCAGGTCACCTATGCCGCGGAGGATACATCTTCAGGGAATGCGGCAGTCAAGGCGACGATACATTCCGCAATCAATGAAGCCGTCAACATCTATGCCTGGTACGGCCCGACCTACGGCGGGATCGACAAGAACTCATGGGCGCACGAACTGTGGATCGGTCGCACGACCGGCACGGGAGACGACCTGATCAACGCCGATTTCGGCGTACCCGCAGATACGGCCTATGTCCGCTTCATTGCCAGCGGAGTGAACGATGGGACTCACAAGTGGGCGGCCGACACGCTCGCCGTCGCGGACCTTGGACCTTTCAGCGCCAATCCAGAGGCGTCGTGGTCGATCGATTCGGAGACGCTGACGCCCTTTACCGCAGACTTCAAGTTGAACGTCGCCTATATGGGCTTTGCCGCGACCTCCTGGGAGGCGACGCTTCTCTACGGCCCGTCCCCCGACAATCTCTCGCAGCGCGCGGTTACGAACGGGATTTCAGCTTCCTCGGCACAGATACATCTCGACAACCTCTACGGCGCGTCGACCGTATATGCCCAGCTGACCGTGTCCAACGACAAGGGCGGATCGCTTGTGCTCGACAACATTTCCTTTGCGACGGCCGAAGAGCCGTCCCTCGGTCTTCTGCCGGGTCTTCTGCAGGGCAGACTCGACGGCAAGCGCAATCTCACGGACGGACTTTCCGCCTCGACGACGGGGGTGCGCCGCGAGCTTGGCCCGGTCATGGGACTCTACACCGACACGTCGGGCAGCGGTATGCCGTATACGAGCGAAATCGACGGCGAGAAGAGCTATTGGGCCTCTCAGGTTACATATCTTTATGTCGGCAACATCTACCTTGACGCGACTAAGACATACGCCTTCGGCGCGCGCAACGACGACAGCTGCGAAATCAAGATAGACGGTTCCGTAGTGATTGCGAAAGGCAACTGCGAGCATACGACGACTCCGTATGTGCCGTCGTACACAGGATGGCATAGCATTGCGATCAGAAGCGGGAATGACGGAGGCTGGGCCGGGGCGAATCCATACTGCCCGATCGGATACAAGGGCATCGTGTACAATGCCGAGGGCAGGACCGACCACAACTGCCAGAATACGCATGAAGACGAGACATGGTGGATTCCATTGAAAGATACGGGCGACGGGACGCTTCTTGGCACGCCTGGCGTGACGCCGTCTTCGGACGGCATCGCGATCGTGTCGGGCGAGAAGCGTCCGTCCGGCGCGGCCGTCCGACTGGTCGTCAAGGCGGCGGACAGTGTCAAGGTCTACGCCTGGAGCGGCGCGACCTACGGCGGCGTAGACGAGTCCGCATGGGACTCGAAGAGCGGCGTGCTGGCCACCAAGAGCGTGACGGAAGGGGATAAGGCGGTACGTGTGAAGGTGCCGCTCTCCGCCGACGCGCAGTATCTGCGCTTCATCGCCGTCTCGGACAGGGATTCGTCCATCGTCTGGACGTCCCCGACGATGCTCGTCGCCGGACTCGGCAAGAGTCCGGGCTTTGTCGTCATCATCCGCTGATCGGACACCTGACTCAACTGGACGGCGTGGAGCTTCCATCCGAGCGCGGAGCCGTGCGTGATCCTCGACTGGAACTACACGCCTACGCCGGCATGGGGCTCGTATGTGCGCGCAGCGCTTTCGGGGGCTCGCTTTGAATCTGATCGCATGAGGTAATGGACATTTAACAGGAACGGAGGAAAGTCATGAAGGTACTGTCTGTATATGCGTCTGCGGTATTGGCCGCGTCGGCGGCTCTCGGAGCCGATGTGTCCTGGACGGGAGGGGCCGGCGACAACAACAAGTGGGCAACAGGAGGGAACTGGAGCACGGGGTCCAAGCCCGGCGAGGGCGACGTCGCTGTTTTCGCGAAGGCGAAGCTCACGAGCGGCTCGAGAGTGCTAATCGAGCAAGACGAGACCATCCGTGCGATACGCTTCAGCGACGACGTCCAGAACGTAGTCTTCGACGGGCGGGATGGCAGTGGCGGATTCCACTCCATTACGCTTGCCAACGGCGGCATAACCGGTGAGTCTAACAAGAAGACGATCGCCTCCTTCGCCTGCAACGTCTATTTGGCAAAGTCTGCGAGCGTCCGCGGCGAATATACGGGCGCGCTCCGGTTCTACGGCGCCTTCGGAGCGGCGGAATCCGCCGCCTCCGCGGTAGAGGTTTCGCTGGACGGCGCGCAGAACGGCAACGTGTACTTCATAGGCACGCTCCAAGGAAACGCGCGCTTCCTCGTCAAGGGCAATACCGTGAAGATCGGCGAGACGGATTCATCAGGCTATTCAGGGCTTCAGGCCGGAGGCAGGATCGAGAGCGCGCTCAGCGTCGACATAGATTCCTCCGCGATAGCTTTGGCGCATAACTACAACTCCACCCTGCGCTTCGAGAACGACGGCGCAGCCTCCAGCGGCGACCGCATCGCCGACACAGTGCCCGTGCGAGTGGTCGGCAACGGCGGGCAGATAGCCTTCGCCGGCACGCCGTCCGAGCCCGTCGTGGAGACGATCGGCTCGCTCGACCTGCAGGCGCCGCTGACGGTCCGTCTGGGCGAAAAGATCAACAATGTCGCAGGGTCCAAGACCACCGTTGCCTTTCCCAGTGTCGCCGTTTCGTCGCTTGGCTATCTTGGCGTGCGCTGGGAGGCTAGCGGGAAGGACAACAACCTCAGGCTGCCGGGGCGCGCGAACGACGCGGGTGGCATTGTCGGGCCTTGGGCGTTTCAGGAGGCGGACGACTCCTGTTTCCTGACCATCGGCGCAAATGACGTCGTGACACCGCTTGACTATGCTCAGTACGCGCCCTTCGCGAACGCCGGCGCGACGGACATCGCCAAGCTGGTCGACAATGATACCGTTGCCCTTGACGGACCGAAGTCCGTCTGGGCGCTTTACATGCGAAAGAACACGGCGATCGAAATAGGGCAGGGCGATCTGACCGTCGCCTCGGGTGGCATCGTGATGTGCAACGGCGGAACGAAGGAGATCCGCTCGTCCGGAGGCGCACTGGTCTTCGGCGACGAAGCGCTGCGCATCAACTCCCAGAAGAGCTCGTTCGTGGACATATCCTGTCCGATCAAGTGGCAGCGACCCGACGGCGCGGCGGCGGAGTATCCGAACCTTGTCATCCGCAAGGCGAACAACAGCGCGTCGCCGGCCAATTTCGCCATGACGGGCGAGGACCTTGTCGGCGACTGGGGGGATGTATATTTCTGCGCCCTGACGAATTCCAACCAGCTCTCGGGATTCGAGCTCGGCGGACCGAGCGACCGCAGGATACACGGGCGGATGGCGGGACTCGGAGTGCTAACCAAGAGCGGCTCCGGATCGCTTTCGTTCGAGGACGGGTTCGTCCTCAACGCTCGGAACATCGCCGGCGTGGTCAAGGAGGGCAAGGTCGTCGCAAAGGGCGCAAGCGCGAAACTGCCAGTCTTTACCGTTCAAGACGGCGGATCGTTCGAGGTTGTCGAGGGGTGCGAGTGCACTTCCGCCGCTACGGTGATGTCCGGCGGACGCCTCATGGGCCTGGGACAGTTCAAGTCGACATTCAAGTCCGCCGCGATGCAGTCGGGTGCAGTGCTTCGCGGAGGCTCCGACACAAGGGCAGGTACGCTTACAGTCGGCGGTGCCGTGACTTTCGGCGGGGACTTCTCGCTGGAGATTCCGGTTGACGCCGAGGGCGTCGGAAAGGTTGTGGTTCCTGGCACCCTCACATTGCCCACCGCCGCAGCCACCGTGACCGTCAAGGTGAACGCCGTCTCGGACGAGGTGACGCGCGTGAGGACCGCGGACAGCGTCCCCGTGCTGACCTGCAGCGGTACGCTCGCCAACAGCGGCGTGGCACATGTGTGGAGCGTGGTTACCGACACTCCTAAGCGCATTGACGTTTCGAACGCCACCGTCGTGCTCGAGGGCAGCAGCTACGTGATCAAGGGGATGCGCTCCGTCAACGGCGGGTTTGTGATTATCTTGAGATAACCAGGGGGACGAAAATGAGATGGCTTGGCGCCACGCTTCTGGCAGCAGCAGCCCTGACGTCGCCCATTAAGGCAGAAGACGCGGCACAGGGCGCACCTGAATCGCATGCTGCCGGGGGCGGTGCTCAGGAGATGTGCCTCGGGTCTCTTGCGGACTTCCTGAGGTTTCTCCCCGGCGCCGTCAGGACGTGCGGACACGACAGGTCGCTGAAGTTCTACGGGACGGGCGAGAGCGGTCACTGGGCTGTGCAGGCCAACCAGCAGATTGCCGCCGCCCTGGCCATCCTCTCCGAGACACCGGATGCCGAACTGACGGCGGCGGGCTCTCCGTACACCGCAGCAGAGCTCTCCGACCTCTCGCTTGCGCTCTTCCGCTATTCGCTGCGCACTCACAGGACAGGCGACATCCCGTGCACCGACGGCAGGAAGTGGGGGAAAAGCTGGATAAGCGTTCTGGGACTTGAACGCGCATCTGGCGGAATAGGAATCATAGAGAGGCGTATGTCGGAAGAGGACAGGCGCAGGCTCAGGGATGTCCTCGTGTTCGAATGCGACTACCGGTTGAATGAGTATCCGATCAAGGCCGGAATCGTGGAGAACAACGTCCCGGAGTCAAACCTATGGAACGCCGGAGTGATGTTCCGCACGGCGTCAAACTACCCTGACCTTCCCCAGGCCGGCGACTACGCTGCGAAGGCGAGGAAGATGATGCTCAACGGGCTGACGCGTCCGTCGGACTCGAACGAGACGTGGTACGTCGGCGCGAACTTCACCGACGAATGGGCGCTTGACCACCATGGCTACCTCAACGTCGGATACATGTACGAAAGCCTCTCGAACCTTGCGTTTCTGCATTTCGACTTCCTCGACCGCGGTCGGCCCGAGCCTGCCGAGCTGATGCACAACGTCGCGCCGCTGTGGGAAGCCTGCAAGCTGCTCACGTTCCCAGACGGACGGCTCTGCCGCATAGGCGGCGACACGCGTGTACGGCACGCGTACTGCCAGCTGTTCGCCATGCAGTCTTGGGCGCTTGCGGCGCATGCCCTCGGCGATGCTGACGCGCTTGTGTACGAGAGGGAGGGAATCAGGAGGCTTCGCCGCGAGCAAGTAGCAGGCACTGACGGGTCGTACTTCGGGAAGCGGCTGAAGGGGCTTCGCGATGCTAGCTGGTACTACTACTGCAGGCTGGAGGCCGATGCCGCGCTTGCCGTGGCGTACAGCCTGCACTGGCACAGGAAGGGCTATCTCGGGGAGTCTGACATGGAAGTGGGCGTCGCGTCCGATGGTTCGTGGTACGTGCCGCTGCACCGCGCAACGTTCCTGCGCGGACCGAAGAGCTACCGCTCGGTGTGCGTCAGGTCGCAGTCCGGCTTCGGCAACCGCAGCCAGATGCCGAACATCGTGTGCGCACCGGCGGACAGAAGCGACCTCGCGGAGTGGGGCGCGAATCTCGTCGGCGCAGTTGGGCTGCAGATGGAGTGCGACGAGCCTGGCGGCAGCCCGGAGCGGTGGGACGGGAACATGTTCCGCGAGAGGCGATACAGTGACGAAGGCGGCGAGGCGTTCGAACATGCCTTCAGGATTCCGGTGAAGGATGGCGTTCCTCTGGGAGAGGGCGAGACGAGTCCGGCGTCTGTCGCCGAACGGGGCATGAAGGTGGTGGCCGTAGGGGATGGAACGACTATGGCGATTCGCGACACCGTCGTCATGACGCGTACTGCTTCGCTCGAACACGGTTATTCAATCGGGCGGATGGTTATCCCAAACGACGTGCTGAACGGCGGCTCGCGCAGATATGAAGGCGACGGCACGGACGTCGTCACGGTTGACGGCGCATTGTCGCTCGTCTCCGTAAACGGTGGCATAGCGCGCGTGAGGCGCAATCGTCCTCTGACGTTCCAGCGTCCCGGGCAGAGCCGCTTCATGCATCCCGTGGAGATGCACGGTGCCGACGTGATAGTGATTGAAGGGTCGCGGGAAGAGCCTGTCCTGGCAGAGGCGGGAGAGACGCTCTATGACGTTGTGTACCTTGCGATAGCAGGGGCTGACGCAGAGTCGGCGCGAAGGGTTGCGGCGTCTGCAAAGTGGGACGGGCCTTCGGAGAGGCTCGTGTTCACTGGCACCGACGGCATCGAACGAAAGCTGGACATGTCGGTGGACGTGGATGCGTGGCCCGCAGGGCGCGATCCCGAGTCGGTGAGCAGGCGGATAAGCGAGCAGTTCCTGTCCGCAGACCCGGTCTGCTACGCACCGGTGGGCTCCACGGTGACAAACGCCATTTCGCCCGGCTACGGCTGGAACAACCACATCTTCTACGCGACCGCAAGCATGTGGGTCACGGCGCTGGACAACGCGCGCCAGTTCGGGGATGCCGCGCTGGAGAGCCGTCTCGTCGGTGCATTCGAACCATATCTCGGAGAGAGGGCCGAAGTGCTCAAGCCGATCAAGCACGTCGACTTCAACGTCGTTGGGGCGGTTCCGCTTGCAATCGCTCGCCTGACAGGAGACGAGCGCGCAAGGAAGGTGGGACTGTCGCTTGCCGACTTCCAGTGGCGTGAGCCTAGCGCAGACGACGCGGTTGTAGGGAAGTCGCCGATGGACGAAAGGGTGAAGTGGTGGAAGCAGGGGTACACCGACGAAACGCGCCTCTGGATCGACGACATGTACATGATAAACCTTCTCCAGACCGAGGCGTACCGTCTGTCAGGGGACGCAAAGTATATCGATCGCGCCGCGAAGGAGATGGTGCTTTACCTCGACAGGCTCCAGAACGCGGACGGTCTGTTCTACCATGCGCCCGACGTGCCTTTTGTATGGGGACGCGGCGCAGGCTGGATGTCCGGCGGAATGGCCCTTGTGCTGAAGGCGCTTCCGGCTGGCCATCCGTGCCGCGAGCGGATACTCGTCGGGTACCGCAAGATGATGGCGCGGCTTCTCGCCTGCCAGCGCGACGACGGGCTGTGGGGACAGCTGGTGGACGATCCCGCGTCATGGCCCGAGACCTCCGGCTCCGCCATGTTCGCCTACGGTATGGCGGAGGGCGTGGCAAACGGATGGCTGGACGGAGGCGAATACCGGACGGCGGTTAGGCGCGCATGGCTGTCGCTTACGTCCAGGCTCGACAGGTACGGAAACATCTCGGGGGTTTGCGTCGGCACGAACAAGAAGAACGACAGACAGTACTACCTTGACCGCCCGTGCCTGAACGGAGACCCGCATGGACAGGCACCGATGCTCTGGCTGGCCGGGGCGATGGAGCGCTGCCGAAGGGAAGTGGGCGCCGCTGCGCCAGTTGTGCAGCATGGGAGGAATTCACTGCGCCTCGACTACGACGTCTGCGTCGTAGGCGGCGGTGCGGCTGGGATTGCCGCCGCTGCGCAGGCCGCAAGAGCAGGCGCCAGGACTGTTCTCGTCGAGCTCGGCGGTCAGCTGGGCGGAACGATGACAAGCGGCGGCGTCGGGTTCCCGGGGCTGTTTCACGCGTGGGGCAGACAGGTCATCGACGGAGTGGGGTACGAGATCGTGACTAATGCGGTGGTCCTTTGCAACGGCAGGCTGCCAGACTTCACGAGGCCGTGCGGGGAGCGGCATTGGGAGCACCAGATACCGGTGGAGCCATGGGCTCTGGCCGCAAGCGCCGAGGAGACGCTGCTTCGCGCTGGTGTGGAGATACGCTACTTCTCGGCTCCGCTTGCAGTCTCGGTGTCCGGGGATGCGTGGGCGCTGCGCATTGTCTGCGCGGGCGACGAATGCAGTCTGGCTGCGCGTACCGTCATCGACGCTACAGGCAACGGGACTGTCTGCGCAAAGGCGGGGTTCGCGCGAATGCGCGACGAGGCAGCGAGGCAGCCTGGCTCGTTTGTGTACAGGTTCGACGCGGGGTGCGACGTGGCCAGCCTTGACAGGGACGACCT
>Ga0256405_10008650_pt1 | contig 14431 bp, 10 predicted proteins | sample RumenRJG_02DNA_FD_189096 | JGI IMG/M metagenome (GOLD analysis project Ga0256405, IMG submission 189096) | Bovine rumen microbial communities from Lethbridge, Alberta, Canada - RJG_02 | ecosystem: Host-associated > Mammals > Digestive system > Stomach > Rumen | place: Canada: Alberta...
CCTTTCTGGGGCATGGTTGATTGTTTCTAGACAACTCAATTTTACCATGAACCAGTGAGGAGTTGTTTTATATTGTAACCAAAAGAATGCCGTATTTATGCGGCTTCTGGCGTTTCGCAAACGCCTAGTATAATTTATTGAGAAAGGAGTCTGCCATGATCCACGAAGTCGAAATCAGCACCATGAACGATCTTTTTGAAATGATTTCCGAGCAGGAATACCGTGAAGATCTGGGCCGCCACCGCAATCTTTTTATCTACCGCGGTGAACCGGATGCATCCTTTACGCTCTCCACAAGTCTGCGCAGGCACTGCAAAGACAAGAGCCGGATCCTTGAGCCGCCCCTGCTGCTCAATTTCACCAAATACGCGATCCTGCAGGAACCTACACTGCAGGACTCCGTCTGGAATCAGATGATCCTGGGACAGCATCACGGACTGCCCACCCGGCTCCTGGACTGGTCCTTTTCTCCCATCATTGCCCTCCATTTCGCGACAACGGAGAATGATCTGGAGATGATGGACGCTCATGATGCTGTGGTCTGGCGCATCGATATTCATGAACTGCACGCTATGCTCCCGGAGAAATACAGGGCATGCATCCGCAAATATAATACGACGGTCTTCTCCGTCAACATGATCCGGGAAGTCTGCAACAGTCTCAAGCAGTATGATGAAGACATGCAGGACAATTGCATGGTTATTATCGAGCCGCCCTCTCTGGATCCCCGGATCGTCAACCAGTACTCCTTCTTCTCCGTGGTTCCGGACAAGATGGTCGATATCACGGGATTTCTGGACAGGTGCACAGATCTGACCTGCCGTTTTGTCATCAAAAAAGAGCTCCGTTGGAGGATCCGGGATATGCTGGATCACCAGAACATCACAGAACGCATTGTCTATCCCGGCCTCGACGGTCTCTCCCACTGGCTGGGCAGACATTATTTCGTCCGCGACTGACAGGCCGCCGGCGGCCGGTTCCGGTCATTGACTTATGTCAGCCGGTTTTCCTCATTGGTTCTGCTGCCGGCCCGGCTCTTCCTGCGGGCCGGTTACGACCTGGCGCACGATCTTGTCGTTCCACTCTCCTGTCTCGACCATCTGCGCATCAGGATTATAGTACTCCCGCAGAAAGGCAAGTGTCGCGTCGGGATCCTCGTCCAACAGATAAACCGACGCAGCCTGTTCCGATGTGCCCGCGATCGCCTCATAGGGATTGTCCGTAAATCCGTATTTTTCCAGCAGGGCGTTGTACGGGGCGGACTCCACCTTCCAGCCGCCCAAAAGGGCGACGTTGGAAAGCATTCCGACGGGCATCGGCTCAAAGGGATTGCAGCAGCGGGAGGCAGACAGTATCCCCAGCTTGCTGACATAGAGGTGGTCTTTATCCTCAGAGATCTCCATCATCTTTTCTCTGGTCTCCAGCCGTCTCTGCCGGCTGTCCTCACAATGAGACGCAAGCCGTCCCTTCCATCCGGGGATCTGCACAAAGGCACAAAGCCCCATTACGCCGAGGACCAGGATGGCCCGCACCGCATTGCCCGGCATCTTTTTGTGTTCCGATTTCCATGTCCACAAAAGTACTGTCAAAACACTCATCCACAGGCCGACATCGACTCTGTTGTAGAGATACCTTCCCTTCAGGAAGAGATAGTAATAAAGCGCTCCGAACAAAATAGCCTCCGCCGCCAGGGCAAGGATCGCCCGCCAGTCATGTCTTCCATAAAAGATCCACAGGCAGAAAACTGCGATAAAGCACCACACCAGCCTGTTTTTCAGAAAGCCCTTCGGCACCTCTTTTAAAAAGTCCTTTGCCGTGGACAGGCCGGGCTTTTTCGTCTCTCTCACCTCCATGAGTTTTTTCATCACATCCGTCGAAAAGACAGCTGTATCTCCGCTGTTCCAGGTATCGAAAAGATCATAGGCTGCACGGCTGACGCCGAGCTGTGTATAGAGTTCTTCATACTCCTCATATTTCGGCATACCATAATCCATGAGCTCGGAACGGGTATCATTGTATTCCACATAGTTTTTCCAGACAGGGTCCTTCTGGTATGTCGATCTGTCAAAGATCACCAGGCCGGCGCAAAGAGCCCCCAGAAACAGGCACATGAGGATGCAGCGAAGGAGGATTCTGCCGGCGCCGGCGGCAGATCCCTTCCGCGTCGGGGATGTTTTCCTGCCGGCGGACTTTCCGTCCGGGTTAACGCGTCCATCCGCTCCCTTCCCTGCTGCCGGATATTTTCTTCCTGCGTCGAGGAGCATGAGAAAGGGGATCCCCGCTGTGAGCGCCGCACAGGCGGCAAACTGCGCATATCTGCCCAGTATGCTGCAGACCGCGAGCGCGATTCCCATAACGGCATCTGCCCACAGGATCCTGCCTGCAGGCGGCACGGCGCCGGCATCATAATCTGTGTCCGATGCTCCCCACAGGCCGTTCCAGATCAGCATCATCCCAGCAGCAGCCAGAACCCCCGCCGTCTTGGTGTACTGGATATTGATATAACATTCATAGGCTGCGAATGCCTGGACCAGAAGTGCCAGCGCAAACCCTGCACCTTTGCGGACCCGGCAGGTCAGCACATAGGTGATCCCGGTAAAAGCGGCACAGAGAGCGGCATACTGAAACCAGGAATACCAGGGAACCAGGGGAAAGTTCTTATAAAGTCCGGCCAATACCAGGCCGACCAGATAATTCTGATAGACCATATGCGGATCAAAACTTCCGCAGGAACCGTTGACAAACTGTACGATCGTTATATCATCGCTTCCCTCAAATACCGGCGAGAACATCCGGTGCAGCAGGAGCATCATGAAAATATTAAATACCAGTGAAAAAAGAAAGCGCACCAGCCGCCCTTTCCCGCCAAGAGGCTTCACCGGCCTGCTGCTCCTGGCCAGATCCCGTCTGATCTCTGTGTCTGTTTCCCTGTCATTATTCCAGGCTGTCATTGTATCCATCTTTTCCCTGTGAGACATTTTCCGCACTGTCCTTTCATCAACTTTCGGGTCGATTTATGAAGCATGCAAAAAACAATTATAACGTCCCGTGGTGTAAATTACAAACAAGCTGCGCTTGTGTACTTTTTCCCCCTTCTCTGCTATAATTTATCAGCCGAACTCAACAGTTTCTCCTGCGGGTTTTTCCATGGATTGGCAAACCACGCATTTTTTTATAAATTATCAGATACGAATCACCTCGGAGATTTATGAAAACAATCATTTTACAACTCAAAAAACATGGTCAGCTCACGGCCTTCTGCCTCGTGTGCGCCTGCATCCTTCTGTCGGTCCTGCTGCTTCCCCGCGAGCAGAACTTTAAAGGACCGGAACAGGAATATGCAGATAACAAAGTGAAAACCGGCACTATCATTTTTTCAAAGCCGTCAGGTTTTTATGACGAGCCTTTTACCCTGAACATCAAAGCGCCCACTAAAGAGATCTATTATACCCTGGACGGTTCGGAGCCGGTCCGCGGCCGGGAGGGGACCTTCCGCTACAAAGAAGGCATCGAGATCGGTGATGCCACTTCCAACGAAAACACATATTCTATGCGCACGGACGTGACCACCGGATTTGATCTGGATGCCGTAAACAATCTGAGTAAGGGGCGCCGCATCATGAATTACCGTGTGCCGGACTATCCCGTAGACAAATGCACGATCGTCCGGGCAGTCTTTTATGATATTCACGATGAACCCTGCGAAGTGGAAACCGCCTCCTATTTTGTCGGATACGAAGGCCGCGAAGGATACGGCGGCGTAAAGGTGATCTCTGTCGTCACCGACCCGTCCAATCTCTTCGATTATGAAAAAGGCATCTATGTCACCGGAAAGACTTTTGATGATTTTGCCGCGGCAGATTCCTTCAATAACGATGAAATCTGGTACCGCCATTTCTGGTGGTGGTGGGACGCAAACTACCACAACAACGGTCCTGACTGGGAACGTCCGGCCAGTGTCCAGTTCTTTTCGAAAGACGGAGATCTTCTGCTGCAGCAGGAGGCGGGCATCCGGATCCAGGGCGGCGGAAGCAGGGGATTTCTGCCCAAAAGCCTGAATCTGTACGCGCGAAGAGTCTACGACGGCAACACCCGTTTTCATTACGACTTTTTCGGGACAGGCTATGAGGCCAAGCGCCTGACGCTCACCTGCGGGGGAGATGACTGCTATACCAAACAGAAAGACCGCCTGGTCTCCGAACTCGCCTCAGGCCAGGACTTTGCCACCATGCACTATGAGCCCTGCCTCCTCTTTTTGGACGGTGAATTCTGGGGCTTCTATTTCCTGACCGAAAAATATGACGCCAAATACTTCAGCTATTATTATGACGTTCCCGAAGAGGAAGTGCTGGAGATTAAAAACAATGAGGTGGAGATCGGCAATGAGGAGGATCTTGCCCTCTATGAGGAGATGAAAACCTTCATTGAAGAGAGTGATATGTCGGTCGATGAGAATTATCAGAAGGCGTGCGAGCTGATCGATATGGACAGTTTTATCAACTATAATGCCGCCCTGATCTACTGCAGCCGCTCGGGTGACTGGCCAAACGGAAACTTTGCACTCTGGCGCACCCGCGAAGCACCCGCCGAAACGGATTCTTCGGAAGCGGATACCGGCTCTGCCGAACACGCTTCTTCGCAAGCATCCTCCGCAGAATCCCGGCCTTCCTCCCCCTGCCGGGACGGACGCTGGCGCTGGATCCTCTTTGACGTAAACTCCGCCGCTATTTCGTCGGAGCTCAAAGACCACGATACCCTCCGCTATGTCATGAAAGCGAACAAAATGAAAATGTTCGGAAGTCTTTGCAGCAATCCTGCCTTCCGCAAAAGGTTTGAGGAACGGATCCTCGAATATGGCAATACGATTTTCACACCGGAATCGGTCAACGAGAAGGTCGACCAGTACATGGAAGAAATGGAGGCCCCCATGGCGATCCATTTCCGCCGCTTCTTCGGAGCAGATTCCGGACTGGATTTTACAAAAATCACCGACACGGAGATCCGCGGTTTCTTTACCGGGCGCCGCAGTATCGTCGAGCAGCTCCTCAGGGATAATTTCGGGGAGCAGTAAAGGCAGGTTTTATGTTTTCAGTATTCGGGAAAAGAATAAATATCCCTGCATCTGCTCTTCTGGTCCTGTCTGCCGTTTTTCTCTTCGTCCTGCTGATCAGAGATCTTCCGTATGCGGGACAGAAGCAGGCAGGGGATCCGTCGGCGGAAAACAGGAACCGGCTTACTTTTTCAAGGTCTTCCGGTTTTTACAAGGATCCTTTTACGCTGACCATCAGTGCGCCGACCGATGAGATCTACTATACTCTGGACGGCACGGAACCCGTGCGGGGTGCAGAAAACACCTATATTTACAAAAGCGGTATAGAAATCTCCGATGTCACGGCACGGGAAAATGTCCATTCCATGCGGACCGATGTGACCCACAGCTTCAACAGTGAACTTCTGGCTGAATATGCCAAAGATTACGCGTCCAAAGGCTACAAGGTTCCCGATTACCCGGTGGACAAATGTACCATACTGCGCGCTGCCTGTTACAATGGCAGTACGCGCAGCAAGGTAGAGACCGCCTCCTTCTTTGTCGGCTATGAGGGACGCCCGGGATACGGGAAGACAAAGGTGGTCTCCATCGTCACCGATCCGGATAACCTTTTTGACTATGAAAAAGGTATCTATGTCACAGGAAAGGTCTTTGACGACTTTGCCGCGTCTGATCCCTTCCACAACAGCGACATCTGGTACCGCCATGTCTGGTGGTGGTGGGATTCCAATTACACCCAGAGCGGACGCGAATGGGAGCGCCAGGCAAACATACAGTTTTTCGATGAAAATGGAAATCTTATGCTGCAGAAGGAGGCCGGGATCCGCATCCAGGGCGGCGGAAGCAGGGGATTTCTGCCAAAGAGCCTCAATCTCTATGCCCGCAAAGACTATGACGGCAGCAGCTCCTTTGATTATGATTTCTTCGGCACCGGTTTTTTTGCCAAACGCCTGACTCTGACAACCGGAGGAGACGACTATAATACCAAGATCAAAGACCGCCTTGTCTCAGAGCTGGCCGCCGGGCAGGATTTTGCCACCATGCACTATGTGCCCTGCCTTCTCTTCCTGGACGGTGAATTCTGGGGTGTCTATCACCTGACGGAAAAATATGACGAAAAGTATTTCAGCTATTATTATGATGTGCCTGAAGAGGACGTCGTCGATATCAAGGGAAAGGACGATGTCGAGGTCGGTGTCGAGACGGACCTCAACCTTGTAAAGGAAGCAGAGGACTTCATCACACAGAACGACATGTCTGACCCTGACAATTATGCCAGAGCCTGTGAACTGATCGACATGGACAGCTTTATCGATTATTACGCTGTCCTCATATACTGCGCCCGCTGCGGAGACTGGCCCAACGGCAACTATGCTCTCTGGCGTACCCGCAGAGCACCGGAAGAAGTCTATGCCCGGATGAAAGCGGAAGGCGGTCTCGAGGATATTCAGGCAGCCTCCGAAAACACTTCCTCAGATTCCCCCTGCATGGACGGCCGCTGGCGCTGGGTCCTTTTCGATGTAAACTCGGCCGCCATTTCTTCCAGTCTGATCGAGAACGATACACTCAACTATGTGCTCAATAAGGATCCCGCACCGCTCTTTGTGAGTCTCTCCAAAAATGCGGACTTCAGGAAGACCTTCCGCGAGCAGATCCTGGAATACGGCCGCACCATCTTCTCTCCCGAATCGGTCAACGCAAAGCTTGATCAGTACACGGAGGAAATGACGGATGCCATGGACCTCAACTACCGCCGCTTCTTCGGTGACGACTCCGGGCTTGATCTAAGGCAGATCGTCGACACCGAGATCCGCGCCTTTTTTGAAGGCCGTTACAGCGTCGTCGAAAAAATGCTGGATGATCATTTTGGTGATCCATGAACTGCCTCTTTGTAAAAAGACCTGTGCATAAAAAAAGACCTGTGCATAAAAAGAAGGACCCGGGTGGGTCCTTCTTTTTTACGGCTGAAAACTGCCCCGCCCCGCATGAGGATGACCGGTCACCGGCCTTTTCATCTTTCGCGTGCGGGGCGGAATCGTTATTTTCAACGAGCAGGACTCGCAAAAAAGTCCCGAGCCTGCACACAGGTCATTTCATGTCATTTTTTCAGTGCTGTAAAATATGCCGCGCAGCGGATCTGCTGAGGACGGTCCCTGGTCACGATCAGATCCTCCATGCTGCATGACAAAATCCTGTGCAGCACATAGAGATTCTCGACAGAAGGAAGCGCCTGTCCGCTGAGCCACCTGTAGATACTCTGGGGGCATTCCAGGCCAAGTACCTTCTGTACCTGCTTTACTGACAGGCCTGCCCTGTCAAGCCGGGTGCGCAGAAGCCTCCCGGTCATGTGCAGGTCAACAGATCTCTCTTTTCTATTATCTTTCAGATCCGTCTTTTTCATCTGATCTCTACATCCCTCAAGGCTTTGAATCCATAGGCGGATTCGGCACTTTTCACCCCCTGCAGAATGGCTTCGGAGGACGCCCAGGCTGCAAGCGTCCCGACAGTGTCGATTCCCGCATTCACAGGTTCCGTGCCGGAACCGTCCGCTGCTTTTCCGGGAATGGAAAGAGCAATAATGCTGTCTCCGTCACCCGATGTGTGGACAGGGGCGATAGATCTTGCAAAGCCGTCATGGGCCATTGCAGCGATCTTGCAGAGCTGGGGCTTGCTAAAAGGAGCATTGGTGAAGACAATGCCGATCGTGGTATTGAGCGCTGCATCCGGGGAATGACTGACAGCACCGGCTGTATCCGGCTCTTCTTTCTGCGTCCCGGCAGGATCATCCTGATCCGCAGTGCTCCTGATCATCTCTATCTTCCGCAGACAGCTGAGCATTTCCGTGCGGTCATAGAGTCTTCCGTCCTCCGCATACGCGCCCGCGATCTTCTGCCCGGTTTTCCAGTCATAGATATCTCCGAAAGCATTGACAGCCACGATCGCCCCGACCATCAGGTCTTTCTGGCGGAGGACACAGGCGCCGATCCCGGATTTCATGGCATGGCCCTCGCCGGCATATTTGCCGATGGTGGCGCCGCAGCCGGCGCCGTGGCATCCATCCTGATAATTGCCTCCCTCTTTTTCCGAAAGCTTGCAGGCTTCGTACCCCATAGCCTGGTCGGGGCGTACGTGGGGATCCCCTGCCGGCAGGTCAAAGATGTCCACCTGAGTGACCAGAGGTACATGGATATTACGTACCTCGATACCGATTCCCTTTTCCTCCAGATAGCGCATGACGCCGCCCGCCGCGTCCAGTCCAAAGGCACTGCCGCCGCCCAGGACAGCAGCGTGAATGCGGCCGGCTGTCGTAGTCGGGTCCAAAATACCGGTCTCCCGGCTGGCCGGCCCGCCGCCGCCGATGTGGAGGCCGGCTGCCATTCCCCGGGGATCCTCACTCAGAAGGACCGTGATCCCTGTTCCGCCTTGTCTGTTTTCCGTCTGACCGACCCGGATCCCCGGAAAGTCGGTCAGTGATACCTGTGTGATTTCGCTCTCTTCAGTAATATTTATTCGGGTCAAAACCAATTTCTCCTTTAATAGTGTGCCGTCACACTAGTCGTTCATTTTTGTCAGTTGGCGAAGAGCAATGACTGCAGCTCCTTTTGAGGCCAGCGAGGGCTCGTATAAAAAAGGACGCCTGATCCAGGGGGAGACGTATCTGGCATTGCCTCCTGTCAGGATCAGGGTCACGGGCATGCCCAGCTGCTCCTCGACCCGCATGGCAAGTCCTTCGATCAGGGCAGCTGTCCCGACAACTGCCGAGGAAAGCATACAGCCGTCCGTATCCCTTCCGATAAGATCCCCGGGTTCGACCAGGCGGGGCTCCAGCTCAGGAAGCTGGGCAGTTCCGGTCCTCAGGGCATGAAGAGATGTGCGCACACCGGCGCCGATCATGCCGCCCAGGAACATTCCCCGCAGGCCGGGTTTGAGAAGGTCCCTGTTCTCAATTCTTTTCTGATATTCCGCGTAAAGCTCTTTTCCTTCTTCCCCATCATCTTCTGTGCAGGGTCTGTGCCCCTGTCCTTCGATAGATTCGGTGGATTCGGTGGATTCCACAGGACCTACTACATTGATGGTCGTGGCGGTCCCAAGATCCGCCGTCATGGCAGGCGCGGGGCAGCAGGCAGCCGCCCAGGCAGCATCCGCGATTCGATCGTTCCCCAGTTTTTCGGGTACGGGAAGTTTTTCAAAAGAAAGACCGCTGTCACTTCTGCAGCTGATCACCACCGGAGGAATCGGACATATTTTTTCGGCCAGTCGTACTGCCGCCGGAGTATCGGCAGGTACCACGCTGGAAATCGCGACGGCCTGCACTGTGCTGTCATTCAAAAACACCCTGCAGATATCTTCTCCACTGCAGTGGTCTCCTTCGCAGCAATGATCTTTTTCGCTGCAAAGGTCTTCTCCACTGCAATGGTCATCTCCACTGCAGTGGTCTTCTTCGCTGCAAATGCCATTCTCTTCCGGCAGCGTCCCTTCTTTCGAGTTGAATACAAGTCCGTGCTGCCCAAGGAGCTGTTCCGCTTCTTTCAGAAAACGGGGCAGATCTCTGCCGGTCTCGGTGGGAAGCTTGGCTTCAAAGAGGATCTTCAGGTCCATCCCCTGCAGCACTCCGTCCCCCCTGTCCTCCCCGGCAATGCCGGTAAAGGCAATGGTCGTATTCCCTATATCAATCACAAGAATCACAATCATCCCTCACTTTTCCAACTTTTGCTGCCCCCAGGAGGGACAGCAGTGTGATCGCAGGATTTATGCGCCGAAAGCGGCACATGGGGCCCTGCCCGGGGCGTCACGTCATGGCGCTGATCTTGTCTAAGATCCTGCCTGCAACGTCCTCCTTGCTCATGAGGGGAAGCTCATTGGCCCCCTCCTTTGTGATCAGGGTGACAACATTGGTGTCGACGCCAAAACCGGCTCCCGCTGTACGCAGGCTGTTGGCGACGATCATATCCAGCTTCTTTTTGGCAAGCTTTCTGGAGGAGTTTTCCAGAAGGTTCTCTGTCTCCATGGAGAATCCGCAGACAAAGAGCCCGGAATGGCGGTTTTCCGCGACCCAGCCCAGAATGTCCTGTGTGCGGGCAAGGGGAATGGACATGCCGGTCTCCTCGCTGCCCGAAATGGGATTTCCTTTATTGGCGCTGCCGGAGAGCCCCTTCTTGATCTTATGGTCAGCCACCTCCGCCGGCCTGTAATCGGCAACCGCCGCAGCCTTGATCAGAATATCGGTGTCTGCCAGTTCTTCACGGATTGCCTCAAACATATCCGCTGCGGATGTGATATTTCTCTGCTTTACAAAGGGTGCCGCAGGCAGGGAAACGGGACCGGAGATCAGCGTGACATCCGCCCCCCGCAGCATGGCTTCATGCGCGATCGCATACCCCATCTTACCGCTGGAGTGATTGGTCAGGTAACGGACGGGATCGAGGGCCTCCTGGGTCGGTCCTGCAGTAACAACGACTTTTTTGCCCTTCATGGGCTTGTCCATGAAGGCGATCTCCTTCTCGATCCACTGGCAGAGGACTTCAGGCTCGGGGAGCTTGCCGCTGCCGGTGTCTCCGCAGGCCAGATAGCCGCTGGCGGAGTCGATGATGGTAAAGCCGTACTTTCGCAGCAGGTTGATATTGTCCTGCGTGATGGGATTCTCCAGCATCGCTGTATTCATGGATGGAGCTGCCAGTTTCTTGCATTTGGCTGCAAGAACAACTGTCGAGAGCATATCATCGGCAATCCCGTGGGCCATTTTTGCAATAATATCCGCAGTGGCGGGGGCGATCAGAATGAGATCCGACTCTTTTGCCACAGAGATATGCCGGACGTCAAACTCAAATTCCCGGTCAAAGGTATCGACCATGCATTTGGAGCCGGTCAGTGTCTCAAAGGTCAGCGGCGTGATAAATTTCGTCGCGTTTTCTGTCATGATCACATGTACTTTCGCGCCTGCCTTGTGAAGCGCGCTGGCGACATTTGCCATTTTGTAAGCGGCGATCCCGCCGGTAATGCCTAAAAGAACACACTTGCCCGTCAGATTCTTCATAATGACTGCCTTTCGTTTTATGTCTGCTCTCACCGATAAAATGGCTCGAGGGTGCTGAACATTTATATATATGATGTTGAGGTCAAAAGGTGGTTAAGGGAACACCGTCTCGTCATATTTATTTTATCAATAATGCCGCACGACTTCAAACCGCTCCAGCGCATAGTTTTCTTCATCTGTGTCCAGACCTGCTTTCTGCAGGGCGATGCCGATCTGTTCTTCCACGGTATCGACGCCGTCCAGGTTGGGCAGCAGAAGACCTCTGCGGTATCCCTTGGAGACAATGACGCCGTATCGCTTTACATCCAGCTGGTCCGGAGAAGATATTCTCTCCGTTTCCCCGAGAACATCGACAGTGATCTCCAGTTCGTCCAGTTCCGAGGGGCGGATCGCCGGAAAGCGCGGGTCTTTTGTGGACGCGCTCACCGCATTCTGCGCGATCTCCTGTGCAATGCTGCTGCAGGTGGGCGAGATCGTTCCGATGCAGCCCCGGAGGCTGCCGTTTTTGTGGATCGACACGAAAACACCGGCGCGTCGGTTCAGAAGGTCGCTTTGCGCTGCCCTGATCTCTTCCGGATCCTGTGAAGGGACATCTGCCGCGGCCCGGATCAGGTCACGGATCTCTCCGTCGGGCAGTCTCTTGCCGGAACGTACAGCGGATTCCACACCGGCTCTTGCCAGACGCACAAACAGATCTTCCTTCTCCCGTTTTATGTCAAGTTCCTTTTTCTTTTTTTTCGACCAGATCTGTAAAAAGTGACGCATACTATCCTGCCCTGTAACCTGATAGGTGCAGACGCCGTAGCCGACACCAAAGGTCCCTTCGTGTGAAAGTCTGCAGACACGCAGGGCACAGCCGTCCAGCGCTCCCGCCATCATGACAAAACTGCGGTGTCCGCATTCCGCCGCGCGGTCGCAGAATGCCTCGTCAAAGTCCAGCAGCTCGTCGAACTGCGCTCTGCCCATGACATCCATGATGCGTTCATCATAGACCGGTCCGTTTTCGTCAAATCCATAGGGGCCGTCATCTTTGAGTTTGTGAGAGAGGTCTCCGCTGGCGATAAACAGGACCCGCCTGTCCAGGCGCTCCGCCGCCTCCCGGATCTTGCGTCCCAGCCGATAGTGATCCGCCAGGGGCAGACCCGAAAGTCCGATGCGGACGACCCGGTAATCTGCCGGATCCATATAGCGGTTGAGAAAATAGAGGGGGATCATGGTCCCGTGATCCAGTTCCGGATCCCGCTCTCCCATGGTGCCTGCAGGAAATTCATCCCGGTCGCAAAGTCCGCACAGCGTATGGACAAACTCATAGTCGTAGCTGGCACGGATCGAAACATCCCGTGCGCGGAATCTTCGGAAATCGCCCTCCGCATCGACACCCGGGGAGATATGAAAATAATCACTATACATCACACTGTGGGGCGATGCGATCACCACCGTCTCCGGATTCAAAGAGGCCGCAAAGGCCATTGCCTTTGAATAGGCGTCCGTCGTTGCCTGAATCTTCTTTTCCTCGCCTCGTCCGATCTCCGGAAGGATGATCGGAGGATGCGGTACCATCACTGCACCGATCACTGCCATTTCCTTTCCTCCTTTGCAAATCAACAGTTCCCAGTATAAACATATTTCAGCTGTTCCCGGGCAGTCTGTGCCAGCCGGTAGACAGTCTCTACAGGCGTCGCGGGAGTAGTCCATTTATACCTGGGAAAATACCGGGATACATGCAGAGGGATCTCATCCCCCTTGCCGCCCCGCAGAGAGACGATCCACTCTGCCATCTGCCGCATCTCCTCCTCGCTGTCATTTTTGTCCGGAATGATGAGCTTTGTCAGCTCGATATGACAGCTGTCTGCCGCCGTCCTGATAAAATCCTTCACCATCTCCAGATCTCCGCCCACAAAATCCCGGTAAAATTCTTCTGTAAATCCTTTCAGATCGATATTCATGGCATCGATATAAGGCAGGATCTTGTGCAGGACCTCCTGCGAAGCCATACCGTTGGAAACAAGAACGGTCTTCATTCCCTCCTTGTGAAAAAGCTTTGCTGTATCAAGGACAAATTCCCATCCCACAAGGGGCTCATTATAGGTGAAGGCAATCCCCAGATTTCCCCGGTCCCGCAGGCCCAGCGCGATGTCACACAGGTCCCGGGGACTGTAAAAAGCCGTATCGAGCAGGCGTTCATGACGTCCTTCATAATAGGTGATGGGGGCCTGCCCGGTCCTGCCTCTGCCTGCACTTTCCCGCGCGGAAGCGATCTCATAGTTCTGGCAGAAGGGGCATCGCAGACTGCATCCATAGCTGCCCACCGACAAGATCGTCCGCCCCGGATAAAAGCGCGCCAGGGGCTTTTTTTCAATCGGATCCAGGGCAAGGGCTGTCAGCCTGCCGTAATTGGAGGCAATGATCCTCCCGTCCTCGTTTCTGCGCGCGCCGCAGGCTCCTGTCTTACCTTCCTCCAGGAGGCAGTGATGACAGCAGACAGTACATTCCTTTTTCATCTCGATCCGCCTTTCTCCGCATTCGGAAACTGTTTAAGAGTGGTCATCCTGACGGGAAAAATGCTATAATGACAATCGATTTCTGTTTTTCGAACTGTTGTGGGTTTAATCGGGAAGCATTGAGTCATACCGGCCGGCTCGCAGCTTTTCAAACTGTTATCGCTTCGGTCAGGACGCAATCATCCATTTTCACATAAAGAGGTAAAAACTATGTCTGCTCCAGCCCGCCCCGGTCACCGGGGTCAGAATATGGCCATTTTCGAGTCCGCGCCGATCCCTGTCGCCGTCATGACACTGGCTGTCCCCACGATCATCACACAGCTCATCAATATTATATACAATTTTGCGGATACCTGGTACGTCGGACGGACCGGCAGTGCCGCCATGGTGGCTGCCCTGTCTGTCTGCATGCCGGTCTTTGTGCTCCTGGCAGCCATCGCCAACCTCTTCGGCATCGGCGGCGCCAGCGTCATTTCCCGGGCTCTGGGCCGCAAGGATCTCTCTTATGCCAGAAAGACCTTCGCCTTCTGCTTTTACGCGGGGATCGCCGCCTCTGTTGCCTTCGGTCTGCTGATCGCCCTCTTCCGCAGCCGTCTCATTCCGGTCATCGGCGGAGACGACGCTTCTTACCAGTATATATATGACTACATGTTCTGGACCATGATCATAGGTGCGATCCCCACTGTCGGAAATGTCCTCTGCGGTCATCTGGTCCGCTCGGTCGGCGCGGCAAAAGAGGCGGGTTTCGGCATGTCCATGGGCGGCGTCCTCAATATCATACTGGATCCTCTCTTCATGTTCGTCATCCTGCCTCCCGGAAATGAGGTCACCGGCGCGGCAATCGCC
>Ga0256405_10008652_pt1 | contig 14429 bp, 10 predicted proteins | sample RumenRJG_02DNA_FD_189096 | JGI IMG/M metagenome (GOLD analysis project Ga0256405, IMG submission 189096) | Bovine rumen microbial communities from Lethbridge, Alberta, Canada - RJG_02 | ecosystem: Host-associated > Mammals > Digestive system > Stomach > Rumen | place: Canada: Alberta...
TTCACCAGAGCCGCCTTGTCCTCCTTGGCCACCTTCACCAGAGCCGCCTTGTCCTCCTTGGCCACCTTCACCAGAGCCGCCTGATCCACCTTGGCCACCAGTACCACCTTGACCTTGTGTTCCGTGTTCTTCTGTATGTGCAATATTGGTTGGAATAGTTGGGTTCCAACTTGTATTGAATTCAGTACATTCAATAGAAACACTTCCACTCTCACCACCAGCACTTGCAGATGCGGCATACTTTAAGCATGCGCCTGTTTCTTTATCTATGATAACTTCTTGAGAATAACTTGCACCATAACCAACATAGTTTGTACTTATTGAATATTTTGTACAACTACGGTTTAAGAATGTAGTATCTGATTTTGTTCCTTCACCAGCACCTAAGTAATGATAATATCCAAGCCATCCAAAGACACCAGTAGATAATGCGTTAGCATAGGCATCCATATTTTCCTTTGTGTAATATGTTCCATAGTAATAAATATCTTTGTCCCAAGTACCAGCAGCATTCTTTTCATAAACTACACCTTTGGTATTGTCAGATAAATCATAATATGCTTCACTAGTTTCTGTTAAATAGTAGTAAATATGATTTTTTACACCAAATGCGACATAATATGTTTCATCGGCTTCACCACTTGATGAGGATGAAACACGTACTTTTACAAACACACCATTTGTGCCAGCCATTTCATTGATCTTTGCTTCAATTTGTGCATAGTTGTAATCATCGGCGATATTAATAGAATCACCATTACCTTTGTCCTTGCTTCCACATGCAGTAAAGCAAACTGCAAAGCAAACAAGAAGAACAACTATCATTGAAATAATACCAAATCTTTTTTTCATAATTTTTGCTCCTTTATATATTTTGTTTAATTATTCTTTGCTATCTTCATCAGCATCTTGAACTGGCTCTTCAACTTCTTCAGTTGTATCCCCACTTTCCTCTGCTGTAATTTTTTCATTTGTCTTTTCTTTTGTAAATAGAAGAATATATCCGAATAAGACTACGCCAAGTAATACAATATCTCCAACGTTGCCTATTATTATGTACCAATAATATTTTACATATTCACTTGGTATATCTGCATACACTCCAAACTCTAATAAACGAGCAAGAAGTGAGAAGAATAAATATCCTCCTAAACATGCAATACATACAATATCTAATACCTTGTTATCTTTAAGCTTTTCGATGAAAGTCTTAAGAATAAATATAACTAGTATTGCCATTGCAGATAATGCTGCAAGAAAATCAAAAGCATATACTGCTTGTCCAATTTCTGAACCATATCCTACTCCGCCCAAGAAACCATATAATATCCTTAAAGCTAAAAATCCAAAGAATATAATACCAATTAATCTTGCTGCCTTATCATTCTTTTTAACAAGTGCAAAAATAAGTGCTGCGACAAGGCCAAAGAAGAAAATTAAAAAGAAGAATCCTCCTGCTATCGCGCCTCCATCGCCGTTGTCCATAACACCAACTGCATACAAAAATTCAAATAATGTATACACTCCTACTAGTATCATTAATACTAGTTTTGCTGGCTTACGTAATACTGATAAAATTTTTTCCATAATTATCCTTTTTATATTATGTTTGATTTACTGCGGTGTATTTTATTTTTGCACCGCAGTATTGTTTCATTATTTATTGTTTAAGGTATTGCTGCAAAAACAACTTCTCCTGTCACTTCATCAACAATATTGAATGGGAAACCACCATATGAACCTGGCATATAATTGACAATATCACATTCTCCATCATCTGAAAGAGCCCACATACCTTGATATGCACCAAAATATTCATATGTAATTGTTTCCTTGGATTGTGGTGCGGTATCAATAATACTATGATTACTATCTAATGCTTGTACAATGGCTGTATATTCACCAAATTGCATAAATAAGTACAAGTCACCATATTGACACATCCAATAACAAATTGTTCCATTACTAATTACAAAATGTTCTGTGGAAATATCATATACTTTACCATTGATAAGATAAAGATTGCCACCCATTGGTATAGCACCTACTGGTTCTCCATATGAGCCGGCATCCACTTGTACTTGTGCAGCCTCAATATTTGCTAATTCACCCACATATCTATATAAGTTTAAATAACCAAATTCTTTTACAATGATAAATGTGTCTTCATCCCCTGCTTCTCCAACAACTAATATGTCTTTAACTGTTCCATTATATTCTGCTGCTGACACAACTGGAACGCTGTTATTATCTAGTTCAAACATGCAATTAGAAGTATCTATACCATCCCATAGATAATTGTTATCTAGATATAAAATGTATTTTCCATCTTTTATCCAAATACCATTAAAATTCCAACTATTATTTGTAATAAAGGTAGATATTTCAGAATCACTATATGTATTTCCTGCCATAACTAAAACTGGGAATGCTACATCATCTTGTGTGCAGAACAACCATGTGTCATCTTCCACAACAGTTTTATATACAAGGGTGTATGGTATTACTTGTAAACCATTTTGTGTGATAAGTAGACAACCAATTATATTGACATCCCCTATGGATTCATAACAAAGATATTTATTATTTCCTACTGTCTTATCAACCCAATAGCAATCATCTAAAACAAAAGTTATAATATGTAAAATTTCATTCTGATTATAAATTCCTTCACAATTTCCACTAATATTTTGTGCACCATTTTGTGTATTTCTTAGATAGAAATCTACATATGCTCCTTCTGAATCAAAGACATATGCAACTTCATATACTGTTGGGAATGTCACAAATGAATTTCCATCTGGGAATAGATAGTAATCTGTAGAACCAATAGTTAATACATAAGCTTCATATTCTGGTCCCAAATTTTTGAAATTGCAATCATCTATCATTTCCCAACTACTATTATTTGGATAAACCATTTCAAGAATTCCAGCAGCCTCAGCTGAAGCACTACTTGTAGTATCAGCCATTACTTGAGCATATGTTGGAATATTGTTTATAGATTTTTTGCCATCATATACAACTACAAAAGACATAGTTTCAGGAGAATGTATATCTGCACCAAGTAATATTATCCATGTATTATAGTCAATTTCAAATCCGCCACCACTTAATGGAGCGACAATTTCTCCATCATAAACATAACCATATGAATAAATGTATAATCCAACATCACAAAGTACTCTTTCATTTCCTTCTTCTACCACATAATATGATGCAAACATTTCCCAGTCTCCAGAGTCAAATATATCAACTGAATAGAAATCTCCGAGATCATTATAAACCCACTTAAATATATCCGCTTCAACAATTACCCAATCAACTATTTCACCATTTGTAACCGTTGCATTATATATAAATCCAAGGTGGTTGCCTAAAACATTATTTAATGTAAGACGAGTTGCTCCAGTTATAGTGTGATCTTGTTCAGATGCATATTCATAGTCAATGAATTCATCAACTACCTCACCCATGTACATTGATAAAAGTTTGTTTTGACCGATAGTGTAAACCAGATCAACACCTGGACCTGGCATAATCATATAACCATTTTCCATTCTCCAACGTAAATAAGTTATTGCATATACTGGATAAGCATCTCCATCAAAGATGTCTTCTAAACTTTCACCAACAAACAAATAAGTTCCCTTCTTTCCACCATCTAAAGTAAAGACTTCCCACGTATATAAATCTGGTTGAACTTCTTCACATTGTAAGACAGCAATAATTTCACCTAAACGAAGGGTCAAAGTATGATCATTGTTCTTCATATATGGCCAATCGGCACCTTCCATATTGAGATAGACCATATTGTCATCCTCTTCCCAAGAATAAGATACCGCTGTCTTATCAAAGACTGGATCAATACGACCTGATAATACTTGTTCTACACTATCAGCATAATAAACAAATGTATTAGTAGAATAAGAACCATGACGTGTAAGAGCCATATATATATTCATTTCAGCATCTATATCGTAACCTTGTTCGATAACCCAGCAAATATCACCAACATCACGAATTAACTCTCCACCATTTCTTGGGGATTTCATAAAGTCGAACCAATAAGTAGGCCAATTATTATTTTCAAGAGCTGGTGAATATAATTCAATAGAAAAAACAGACTCATTCCAAGTAATATTTGAATCCCCAAATAGATAATAGTATTCCAAACTGGAATTATTATAATTATAATTCCATTGGGCTTGTGCTTCACCAAGGGTTTTTGCACTATGGAAATTGTATGCCTTGTTGTCTTCTACTCTAAAGTAGATTGACATTTCATTACCACTACCATCTAGGCCTTGCCAGAACCAATCTCTATTATCTAAGTGTGCTGTAAGTACACCACCTGTTCCAATATCAAATGAATCAAAGATGAAGTATTCGCAATCTATACCAACAGGAACACTAGCTTCTTCTATAAATTCCCAACCTACATAACAATAATCAAGAGAAGGTTGTTTACCATTAAGAATGTTTTCTCCTGTAATGTCTACTTCTTCGTCAAAGAAATATATAAAGATGAATTTAAATGATTCATTATCGCAGAAAGATAATACTACATAGTGTTCACCATCAAAATTCTTATCATCCCAATATCCAAAACGATATAATTCAACACCAGTATCTATATGTAAATTATTTTGATTATCCTTATAGAACAAATAATCGAAATAACTTGCAGAAATATATGGATCTACCTCATAATCCCAAGTGCCTATAAATGTACCGGCCTTTGGTAGAGTATTATCATTATATAATCCATCATAGATGAATAAATAATGATTATCTGGGCCATTTTCAACTTCAAATGTATAGAAAGCCAATGTCTCATTATCTGGTTCACTTCTATAGATATATGTTACTTCACCTGCATCAAAGAAAGTTGGAACAAGAGTATTTATATTAATATCAAGAACATACTTTGGTATATAATCATCAGAAAGTTCGCCATGATAATTGTTACCACTCCAATCATAAATGCGTTCACCAACATTAAACAATCCATCATTTTGATAAATGCTATATACAGCTATAGGAGCAATTGGGTTATTATTGTTATCTACTAATTGTGCATCACTTGTGTATTGACCAGAATATGCATAAACAAAAATCTCATCATGATCTACCATATCACAGAAATTTGCCCAGATTTCTGGATTTGAAGGACCAACCAAACGTAATGTTACATTATTCTCTGAATCATAAACCATGGAGAGGTAATTATTTGTATTATAAGTTGTAGCAACGGTATAAACATCAGAATCCCACCCTAGAACAGTAAATGGAATATCTTCTATTACTTCATAGTTACTACCCAAATTATAGTTAGCATAAATTATATTCTTTCCAAATAAAGGACTTGCATATTCTGCATGACCTGGATCTGTTTGATACAATCTTGGTTCAAAGCCAGATTCTACATAGTATGGTCCAAAGAAATAATGCGAATCATCTATATCAATTGTAATTAAATTAGGTACTAAGTCTGCATATTGTGGAATTGCTTTTGCAATGGTTAATGTTGCATGCATAGCATCTAATGCATTGTAGTTAGGATTTGTTACAGTAAATGTTGCTGTTGCATTGTATGTTCCAGCATCTGTTCCTGTATTTCCTGTATAAGCAACCTCTACACCATCTGGCAGTGTTCCAGTTACTAATAAGGATTTTACTGTACCATCATATGTAACTTGTGTATTAACGAATGATAATCCCGTAATATTACCCTTATTAATTGTCAATGTAGCATTGAGCGTAACAGGATTAAAGTTTGCCTTGGATACTGTTGCAGTGATTGCATATGTTCCAACATTTGTTTGAATGTTTGCACCAGTTGCAACATTTTGCATACTATACACAACACTCATTCCCTCACCGAGTCCTGTAACTGCAATTGATTGAGCTTGTCCGTTGTATGTTACTGTACTATCTACAAAAGACAATCCAGTTAAGTCTGCTTTAATAATGACAAGATTTGCTCTTAAATCTGGAATATCATTGTAGTTGCTGTTCCCTGTAAAATGAGCAACAACCTCATATGTTCCCGCATCAACCTTACCATTATTATCATAGGAAACAGTTACACCTTCTGGTAATGTACCAGTAATTGCAAGTGATTTTGCACTGCCATCATAGGTAAACTGTCCACCATTTAAAACAATTCCTGTCATATCGTATGTTGCCTTTGCAACTCTGATAATAACAGGAATGTCTGTAATAATTTGGTATTTTTCTGTATCAGCTGGGGTAAATGTTACAAGGAATTCATTGTTTCCTGCATTACCAACTGATGTGGTTAATGGTGCTTGCCATGAAAAACCCTCTGGCAAAGCAACATTTGCTAATGTTTGTCCATAAGTAGCATTAAGCGTTGGCTTTACATAATCAGGTATTTGAAGGTCTTCACCATCACTACCTTTTTTAGCACTACATGCAACTAAAGAAGCTGCAAGTATTAATACCAACACTAGCACTAAAAACAATCCTAATTTTTTATTCATATTGATTCCCCTCTCAAGGATAAAATTTTTCTAAATCTTTAATACTATAAAATAGTATCTTGCTAAAATTATATAAATCTGCCCTTGCCACTTACAATAGAATATGCGCGTGTTTATAGGGTGATTTGGGGGTGATTTTTAGTATTTTGCCCCATTTTCATAACTTTATAATGAAAAATTAAACTAAAGTTGTTTAATTTCTTAATATAAAAAATGTTTGCCTTGGCTACTTTTTAAATCCAAAACAAACAAATAAAAATAGTGTTTATATACAAAAATGCTTACAATGTATGTTTCATTTTTTCAGCTAATTCATCTCTAGATCCAACTTGCATTTTCTTATAAACAGACGATCTATGTGTCTTAGCTGTATTCTCACTAATATATAATTTGTTGGCAATTTCTCTTAACGAAAGCCCCTCAATAAGTAAATCTGCAACTTCTATTTCCTTATCTGTAAGTCCTACACTTTCATATGCTTGTGCTTTTGTTATTGTAGTATCAAATTGTACATACTCCTCTTCTTGTGCAGTAAGAGATATACCATTGTTCCAAAAAACTGATGTTGCTAATACAACAATATCTCCAACGAGACATATGGATAACCATACCTTTAATCCAACTTCACCTGAATAGAAGAATACTATCGTTGCGGCAACAGCAATAATCATACCCATTATATTAGATACAATAGGTGCAAGTTTTAACATTGGAGATTCTTTATATTTTCTAATTATATTACATAAAATGTAATAAAGATTCATCATACAAATATTAAATGTAGCTCCTGCAAATGCTGCAGCTAAATATTTAACACACGTTGCAATACCAACTAAATATGAAAATATAGCTATAACTGCAAATGTAAATCCTGTTAATAATGTGCTAGTTGCTGGTTTTGGCATAAATCTATATTCAATGAAATAAATAATTGCACCTAATGCTGCGCCACCATAGAAAAAATACCTGGAATATTCTACATCACATGCTAGCTTTTCCATGATTATCATGGAACTACATACTGCAACCACTCCACCAACGCAAGCCAAAACTAATGGGAAATATAATTTCTTTTGGAATGTTTCAACAACTGCAATCTGCCACTCTGTATCTTTCTTTTCAAAGAAACTAATTGCTGCAGCAACTACACTAAGTGCAAATATCAACCACCAGAACTCGGCTGAGAATCTATTAAAGATAATACTAAATACACTAACACCTGCAACAAGTAAATGTGCAAGAACAATACCAAACAATCTTTCGGCATTATTCATCTCATAAATATATGTTAATAATGAGCAAACCGCGAGCTGTCCAAGTAAGACAGATAATATAACAAGATATGCAATACTTGTTCTAGCCTCAACAAAAATAGCTCCAAACATTATCATTACAGCGGAAATTACACATATTATTCTCTTTGGTATTTCAAGTGTATGACGTCTTAAAACTGCAAATCCAACAACAATACTAGCAAGCAATGCAATGTGTTGGTATAAAGTAATCATAGAAAACTCAAAACTGATAATTCCATCTTCATAAATAAAGTACTTGGTGGCTATCATGAAAACGAATGTATATAAGAGCATCCAATAGACAACATTTGCCCATTTAGTCTTTCTTACATTCTTTAAAAAACCAGCTTTATTTTCTTGTGTCATAAATAACCCAATTTTTATAGTTATAAAAAAAGCATAGCACTTAACAACTCAAATTTCAAGTAATAATATATGCTCTTTATTTTTTTGATTTTAAAAAAATAAGCCCCTGAAATTCATCAAGGGCTTAGTTTTCGCTATTCTAATTGGCTATTCTTCTGAATATTTATGATCCCAAGCATTTAAGAAAGCAACTGTTGCAGCATAACAATTTTCTAATCCTTGTTCATCTAAATTATCAAAGCTATCTAATCTTGTGTGGTAGTATCTTTCTAATGTGTGAGCAAGACCTGTAACGCCTACACTTCTAAATCCACCTTGGGTAAATGCTGCACAATCTGTTGCACCAAATGGAACAGTACCTACACCACATGGAACATCTATATCTTTACATGCTTGTAAGAATAACTCAGATCCTTCCTTATCTGCTGGAACTAATCCGTTTAAATCTCTTGTATTAATTTGTAAACATGCTGGGTCATGGATTGTATCATAAGATACAATAATTGTTGGAACATCTTCATATTCACCTTTGTGTTGTTTTGCCCATGCTTTGCCGCCTCTTAATCCAGCTTCTTCTGAACCAGAAATAATAACACCAACTTCAGTATGCTCTAATTCTATATTGTTTTCCTTTAAAGCTTTAAGAAGTGCAATGCCCATATAACATCCTGTTAGGTTATCATTTGCACCATCTACAATTGTCTTTGTATCTGAAAGGAAATATGTAATAAAGAATACAGGTACAAATATTAAACCGACACATGGAAGAATTAATGTTATTCCATTTGGTAAACCTGCACCAACACCACCTAATACAACCCACTTATATATTGCAGTGGCAAATATATAAAGAGTTCCTATTACGTCTACCATTACTTGGCCAATGAATACTCTTCCACCACAATGATAGTTTGTAGACCATTCCCATACTGCATCTGGATGACCATTAAAGAATACTCTTGCCTTTACCTCACCTTTACATTTTTTAATTGCTGTAACATTGTGAGATGTCTTTTCTTTGTACAATGGATCTAATGCTGTTGTATAAAAAATAAATTGTAAGAATATTGGAATGAAACCAACAACTAGTAAAACAATAGATACCAAAGATGTAAAGAATGCAGCAACTGCAGCAAAAATAAAGCATGTCATGGAAATATATATCCAGCCCATGAATGATGCAGGATATACCTTAAATGGCTCTATGTTTGCCTCAGCACCATATCCCCTCATTTGCTCAGCCATATACTCACATGCCAACTTTTCTCCTTCACTTCCTGGATCTCTTTTGCCCATAGTTGTACATATGTGCTTAATTTCATCCATCATGAATCTTGTACTTGCTTTTCGTTGTTCTAATAGCTTCTTTGTTTCCATATCCCACCTTATGCATTAAGATTTTTACACATTATTTGAAGCAATAATCTTAAAACGTTTGCTTCATCCTCCGTAAACCCATAAAAGGCTCTTTCAAAGAACTCTGCCTTATATACTTCAATATCTGATGCAAGTTTCTCCCCTTCTTCTGTTAAGGAAAGAGTTTGTTCTCTCTTGTCTTTGCCATCTACTTTAATTTCAATAAAGCCCCTACTCCTTAAAAGCTTTACGCTTCTAGAAATTAATGCTTTAGATACGTTTGCAATAATTGCAATCTCGCTAGCCTTGGATGTTTCTTTTAAAGTTGTTAAAACCACTATCTCATTTGGAGATAATGCATACTTGCTTACTTTTCTTGTAAGGAATTCATTATATGAATTCAATAGCTTGCGATACATTAAAAAATAATTATTTGAGTTCTTTGCGTCCATAGTACAATACTAAACCTTTTTTTATGGATTATCAATATAAAAGTTAACAATTTAACAAATTTTTAGGTAAAAATATATGCCCTCATGGGGCATACATCTTATTATAATCTATTTAATGTTAACGCAACGGCATGTGCAGATGCCCAAGCCCAGTGTAAATTAAATCCACCACTATCTCCATCTATATCTAACACTTCACCAATTGCATATAATCCTTTTTGCTTTAGAGATTGTAAGGTCTCATCAAACTCGTTAATGTTTAATCCACCAGATGTGCATTGTGCTAAAGATATGTCTCCTAATCCTTCAATCTTGATCGGATAAGACTTAATAACCTTTGCAATAGCATTTACTCTTTCTGGTGCCATTTGATCCTCTGTAGACTTGGATGCAACAATTAATCTTGCAGCAACTTTGGAATGGAACATTCCAAGTAAGAGTTCGCCAACTGTTACATTACCTCTCTTATTTAAGATTCCCTCTACTTCAGATAATGAGTACTCTGGCATGAAGTCTATTAAAATATTTGCACCTTCTCTTGTAACGCCACGAGAAATTTCATTGGACATATTAAATACAGCAATTCCAGATAAACCGAAATCTTTAAATAAGATTTCACCAACTTCATATCTGTATCCTATTCTTATACCACCTTTTACTCGTACACCAGATAATCCTTTAATGGATTCCTTGTCTGTCTTAATAGGAACTAGAGATGGTTGTATTGGTTTTACTGTGTGTCCAAATGCTGTATATAAATCTAAGCTGCTACGTCCAAATGTTGCAGTAGAGCCTGTTGCAAGAACAACATTATCTGCTTGATATTCAAAGGATTTATTATTTTCGTTTTCATCTTTATATACACCTGAAACAGTAAATCCATCTGGACCGTAATCAATGATCTTTGCATAGTGTCCGGTCTTAATATCTACACCATTCTTTTGAACTGCTAAACGTAATACATCTAATACATTAGATGAACACTCTGAATATGGGTATACTCTTTCATCTATAACTTTAGTTAAAAGACCCATTTGTTCAAAAGCACGAATTACATCGTGTGCATCATAGTTGTCTATAAATTGCTCTACATAAGATGGGTGGTTGTAATGGATAGTCTTCATATCTAAGTTTGTTAGATTGCATTTACCATTACCTGTTGCTAGTAATTTCTTACCAACTCTGTCATTAGACTCTATAATTAGAGTCTTTTTAATTGGAGAAAGCTGGGATGCTAGGAATAAACCAGCAGCTCCACCACCTATAATAATAATGTCATATCTTGCGTTACTCATAAGAAATATTTTACCATCCGTATACTCATTTTACAAATAATAATACTATTTTATTTGTTTACTAATTTGAATATATTGTATAATCATTAAAAATCGATTAAATGGAGAAAAGCAATGGGAAAAATAGTTTACGTTGGCGCATATGATACAACCTTAGACAAATTTGAAAGTCAATATGAAGTTCCAAATGGTGTAACATACAATAGCTATGTCATTATAGACGAAAAAATCGCTGTTTTAGACACTATAGACAAAAGAAAAGGAGATGAATGGTTTGCTAACCTAGATAAAGCATTTGAAGGAAGAAAACCAGATTACCTCATTGTCTCACATATGGAACCAGATCATTCTGCAAATATTGAAGCACTTGCAAACAAATATCCAGAAATGAAACTAGTTGCATCTAAACAAGCTGTCCCAATGCTTAAGAACTTCACATCTTTAGATATAGATGCAAGAACAATAGTTGCAAACGAGGGAGATACATTATCTCTCGGCGAACATACACTAACCTTCATTATGGCTCCATTAGTTCACTGGCCAGAAGTTATGGTTGAATATGAGAGCAAAACAAAGACATTGTTTGCAGCAGATGGGTTCGGAAGATTTGGAGATTTCAATGAGGATTCACCTTGGGAAGACGAGGCAAGAAGATATTATTTCAATATTGTAGGTAAATATGGTGTACAAACTGCTAACCTTCTTAAAAAAGCAGCTACATTAGATATTGCAAGAATTTGCCCACTCCATGGACCAATCTTAACAAAAGATTTAGGCAAATACATTAACCTTTATGCAAAGTGGTCTTCATATGAACCTGAGTGCCCAGACAAAGTAACCATTGTTTCGGCATCTATTCATGGAAATACATATAAAGCAGCAAAGTATCTTGCAGACAAGTTAGGAGATAGAGCTGAGTTAATAGATATAACAAGAACAGAATACTCTTATGCACTCTCCTCTGCTTTCAAGAATGGAACACTAGTATTATTCTGTTCAACATATAACCTCGAGATGTTCTCACCTATGGCAGACTTCTTAGAGAGATTACATAACAAGACATTTAGAAAGCGTAGAGTTGCACTTATTGAAAATGGCAGTTGGGCACCTATGGCTGCAAAGAAAATGTTAGAAAGTTTATCCACTTTAAAAGATATCGAAATCATAGAAGACCCAATTACAATCCCAAGTACAGCAAAGGCAGATACTCTTGCAAAATTAGATGATTTAGCAACAAAACTATAATTCCAATTAAATTAATAATTAAGGATCCAGGATTTTTCTTGGATCTTTTTTTTATTTTTGCTTGACTTTTAAAATAGATTGTATATAATTTAATTGTATTCAATTTAATTTTCGGAGGTTAGAAAAATGTCAGTATATGATTTCGTAATGAGAGATGCTCAAGGCAATGATGTAAATCTTGCAGATTATAAAGGTAAAGTTTTACTAATAGTAAATACAGCAACTGGATGTGGATTTACACCACAATATGAAGGACTTGAAGAATTATATGAGAAATATAAAGACCAAGGCTTTGAAATTTTAGATTTCCCATGCAACCAATTTGCAGGACAAGCACCAGGAACAGATGAAGAAATCGTTTCAGAGTGCAAAATGCGTTTCAATGTTTCATTCAAACAATTCTCAAAAATTGAAGTAAACGGAGACAATGCAGCACCATTATATAAATACTTAAAAGAAGAACAAAAAGGTGCTATGGGCAGCAGAATTAAATGGAACTTCACAAAGTTCTTAGTAACAAGAGATGGACAAGTAATTGCTAGATTCTCACCTATTGTAACACCAGAAAAAATGGAAGAAGATATCGTAAAACTTTTGTAATAGAGGTGCAATATGAGATACGTATATGAACCAGAAGGAATATGTGCAATGCAAATAGAATTTGATTTGGATGGAGATAAAGTAAGTAACATCCAATTCTATGGCGGTTGCAATGGCAATTTAAAAGCAATATCCAAATTAGTAAATGGATGGAGCGTAGATCAAATAGAAGGTGCATTAAAAGGTAACACATGTGGTAGAAAACCAACATCATGTGCAGACCAACTTGCAATAGCAGTCAGAGAAGCTTACGAGGCTAATAAATAATTATGAGTAATAAATACGATTGCATTAGATTAGAAAAACAACTATGTTTCCCTCTATATGCTGCATCTAGAGAGGTAATTAAACGTTACACTCCTTATTTGCAAAAGATAGACTTAACATATACTCAGTATGTTGCCATGATGGTATTATGGGCAGACAAGAAAACAACTGTTAAAGACTTAGGTGAAAAACTATTTTTAGATAGCGGAACATTAACTCCACTACTAAAGAGTCTTGAAACAAAAGGTCTAGTTACTAGATCTAGAAGCAAAGACGATGAAAGAGTTTTAATAGTTGAAATAACCAACAAAGGTGAGGCATTAAAAGACGAGGCTATTGGCATTCCAAAGGCAATGATGGGTTGCATGCAATTGACCGAAGATGAGGCTACAACTTTATACAAGCTACTATATAAATTGTTGAAAAACTAATTGAAAAATTAAGTTTAACAAGCAAAATTGGACTTTAAAAGTCCTTTTTTGTTTTTATTCGGATAAAAATTCTAGAATATCATTGTTTGTTTTATCGCCTTCATCATACAAGAATATATGCCCTGAATTCTCATATGTTATAAACTGTGCATGAGGACAAACTTCTTTCATTCTATCTATCTGATAATAAGGCATTGTCTTATCAATCGTTCCCCAAATCACTAACATAGGAAGCTTATCTTCTGCAACCTTTCTATATCCTGCCATAGCAAGATCAGTTCTTAATATAGTATGTCTTAAAGAAGATAATGTCGCCTTTAAAAAACCTTTATATTGTATAGGACCAGCAAAGCTTCTTTGGTAATAATCCCTCTCTTCATCTGAAACATAATATAGTTCGGATGTTGTTTTCTTTAGGAGCATTGGACCTGCTATATTATAAAATACCAACTCCCCTATTCCTGGACAATTTGCAACCTTCATATAAAATGGTGCTTTAAATGTATCCATACCAGCAGGAGCTAATAGGATTAACTTTTTAACCTTTTCTGGATGATTCTTGTAAAAAGTTGTAGTAATAATACCGCCCATGGATGTTCCAACGAGATAGAAC
>Ga0256405_10008653_pt1 | contig 14426 bp, 15 predicted proteins | sample RumenRJG_02DNA_FD_189096 | JGI IMG/M metagenome (GOLD analysis project Ga0256405, IMG submission 189096) | Bovine rumen microbial communities from Lethbridge, Alberta, Canada - RJG_02 | ecosystem: Host-associated > Mammals > Digestive system > Stomach > Rumen | place: Canada: Alberta...
CAGCTCAGAAGGAAGGGTTCGACTACGACGCCTTCTTCCGCGCCTATGCCGACAACTACATGAGCGTCATGACGCCGGAGGTTGCCCGCCAGCTGCTGGGAGATCAGCACCCGCTGAACTACCTGCGGATCAACATCGTGCTCCAGCACTTCGACGAGTTCCTGAACCTCTATGACATTCATGAGGGCGACGGGATGTATCTTGCTCCGGAGGATCGGGTGGACATCTGGTAATTGAACTGTATACAATAAGGGAAGGACGAAAATGCTGGACCGGAAGGAAAAGCGGCGTCATGCCGCTTTTCTTTTGCCCTCATTCGATAATTACACGCAGACGGCGATACTCCGTTTTTTTGCTTCTTTGGGGATAGACAGCTATCCCAGTTTTGTGATAGAATACTAACAGCTTGCTGAGCGCAGCGGCCGCAGGCGCAAGCGTGATTTTTTCAACGGACTTGACGGCAGTCGCCCAAAAGGGAGAAAGGACAAAACATGGAAAACAAGAAGGGCTTATTCGCGGGATTCCATCGGGATGGCTATACCTGGAAGGATTCGATGATCGTTTCGATTCTCGTTTTCTTCATGATGTTTTTTGTGGGAACGGGCATCGGCATGCTCATAGGAATGATTTTCAATCTGTTCTCAAACGAGGGGAACGCGGAGTTTCTGACGATTCTGGGGGCCAACTTCGGATTTCTGGGGTATTGGATCATTGCGTTCATCTACCTTAGTCTCGTCAAATCCGATAAGCCGATCCTGCGCGCGTTCGGCAGGGAGCCGCGGGGAAACACCGTGAAAATGGCGCTGTGGGGGCTTCCCGTCGGGCTGGGTCTGAACGCCCTGTGCGTCGGCATCGCTGTTTTTCACGGGGATATTCAGCTCAGCTTTTCATCGTTCCCGGTGCTGAAGCTCCTGCTTGTCTTCTTGTCGGTGTTTGTGCAGTCCGGCGGAGAGGAACTCCTCTGCCGTGGCGTGCTGTACCAGCGGCTCAGAAAGGGGTACAGGAATCCGTGGGTCGCCATTTTGATAAATCCCATCGTCTTTATGCTCATGCATAGCCTGATCCCCGGGATTACGATCTGGGCGGTGCTCAGTATCTATCTGGCGGGCGTGATGTTCAGCCTCATGGTCTATTACCTTGACTCTCTGTGGATGGCGATGGCGGCGCACGCGGCATGGAATTTCACGCAGAATTTCATCTTCGGATTGCCGAACAGCGGCACGGTTTATGACTTCTCCATCTTCAAGCTTAATTCCGCCACGGCCAGAACCAGTCTCTGCTATAACGTGGCATTCGGCGTGGAAGCCTCCATGACCGCGGTTCTCGTATTAGCGTTCGCGGTGGCAATTCTTATCTGCCTGGGAAGAAAAAAGAACCAGAAATCCCTCGATGTCTGGGAAAGCTGATGCGATCAGGACTCTGCTTCCACGAACTGTCATGACAAAACGAGTCCGGGAAAAAACAGAGCGCAGCGAGCGTCACAGCTTTCCCGAAGGGGCTTGACAGCCATGCCGAAGTCCACTGCGCTCAGGCAAGACAGCTAAAAGAAAACGCCGGAACAACTATAAACGTCCCTTTTTGCCTCTTCTCGCTGCTACCAGGCGAGAGGAGGTTTTTTCGTTGGCGGAGAAAGAGAAGAGAACGATTCTGGACATGCGGGTAGCGGGCAAGCAGTACAAGGAAATATCAGCTAAGTTGGGCATCGACGTCTCTGCACTGAAGGTGTTTGTGCATCGGCAGAAGCATAACGACGTCAAGCGGTGCGTACAGCGCAAAAAGGTGCTGCCGGAAGATGCGAGAAAGGCCCGGCGATTCTGTCCTGACAAATGCCGTAAACGGGTGACCCAGCCCCGCGTCGTATATAGCATACCAAGCCAGGCAGCCCTGTCGGAGGCCTCCGAACTTGCGGCCCTTTTTTCAGGAAGGTAAGACTCCTACATTGCATTGCGCAAGGTCTTATGAGGGAATATGAGGTTTATGACCCATACTCCAAATTGAATGTGGTTTTTGTCTACAGACGGGACAGGATCATGGATGCTGCATTCCTCAGGTTTCTGGAAACGCTGCAAGCCCATCGGAGGTAGAATCGATAATATGTAACCAAAGAGTGAAGGGACAGAAATAAAAAAGGGACTCGATCGTCTGATTGAGTCCCTCAATTTTTGGTCTGTCTGTCCGAGAACGTGAAGTCGTTGGGGACGGTTTCTTGTCCCGCTTTTTGCCCCCATCACTGGGACAGAAGAACCGTCCCCTTGTCCTATTGAAGCCAATTTTGCAAAACTGCGCTCGCCTCTCCAATCATATCCTCCGGCAGCGTGGAGAGCATGGCGGAATGCGGCGCGGTGGGGTGGACAAATTCCACCACGTTCGGGTTGTCCGTCTTCGGAATGCGCAGGGCAATCCACGGGTCCGTTGCACCGAACACCATCAGCACCTTGGCACTGGTCGTGTCCAGGTACGACGACAGAGCCGTTTCAAAGCTGTCATTCCAGGAGAAGGCCGCCCTCTGTTCCTTGGAGAATACGATGCTCCAGAGCAGGCCGTCCTCCATCTCCTCCGTCACAGAGAGCGTGTCCGCCACGCCAGCCGCCTCGAGCGCCTTCCGAAGATAGGAGAAGTCATAGTGATACTGGCCGTAGGTCGTGGCGGCGTTGACGTAGTAGGGCCAGGCCACCATGTCGATGGACCAGTCCATCGGTGCCTGCACCTGCAGCATCATCCCGAACTCCGCTTGCATCTTCGCCTGCAGCTCCTCCGGGGTCGTCTCCGGCATTTCGAGGATCGAGCGCAGGTCGTCGAAGCTGACCATTTGATTCTGCCAGAACTGGACGGCAAACTCCAGCACGTTCAGGTCATAGATCTGGTCGATCGCCGCCCCCTCCTGGAAGGCGAAGCCCGAGCCGAGGACGATCGCCTCATAGGTAGGCAGGAGCGTCTCCTTGTTCTTCAGCATGTCCACCTGGAATGCCGTGACCAGGCCGCGCATTTCCTCCGCCTGCTCCGCTCCATAGGCGTCGTCGCCGATCTGCGTATACAGGAATTCGTAGAGCCGGGGATCCTCGGGCCCCGTGGAGCAGGGCGCGACGTAGGGCGCGTAAAAGCGCATGTCCTCCGGGAAGAAATATGCGTATACGTTCGTCATCTGGCCGCCCCGGCTGCTGCCAGTGGCCGCCCAGCCACCGCCCAGCAGCGGCGACAGTGCAAGGTAAATGCGATGATAGTCGTTCGCGGCGTTCTCAGCCGTGTGGTATTCCCAGTAGCGCGTGTCGGTGTTGCTCATATCCGCGGGCCGGGAATCGCCGAAGAAACGGTGCTCTACATTGACGTAATTGGCACCAAGGATCTGGCCGATCTCCGGCGCGTCGTCCTTGCCCAGCTGGGCCATGCCGTCCGCCACCCCGGGGATTTTGTCGTTGAGGGAGTAGCCGCCGGTCTCCATCACCACATACTGCGCTTCGCCGCGCAGGCCGATCTCCACCCGCTGGGGAAAGCTGCCCGCGTCCGGATCGCTCCAGTCCAGCGGCTGTTCAAAGGTCACGAGGTACTTTTCCTCAAAGAATTGGGCCGAGGCGTCCAGCGGAATCGCCTCCACGCTAATCACGCCTTCCACCTGCGACAGCTTCTCCTGCCAGGAGGTTTCCTCCGCCGTGGCAGCCATTCCGGCTGCGAGCAGCAGGCACAGTACCAGAGACAAAATGCGCTTCATTATGAGATATTCCTCCTCGTTTAGATAATATGTAGTGCTCCATATGTACAGACGTGGATTTACCTGTATGATGGTAACAGGAACTAACCAAGAACAGGGATTACCGCGTACAAAGAAGGCACAACATATAATACCATAGTTTACATCGGAATGGACGTACATAAAGCAACTTTTACATTGTGCAGCATGGCGGACTATGAGGAAACACCTGGAAACAGCCATCCGATACCGGCGGATTATCTGCTTGAGGTCAAGTACATCAACCGTCTTAAGCGGCGGTACGTCGATTATTCCGTACCTGCTGTTTTATAAGACCCACGAATGAATAAAAGAAGAAACAAACGGGGATAGCAACACTTTATTTGAGAAACGGTTAAGAATTACAGAAGTTTCATCAAATATCGTGCCACTATCCCCGATAGTAACGGACGCCCATTGTAGTACAATAGGCGTCCACAGCTGGAAAGAAACGCTTTTTTTGATACAATGTAACCTTGTTGAAACCTCCTGTGAGCCAAACATGGGGTTACAGTTGCTGGAAGTTACGGATTGTCATCATCCTCACAGTCCTCATCCGAATAGTCCTCTTCAACATCACTTGCTGGAATCTCAAGCTCATCAGCGTATTTCTCATTTTTCATTATACACTAAAGCATTATGTTCGGTGGCAAGTTTTCCATAATCAGCAGTCTTTTCCTTGGTCTGATGTACGTCCAATTCGCAGTTGACTCTTTTAATTTTTCATAAGCTGCACGTCTTGATAAACTCCTTACAATTCCAGTATTTGATTCATACCAGACAATGCTATCATCTCATTGTCCCAAGGAACAAAAGGACTATGAAAGAAGGTATGAATCGTGAAAAAGTTTCTTTGTGCAATTATGACAATGGTACTGATGATGACCTCTGCTTTTGCGCTGGCAGATGAAATCAACGTCATCTCCCGCGAAGACGGCAGTGGTACTCGCGGCGCGTTCATCGAGCTGTTCGGCATTGTGCAGAAGAACGAAGCCGGTGAGAAGATCGATTGCACCACCGACGAATGTGACATTACCAACTCCACCTCCGTCATGATGACTTCTGTTTCCGGCAACGACTGCGCCATCGGCTACATTTCTCTCGGTTCCCTGAACGACACCGTGAAGGCGCTGGCAATCGACGGCACAGAAGCATCCGTTGAAAACATCAAGGCTGGCACTTATAACGTAGCTCGTCCCTTCAACATCGCTACCCTTGCTGAAACCAGTGAAGCTGCACAGGACTTCATTACTTTCATCATGAGCGCTGAAGGTCAGGCGGTGATCGAATCCAACGGCTACATCGCGGTAGTTGAAAATGCTCCTGCTTTTGAGGGAGGCAAGGTCAGCGGCAAGATTGTGATCGCAGGATCCTCCTCTGTAACGCCTGTGATGGAAAAGCTGACGGAAGCCTACATGACCATCAATCCCAATGTAGAAATCGAACTGCAGCAGAGCGATTCTTCCTCCGGCATGACCTCAACCCGCGACGGCGTGTGCGATATCGGTATGGCGTCCCGTGCGCTGAAGGATTCCGAGATTGAAGCTGGTCTTACCCCCATGACCATTGCCATGGACGGTATCGCCGTGATCGTAAGCAACGACAATCCTGTGGACGGCCTGACCAGTGAGCAGGTGCGCAACATCTATATGGGCGAAATCACTGACTGGAGCGAAGTTGATGAATAAGACCCTTCATCAGGTCGGGGAATCCCCCCGGCCTATTTTCCGTAAGCAAGCTCTGCAGGAAGGCGCAGCGCGCTTCCTGTTCACGTTGACCGCCTGCATCTCCATCCTTGCAGTTGTGCTGATCTGCGTATTCTTGTTTGCCAACGGCATACCCGGTATGGCGAAAATTGGCGTATGGGATTTCCTGTCCGGGCAGAAATGGAAGCCGGGCAACGAGATTTTCGGAATCTTGCCTTTTATCTTGGGTTCCATTTATGTGACGGCTGGCGCTCTGATCGTAGGCGTTCCCGCCGGACTGCTGACTGCCATTTTCATGTCCCGCTTTGCGTCAAAGAGGATCGTAAAGGTAATGCGCCCTGCGGTATCACTGCTCGCGGGCATCCCTTCAGTAGTATATGGTTTTTTCGGTCTGGTCGTACTGGTTCCACTGGTGCGCGAAGTCTTCGGCAGCACGGGTTCATCCCTGCTGACGGCCTGTGTATTGCTGGGCATGATGATCCTGCCGACCATCATTACCGTATCGGAATCTGCACTGAATGCCGTGCCTTCCTCCTATTATGAGGGCGCACTGGCGCTGGGTGCGACCCATGAGCGAAGCGTATTTCATGTGAGGTATTTTGGAGCGCCTGGGCAGAAGTCAAACCGCAGATGGTGATGATTGACATTCTTGTCATAGGGCTTGGGCTCTCATTCTACCTTGCCTGGAAACTCTCAAAGCGAATCGTCAAGCCCCTGAATGAAATGGATCTTGACCATCCTGACGAGAAACTCGTCTATGAGGAACTGGCTCCGTTGGTCAAAAGGCTGAACTTGCAGCAGCGGCAGATATCCATTCAACGTTCAGACCTGCAAAGGAAGCGAGATGAATTTGAGGCGGCGACCAGCCATATGAGCGAAGGCATCATCCTGCTCGATGAAACGGGTTCCATTCTGAGCATCAACGCGTCCGCCCGCAGGATATTGAAAGCGACCCCCTACTGTGTCGGGAAAGATATCCTGTTGTTCAACAACACTTACGAATTGCAGGACATTCTGCAGCGTGCCAGAAACGGCGAACATGTGGAGAAGCCTTTTGCTACTGACGCGGGCAGCTATCAAATCAACGTAAGCCCAATCTTCAGTGGAGAAACAGTCACCGGAACCGTTTTGCTCATATTTGACATTACGGAAAAGGAAAAAGCAGAGCAGATGCGCCGTGAATTCACCGCCAACGTTTCGCATGAATTGAAAACGCCGCTGCACACGATCGCCGGTTATGCGGAACTGCTCGCCAACAACGCAGTGAAGCCTGAAGACATCCCCTCGTTCTCGCAGCAAATTCTGGCCGATGCGCGTCGAATGTCCGCGTTGGTCGATGATATCATTCGCCTCTCCCATCTCGATGAAGGCTCAGGCAACATGGAGCAGGAGGATGTTAATCTGATGCAGATTGCCCGCGAAGTTGTAGACGGACTTCAACCGTTCGCGGCTGAATTGGATGTGTCTCTGACGCTGACCGGTGAGAGCGCGCCAATGAACGGAATCGCTCAATCGCTGAATCTCATGATTCAAAACCTGTGTGACAACGCCATCAAGTACAACAGGAAGGGTGGCAGCGTTAACGTAGTTATTCAGAATAATGATGACGAAATACTGCTGACTGTGAGCGATACCGGCATTGGCATTGCGCCGGAACTTCAGGATCGCGTGTTTGAAAGGTTTTATCGGGTGGATAAAGGCCGTTCCCGGGAAATGGGTGGAACAGGCTTGGGATTGTCAATAGTCAAGCACGCCGCAATGCAGCATAATGCCCAAATCGATCTGAATTCCATACCAAATGAGGGAACAACAATAACCATCCGATTTCCTAAATCAGGAAAATAGTGTACACACTACACTGGTACAACAATCTGCAAAAGCAATGCAAAACGTGTGAAATTGGCCTGACGGCGCGAAACCGTCAGGCCGCTTTTCGTTAGTCGTCCATCATTTTGCGATACAGTTTTGCCGCCAATGCTCTGACCCGGTCGACATCGTCATAGGTTTGGCTTTTCCCCAAGCCGAGGGCTTCGGCGATGCGCAGGGGGCGCTGATTCCCGTTGAGGAGTTCCTGGAAGATCGCGCCGTAATTGGTTAACGTTTTTCAACACGCGGGGCCATCTACATCTTAAGATTCGCCCTCTTCAAGTTCCCACAGCTGGGTACCGATTGCTTCGTTGTATCCATCGATTTTCTGCAGCAGCGCATCATAGACTTCATGTGCAGTCGTGCCTTCATCAGGCTCATTGTCTTCCAGATCACACCGCAGGAGATCCAGATAGCTGTACAGTTCATCAAGATCCTCCCATTCCAGCTCAGTCAACTCTGGAAGAGGTCCCAATTGAGCGGATTCCTCCGGATTATCAATGCTGTCCCAGAACACACCCTTGTCAATCCAATCACGGATATGTTCAACTCGACTGATGATGTCTTCGAAATTGTTCTTCGCGTTTTCCTCCTCATTCAGCATATTAAAGCTATTCTATTTCCCACAACAACGTTATAGTCCTTGATCTCATCCTTGGTCTTGCCAATCCGGGCAAGGTAGATAGCACTGGCCGTAGCCTCTGCGCCCTTGATACCTTCCGGGTGGTTATGCGTAACCTCGGCGGTCAACCGGGCTGCATGGCGTGTCGCTTCGATGGTATCAAACAGCCATCCCGCGCTGGACACACGCATTGCAGACCCGTTGCCAAAGCTGCCGTAGGGCTTCGGATTAGCTGTTCTGAGCCAGCGATAAAACATACCGCCATAACCGGCATTGGGATACTGCTTGCCCCATTTCTGCATGGAGCTGACAAGCGCGGCTTTGATCGCATCTTCGTCCTTGCCCATGGTGTCCATCAACGCCTCCGCTACCGCGATGGTCATGACAGTATCGTCTGTATACTGACTGTCATCCGTGAACATAGGAAAGTCCTTTGTCTTATCGCCCCTGTCAAACTCATAGGGAGCGCCAATCATATCGCCCAGGATTGCTCCAAACATTTCTCATTCCTCCTCGGTTTTCTTGATGGCACTATTATAGCTCCAAAAGACAGCACGGAGGTCGTTTGTCAGACGACAAATGACCTCCACACCATTTAATCTCCCAGAGTCGGCTGGCCGTATTTAAAAAGGGCCGCGTTGATCTCAAATATGTCGTAGATCTTGTTTGTAATGAAGTATGTGACGATCAGGTCGAACCGATTGCTCGGCGAAAGCGCTATCTCCGCCCTTGATAGCAGATCCAGCGTCGTTGGCAAGTCCAGGCGCAACGCAACCGCAAAAGCAACCGCCGTTTTCTTCTTCGGCTTATAGTCAGGCTTACAGCGAATCCGAGAGAATACTTTCCGGTCGATATTGGCCTTTTTATAGACCGTCACGTCGTCCATTCCGCTGGCATCGATCAGTTCAAACAGCTTCTGCTGAAAGCTCTTCCCGGTTTCACCGAGCACATCGTCAAGATCCTTGCCCGAGAGGTCCGGAAGCTGCATCGACGGTGGCTCGATGGAATGGAGAACGACCTCATCTGGGCGATTATCCACGTTCTGTGGATGTGAGTCTGCTCGCCTGCGTCTGATTTCTCTAACGCGGGCTTCGTAAACATCCCCACCATATTCCTCAACATGGATCGCCTGGGCAGCATGCTCATCGATATACTGCTCAATGCCCCCAACCAGATCTTCTGAAAGCTCCATGGCTCTTCTGTCAAAGACAACCATGGTCACTTTCATATCATGGGTCAGCAGAAATTTGCCAATCTCCGAGAGTGCGATGTTCAGCGCTTCATCCTTCGGGAACCCATAGACGCCTGTGGCGATCAGCGGGAAGGCAATGCTATCACACTTCAGTTCGGCAGCCAGGCTCAGAGAATTCTGATAGCATGAGTGAAGCGTTTCCCGTTCCCCATGGCTGCCGTCGATCCAGACTGGGCCGACGGTATGAATGACATACTTCGCATCGAGGTTAAAAGCCGGAGTACTGACTGCACAGCCTGGCCGTATGGGGCCGATCATCTTTCTCTCTGTAAGAAGTTGTTCTTCGCCCGCAGCCATGTAAATGGCGCTGTCCGTTCCGCGTCCGATGACAGGTTCCGGGTTCGCGGTATTGACAATGGCATCTGCCCGTACTTTTGTAATGTCATTCCTGATGATCTTAAAGGGCATCCTATATTATCCTCCTGATGGACATTCCTTAACTGAGGAAGTCAGACATTGCGCCGTAGGCAGAAATCTTAACGGCCTTCTTGGCGCGTGTCATAGCAACATACATGAATCAGTTTTTTTGCACACAGGTGTGCATGGGCTTTTGCGCACGACAGTGCATTATTCTGGTTGATAGCCGAAGTGTTCTGATACTTTCCGATGTGTAGTTCTATCATTGAGCATGTAGGCTACCAGAGGAATGCTCGTCATGCCTTTCTCCCAGTACCCTTGGCTTTCATCTGACACAGATTTCTTCCAATCAACCCCGATGAAAATCTCTTTCTCCTTAACCAGCTGATCCCGTTTTTCTGGATTGATCCACGGCGCTTTCATGATGGAAGTAGAGACACCATCAACGAGTACACAGAAATCTTTCATGTACACTGCCTTCGATGTACAGATGCCGATTCCCAGAAAGCCGTAGCCAGCAATATGGCAGTAAATCGTATCACCAACATGAATGTTGCGCAGATACCTGCCGCTGTTGGTTTCGTCTGCGGAGAGGAAGCCGTATTTCAGGGCGTCCTGCCAGCTACGCCCCAGATACTCCACGGTGAACTCCCTGAGCCGAGTATCCTTTGTGAATTCCTGCTCTTCCTCATCTGTCCAGCCACCAGCCAATTCCTTGATAGCCTCCGGATCCCAGATGTCGATGGCCATCTGCAAGTAGATGTTTGCCCGGCTGGTGATGCTTTCCTTATTGAAATGCGGAATTGCCTCAAAACCATACTGGGCAGCAAGGGGCAAGAACTGCGGGTTTTTATGATAAGCGATGGGATTGAGTGCCTGTGCCAGAATGTTGTCTCCCGCATAGCATTCGACCTTTTTCTGATATATCATATCCTGATAGGCCCGATTCTTGTCACGGGTCAGAATCAGAAGGTTGCCGACGTGCTGCCGCCAGGTTTGAAACTCATGCGCATCAACGAAATCGACTGCATAATCATCAAAACGGTCTGGGAGGATATGCTCTATATCATAAGTGTTACCCTTTGCCTTTCGATCCATGTAAACGTCAAACATAGACGGGTTCCCCATGCGGACATTGACATACGATGTAAAACGTGCAAGGAAGTGGAGCATATAGCGACCGGTAAACTGATTCAAGCTGAAACGGGTTATGCCGTCGAGGGATATATCCATTTTCTTCAGTTCCCGGAAGGTGTATCTACCTCCAACAACAGCACCTTTTCAATCAGCCACCAAATGAAGAACGGAAGCGCTTCGCCTTTCAGCTCGTCAGGGAAAAGCTCAACAATGTCTTTATATCGGTCAAACATTGTCTGCGTGCTTTCGCTATCAGGCTGGTACGACATATTGTTATCGAAAAGAGCCTGGAAACACCCCCTCCGTTCCTCGACATCAATGTTGAAGCTCTTTTTTCCAAACTTATTGCTGTAAATCAGGCTGTCTATAGGTACCTGCTCGTATGCCTGCTGGGATTCATCTTTCTGGAGGTTGTTCAGATAGATCAGAAGGAGTGTAAGAGACGTAAGTCGCTGCTGACCATCCACGATATTGCTGGTTGCGCCGGCTGTGCCTGTGCAGATGATGCTGCCCATATAGTAGAACCCATATCCTTCGACCTCGTCAGTCGTATCATGGTTATTGGGATCGTAATTCTCCTCAAACGTACTTTGAAAGTCAGACAGCATCTGCTCGATCTGCTTCTGACCCCACCGGTATTCCCGTTGGAAAACATCCACGGAGAATTTCCTGTTAGCAAGGATCTTTGACAGAGTTTCGGTTTTTTCAATCTTGTTCATTATTGACACTCCTCACCGGCAAACAGCTTAATTCCCAGGCCGTAATACTTCTCGAAAAACGCCTTCAGCTTCTCAAGCACAGTCTGCTTCTTCTTGGCACGTCCACCGCCGAAGCGGGATACAGGTGGCAGGATCTTATCCAGCTCAGTGCCTGTCGTCCGAAGTGATCCATCCCTGAAGGAGTTGGCGACGAACTGCCGCGTTTCCTCCGGCTTCAGCTTCTCTTCCGTGATCAGCGCCTGGATGTCCGCTTCTTCCTGCTCACGCACGAACTTCTGCCAATCGGACTGAACATCCGTGGAGGCGTTGATCGTGGCGATGAACCCGTCAATGAGCTCCTTCTTGCTGCGCAGTTCCAGAGAAGACTTGATGGCCTTGTCAATGGCGATCAGAACGGTCTTGTCCTGGCAGTTGCTCTCGTGATACTTCGCAACCAGCATCAGGATGTAGTCGATATTGACCTCGACCTGCTTGACCAGCTCCATCTCAAAGACGATGTCATCCTCGATGTTCTCCCCATCGGGCCTCTTCCTGCGAATATCATCGTACCCGGTAAGTTCTCGTATCATGGCAGAATTCCCTGAACTCGATATCCACGTCACCGCTTGCATAGATCTGGATATTGAAATCCTGCAAATACCGGTGGAAGAAGATATACCGGTTCCCGCTCTTCATGTTCACCCTGATCTGAGGATTTCCCCTCGCATTTTGCGAGCTGTCGCAAATCGCGTCCAGGACACATCCAAATGCCTGCGTGATGAACATTGACCGTGCGGCCTTCTCCATTTTTTTCTGTTCCGCTTTTGTCATCTGTGGTTTCTCCCTTCGTGAAATAAAAAAAACGGCCATCTCTCTGCATTGCTGCGAAGAAATGACCGTTACCTTGCCTGTTCTCTCTGCTTACGTCGCTGCCACTGTTCCAGCAGCCGGATGATCGTGTCCTCCATCTGTTTCGGCGTGTACGACTTCGGGAAATACTTCCGAAGCACTTCATGGGAGATCGTAACCTTACTCATGTCGTCCTTTTTTACCTCATCCATGACAGCGCACATCACATCCAGTGAGCATTTTCCTTCCTGACTGTATTTCTTGATCCGCTGCGCCTGTGACAGGGACGGCGTTGCCTGCGCGTAATCCATCGCCTCCAGAAAGTCTTTCTGCTCTTCTGGCTTCAGGTAGGAAAGCTCCACCGCCGGATTGAATGCCAGCGTTCTTTGATCGACCATATCCAGAAGCTCCGGGATCAGATATGTCAGGCGTATAAACCGCTGAACCTGCTTGTAGCTTTCCCCGGCAGCCTCACCGATCAGCTCCGTTGTCCGCTTCCCGAAGAAATCAGGGACAACTTGTCCCACATTTTCTTTTCCGGGTCTTCCTGCCTGCCGCTTCATGGCTTCATTCTTCATCCGATAGGCGAACGCCCTCTCACTGGGAAGCAGCTCTTCACGCTGCAAGTTGCTGTCCACCATCAAGATCGTTGCCGCATCGTCGTCCATCTCCCGGACAATTACGGGCATGGTATCTTTCCCGGCAAGCTCGGAAGCATGATGCCGCCTGTGGCCGGAAATCATTTCATAGCCGCCATCCGGCGACGGCCTCGCAATAGCGGGAACCATGACACCGTACCGGCGTATGCTTTCCACGGTCCTTTCCATGGATTCGTCATCCAGCACCTTGAACGGGTGATTTTTGAACGGATGCAGCTCGGAAAGCGGTATTTCCTGCACCTTCTCCGCCGCCTGGTCAGCACGGCTTTCCTCCGTAGAGAAAATGTCATCGTAGCTGCTCAAGCTGATGTTTGCGCCTTTTTTCGGCATTGGCCTGCACCTCCTTCGTCAGTTTCTGATATGCCTCCGCGACCTTCCCTTTGGGATCATGCAGGAAAATGCTTTTCCCTTCGGAACTGATCTCCGCAGCCCTGACCGAACGGGGAATCTCGGTATTAAACACCCGGATATGTCCGCCGTAGGTATCACGGATCAGGGAAGAAATCTCTTTGGCGTAATTCGTCCGGCTGTCCACCATGGTCAGCAGGATGCCCTCGATCCGCAGCTTCGGATTGATCTGCCGCTTTACCTTGTTGATCGTCTGGAGAAGCTGTTCCAGCCCTTTCGCGGAAAGGTAATTTGCCTGCACCGGAATCAGGGTGGTGTCCGCCGCTGCCAGCGCATTGACGGTCAGCATCCCAAGGCTCGGCATACAATCAAGAAGCACATAGTCATAATCCTTCTTGACCGGCTCCAGAAACTGTTTCAGAATCCGTTCCCGGTTCATCGTGTTGACCAGCGCCACCTCAAGACCGGCAAGAGAGATGTTCGCCGGTATCAGGTCGATGCCTTCCTGCTGGTGAAGAATCCCTTCCGCAGGCTGAATCGCGTCTTCATTGATCGTCTTGTTCAGGAGATCAAACAGCGTGGTCTCCAGATCATCCGGTCTGGGATATCCAAGGCTGATCGTCAGCGATCCCTGCGGATCAGTGTCCACCAGAAGCACCTTCTTTCCATCCCTCGCAAGCCCGATTCCGAGGTTCTCCACCGTCGTCGTTTTTGCCGTGCCGCCTTTTTGGTTGACGACACAGATCACAATTGGTTTGTCCTTCATAAGTCCTCCTATTCTTTCCAGCCGTATAAATCGTGGTTGACCTTCGTCTGATAGTAGTGGTCGATGGTCAGCGGCGCATTATACAGCGTAGTGAGCATGTACGCCTTGATGTTCCTGATATCCGTGGTGTTCTCATGGATGCAGTCCAGGACATACTGGATATGCTCATATCCAAGCTTCATGAACCGGCTCTTTACAACCTCCACCGGCCGATCTTCCCCGGCACAGCGGATCGTCTTTGCAGAGCTGCATACAGTATCGACCATAAGCTCCACAATCTCCTCAATGCGTCCGTGGTCATACGGATAACTGATCTTCAGGTCTTCAATGGCAAGATGATCTCTGAAATATTCTTCATACGATCTTCGTTCCTCCATCTCATCCCTTCTCATCCCATCAATCGAAACGGTGATCTTTGCCGATGCCGGCTGTGCTTCCGGCG
>Ga0256405_10008655_pt1 | contig 14424 bp, 23 predicted proteins | sample RumenRJG_02DNA_FD_189096 | JGI IMG/M metagenome (GOLD analysis project Ga0256405, IMG submission 189096) | Bovine rumen microbial communities from Lethbridge, Alberta, Canada - RJG_02 | ecosystem: Host-associated > Mammals > Digestive system > Stomach > Rumen | place: Canada: Alberta...
TTATCAAAATGTAACAACTAATAAATATGTTGAAGTAATATCTAGCTTTTTAATGGATGATATTACATTGTCTCATGCAGCTATTAATAGTGTTACAGCGGTTGTCCGCGCGATGGTTACATCTAATAATGGCGCAAAGGTAGATAATATTACTGTTACAAGTCCAAGTAGTAGTGGTAAATATAATGATACTCCAGCCTATAATACTTTTACTGATTATTCTATTTCACTGACTGCGGCTGATTTAGGCTTCTCAACTAGTACAATTGGGGTTGAAGAAACTTATTCTAATAGATAGTTTTCTATTTCCACAAGGGCAGAAAAAAGCACAAGTAGAAAAGCTGATTTTGAATGTCGTATTTCAGAATTTTATATTATAGTAGATTATACATCAACGATAACTGCTGACAGTGTCACGGTTAATTTTACATTCGGGCCGAATTTAATTAAGAATAGTGAAGATACAAACTTTGCTAATGATACGTTAAGTAGATATCATGGCTGGGCATTTGATTTTGATAATATGCCAGATTAGGCAGCTTTTTATACATCTAATGATTGGTATAACTATCGTAAAGATGAAAGCTGTTATGGCTGGTTCCATCAAGTTCATGGTATTTCGCACTGTAAATAGAAAACTCTTGAAGGTATTCCAAAAGGCGCATCAATTGGCACATGGGGTCAGTATTATTAGGATAGAATGACTAATACTATTGATGGTTTTGGATGCGCAATGCGTTGGACATTAAATGGTAATTTAGTATAGCCTTCTACTTATGATATAACAGCTATTCATAATATACAAACTAATGTAACATTAGTTGGTGAAATTTATGAAGTGGCACAAATCAGATTACATATCGGGGATGGCATTACTAGCGCAACAGCGGCACCTAATTATATATATGCGACAAGCGATTATGTAACGCCAGTAGATACAGTGTATATGAATGCGATGGCCGCGAGTCCTAATGCTAATATTGTTTGGACTATTGGTGATACAGAACTAACAGGAGCAAGCATTAGCAGTATACTAGATGCTACTACAACTGAAACATCTACCAGGACAGTATTTGATGTTACTATTACTGATCATTTTAAATATATTGATATTTATGTAAAAGATGCGAATTAGGCTGTATCTAAAAAGAATTAGATATATATTGGCAATTCTTTAATAAAAGAAATTTATATTGGAACTACACCTATTAAAGAAGTCTATGTTGGAACAACAAAGATCTATGGTTAAAAGGAGAATTGATTATGGCTTGGAATAGAATTTCTACAAATGGACAAGTTCAATATAATGTTGATGAATTTGTCATTGATTCTCCTGATGACCTTAAAACTTTTCCTAAAAAATGCGCTTAGGATAATTATATCCCTAGGTGTTTTTTTTATTTGGTGTGATTTTATGGAAAAAGAACAAAGCTTTATAAAAAAAGATACAACTGAAAATTGGAATAAAGCAAAAAGATTTATTCCAAAAGAAAATGAAGTTATTGTATACACTGATGCGGGAACAAAAATTGGGGATGGAAAAACTTTGCTTCATGAACTTCCATTCATTAATTAGAATTTTTATTCCGTAGAAGGTACAACATTAATTATAGAAACAAGTGAAAAATAGGAGATAGAAAATTAAATGGCTTATTTATCTAAGATAAAATTAAATGGTGTAACTTATAATTTTAAAGATAGCGAAGCAAGAGCCACAATATAGCAGGGAAGTACTGGCACTTTGAATATTACTAATATTCTTACTTCTGGTGAATTAATTGCTACTATTAATGGAACTAATATTTATGCTCCTTCTTATACAGATGGAGATAATTTTTCATATTAAGGAATGATAAAATGGCAACATTAATTGTTTATCCTAAAAGTGATATTTTATTAAATCATTTAACAACAAGTAATAATGGATATAGCGTTTTAAATGACAATGATGATAGTACATATATTTATCAATCTGTAAAAAGTACTAAATTTGTAGAAATAACATCTCGTTTTTTATTTAATAATTTTAGTTTTCAAAATGTAAATATTGATTCAATTAAAGCAGTAGTGAGAATGACAGTAACATCAAATGATGGAGTAAATATGGCTCGTATGACTGTTTCAGGTGCAATTACAACATAGAATTATTATAAAGATCCTACTTATAATAATTTGGTAGATTGTAATTTTAATTTGGCAATTGGAGATTTAGGTTTATCATCTGCTTCTATTACAACTGCTTAGAGTTTTAATAATATTGAGTTATCAATAACAACTAGGGTAAAAAAGACAACTTCTAGTAAGCCAAATTTTGAAATTCATATTTCAGCATTTTATTTAGTAATTGAGTATACAATAACAGGTGAATAGCCCCCATTAACTCCTGAGCATACTGAAAAAGTATTAGTTTCTTATCAATATTTAGCAGATATTGCAGATGCAATTAGGACAAAAAATAATTCAAATACCACTTATGCATTACAAGAAATGGTTACAGCTATTTTAGAGTTGTAAATAAAGAGGATGGTAAAAAAAATATGGCAGATTTATCAAAAATTAAATTAAATGGCGTAGAATATAATTTAAAAGACACTGTTGCTAGGGAAGCAGTATCACCACCTCCCGCAACAGAAACTACAGATGGTTTATTATCTGCTGATGATAAACGATTATTAAATAGTTTAAATCCTAATATTGCAAAAACAATTTCTAATCTTAATGCTTCTGAATTTGGTATTATAAATGCTAAAAATGAAAATGCTTTGAGTTTAGTTATGGCAGTAGAACCTACTATTTCATAGCAAATTCGTACAATTAATTTATTAGATGTTAATAGCTATACGCCAGGCTTTTATATTGGCTCAAATGGTAATCTTGCAAGTAATACTAATGACCATGTAGGTGATTTTATTCCAGTATCCCCTGGTGATGATATTTATTATACTGGTATAATTGGACCTACTAATTCAGGTAGTATTAACCGTCGTCTTCACGTTTATACTGCTAATTAGACCTGGATTAAATAGATAAGTTTCGCAAGTAATTTAAAAGTAGGAAATAGTTGGAGCACTCATGGCGTAATTCCTGCTAATGGAGCATATGTAAGAGTATCATGGGGTGTTGAGGATACTAATGTAATGATTACAGTTGGTGAACCAGATAAATACTATCCTTATTATATGACGCCCTTTACTGCTACAACTTCTGTAAATTTTAAAGTTGGACATACTAATGATCCAGAAGATGCTACAACTTATACTTTTAATGTGCCTGCGGCTGCAGGAAGTTTATATGGTTTAGAGTTTGACCCTATTAAAGGAAAATTATGGAAAGTAACAGAACATATAGCATCTTATAATGGCGAAACTTTACCAGGTCATTGGCTATCAGATAGAGATATTTATGTTGAAGGAACTACACCGCAAATAGGCGCAGAAGTAGTATATCGGCTTGCTGATGAAGATATAGTTGAATATGATTGTACCCAAATGGTTATTCCATTAAATTATCATGAAAACTATTTCTTTATAGAAAATGGTATGTTCTTAGAATTAAGTTATTACGCTGTTACATTTGCAATAGATCATTTAACGCTTTATTCTGGTGCTACCTTTGGAGATACTAATATATTAGAAACTGATGTAATTGCATGGAATAAAGCAGCAGAATTAATTGATACTAAGGCTGATTTAGTTGGAGCATAGTTAACTGGAAATGTAACTGCTCCAACATTAGGTATTGCTGCTAATTCTGATAGAATTGCAACAACGGCATTTGTGCAATAGATGTTGCATACATTAGCTCCATTTGAACCAACCGTAAAAGCAAGTAAGAATTATGAAGTTGGAGAATATTTAACTTATGCAGGCAATTTTTATAAAGTTACTGCGACGATCGCAAAAAATGCAAATTTAACAGTAGGTACTAATATTGAAGCGACTGATGTAGCTACTGAATTAAATTTATTACGTTCTTTAATTTAGTCATAAGGAGGATTTAAAGAATGAAAAGACAAATTTTTGAAGTTCATAAAAAGGTATTAGGCGCAAGTGTGGGTGGATATGTTCCTATGGCTTCTGGTTATCCAAAGGTATTTGATTCTCATGCTACTGCCTATGCAGATAATATTGAAGCAGCTTAGATTGCTGCCACAGGAGCATTTGCAGCTGCTTGGAGTGAAATCTGTAATACAGCTTCAACTCGTGACATGCAAGTAGTTATTTTAATGACTGCCGATGGTTTTGTGCTTGATAAAAAGGTAATCGGAGAAATCCCTGACATTCCCGATAAAGATTCTTAATGTATAAAGGAGATAAAGGTTATGAACTGGTTAGAAATGTTACAACAAATTTTTTAGGTATGTATTATTCCTCTTCTTGGTGTACTCACTACTTATCTTGTTATGTTTATCAAGAATAAGAGTGCTGCACTTCAAGAACAAACAGATAATGAGCTTTATAAGAAATATATCGCTCTTTTGGATGAAACAATTACAAAATGTGTAATTGCTACAAATTAGACTTATGTTGAAGCTTTAAAGAATAAAAATGCTTTTGATCATGAAGCTCAAAAGAAGGCTTTTGAAATGACATATCAAAGTGTCCTTGCTATTTTAAGTAAAGATGCATAGGATTATTTAACTGAAGCTGTTGGCGATTTAAATGCTTATATTGTCAAGAGCATTGAAGCATAGGTTAATGCTAATAAAGCTATTAAAACAACTCCAGAATTACCTGCTGTTGAAGGATAAAAAATAAGGAACTCAAATTAATGAGTTCCTTATTTTTTTTTGTCAAGTGCGCGAACCAGGTTAATCCGCTCGGATAAATCTAGTATATGCCGATCGGCAGAGCGTAAAAAAGCGCCAAAAAATTCCAAAACGATTTTTATTTTTGGGTTTCGATGTGTTGGCCGCAAATGAAGCAATGAGCGCAAAATCTGAATATAAAAAAATGAAAAGCCTAGTTATTTAGAAATAAATAACTAGGCTTTTTTCTGTTATTTTACTTAATACAAGCGTAACGCTCTTCATTAAGTTTATCCATCATTAGATGTTTCACATACTAGATACTAATCTCCCATTAACATTTCTAATGTTATATTATCTCGTTCCCAATATGGGATGCGAACTAATGGGATATTATGTAATAATGCATATTCATTTTTTTCTTTATCTCTTTGTTGTCTTTTTTCTAAAGGATCATTTTTACTATCTCCCCATAATCCACTTCGTTCATTATAATGTTGTTCTCCATCAAATTCAATTAATCTAATTAAATTATTATTATTTAATAATCCAAAATCAAAACGTAATACTCTTCCTTGTTTTCCTTTTAAGTCATCAAAACAATATTCTTTTTTATAAAAGATATTATTTTTTAACAATATTTGTTCAATATTTAATTCACCAATTGATGAAGTAATGCACCCACAAGACTTAGTGAGTCCAGCTTTTAAATTATAACTTTCTACATCACATTCTTTTCCACAATCACATTTACAATGCCATATAATTGAACTTCTTTTTTTATAGTCACATGGATATAAAGCTATTAATTTACCAAAACGCTAATTAGTTAAGTCATTTCCATGGACTTCTCTCACAAGACATCCACAAGATTTGACATGTCCATTTCTTAAATTAGAACTATTTACATATTTAATATTTCCGCAATCGCAAATACATTTCCAAACAATACTTTTTGCTTTTCTTTCTTCTGTTGGTTCTATAACTGTTAATTTACCGAATCTTTGTCCAACTAACCAATTATCTTTTTTTTCTTTTTCTTTTTTCTTTATATTTTTTATTTTTGAGCATCCACAATCTTTAATTTTTGTAGTTTGTTTTCGTAAATATTCTCCGCTTACTTCACAAATATTTCCACAATCACACTAACATTTTCAATATACGTGTTTATTACGTGATGCAGCTTTTTCTAATACTAATAATTTATCAAAACGTTGATTAGTTAAATCTATTAATTGAGGCATATATGTCACCCTTTCTATTTTATATAAAAAAATAAACTTGAACAATATCGAAAATTGTCCAAGTTTTTAATCTTAATGAATACAATTATAACGAGGTTCGTTTAATTTATCAAACATTAAGTCTTCTGCGGTTTTACCTTTCATGATTTGTTCAAAGATAACAGGACTCATACCACTGACAAGGGTTACACCGTTCTTAACCTGCATTGGAACATTGTTCTGGCGGGCCTGAACATTCCAATATACAAGGTTAGGCATCTTATATCCTGTCATAGCCCACTTGTGAGCGATATTTTCCATAAGAGTGTTATTACGATTACCATAATAACCTACCTGGGAGTCAAACTCCATATCACTTACAACAATAATAGACTTAGGAAGATCTTCCTGACTACAATGGGTTCTGCGAGCAGTATCAAGGAGCATATCAAATGCCGCCTCAATATTAGTATTGTCACAAAGGTTGGTTCTGTAAATACGATAAACCTTATCTACAAAATCTACACCCTTAGTTTCAATCAGCTGAGGACGAGAGCTGAAACTAATATAATGACCTGCAAAAGGACCACGTGCACGCTCTGCCGCATAAAGACCAATGGAAATAGCGACATTGATAGGTGCGCTTGCTTCGTTTCCCCACATTGAACCAGAGGTATCAATCATGCAGAGAGCATCAAGGCTGCAACCATTGAAATAATCTTTAAGATTATCCCAATACTTATTAATAGCATTGCGCTGAACGGGATCAACATCATCTACACTATCAGGAGAATTCCACCAGCGATTATGATTACTAGTCAGGTTATAAGCCTGAGAAACAACTTCGTAAGGATAAAGAGCCTTGGCATTAACAGTGGTCTTTTCATCCTTCATGAAATCTTCATAAGAACGAACCTGTTTTTCAGATTTCATACGTTCAATATCGTGACGTGCAAAAGCATTACGATAAATCAAACCAGCACGAGAAGGAATCTTATCAAATTCAATCTCATCCCACTTACCTGCACTCATAAGACGCTCAACAATGTTGATACGCTCACGAAGTAGAGAAAGAGTCTTACGATACTGCTTATGAGTCATACCGAAAGCCTGACGAGTACGATCAGCAAGAATGCGAGATTCTTTGCTGGAAGTATTTTCAGATTTCAGCCACTTCGCAAGCAGAGAAGGAGTCTTGCATTCAATGTCCAGAAGAAGCTGTTTCTTAATGAAATCAAAAGCTTCATTTTCCAACTTAGTGCCGACAAAGACATAAAGGTCATCCCAACGACCAAACTCAGGGACATACTGAAGATTGCGCCGCATTGCCGCAGTTTCATGATCTGCAAGCCACTTGGTAACTACACGGAAGAATCTGCGCTCACCCTGACCGCCGCGTACATCACGCAGATAGAACAGGCATTTAAGCGCATATACAGGGTTCTCTTTAAAAGCATCTTGGAAAAGAACAATGCAGTCACTATCACTACGAGTGCGATAAGCTGCGCCCATACCAAAAAGATCAAGAAGCCCAGACATAGAAGTCTTATGGGTCAGCGCACCATTTTCAGTATAGGTATAATTAGTTGCGTTCTTCATTCCATTAAGCAGAGTGTTCATATTTTTTTATCTCCTTTTTCTCATTGAAATCCTCTTGGACAAGAGGAATTTATTTTATTAATTTCTTTATTTAAAATTTTATTAATATTATTAATTTCTATATATTATGACTGTTTTTTTAATTTAATTCTAAAAGGTGAAGTAGTAGTAGTTTTTTCTGCTAAATTTGCACTACATAATGGGGTAATACAACCAGAACAAGTACGACTACTTAATCCAGTGATTTTACTTAATTCACTACCTGAGAAATCTTTATTAGGATTATCTTTTAATACTTGCAAAATCTTTTCTTGATTTGGCGTTAAAGGTTTTACTTTTTTAGTTTCTATTACAATATTATTAGGATCAAAATTATCTAATCTTTCTTTTCCTAAGTTGTAATACTCTTCATCAATCTCAAAAGAAATTGCTTTTCTACCAGTCTTAATTGCTGCTAATGCAGTACTCATACTACCGCCAAAAGGATCTAATATAGTATCACCTGGATTAGAACTATTTTTAATAAAAATTTCTAATAATTCTAAAGGTTTTTCAGTAGGATGTAAACGGTCTTTTACATTTTTAACTTGTAAAACAGTTTTTGTGCCGCAATCATTAATAGGTTTTGCAGCTCCTTTTCGTGCAAAAATAATATACTCACAATTTTTCATATACCATCTATTGGGAGTTGCATTATTTTTTTCCCAAATTAAAAGATTATGAATTTCAAAACCTGCTTTACGAATTTCTAACATATACTCTTCAAGATTGAGTAGATTAGTCATGATATATATATGTGTACTATCTTTAAGTACTCGATAACATTCAGTAATCCAACGACTAATACTAATATCATTATGAGCAAAAATTTTTCCATCATTCTTTGCTAAAATACCAGTTGGACGATTTACATATTCATTTTCCTATGCCCCACCAGAAATAGTTTCATATGGTGGATCAGTAATTATACAATCAATAGAATTATCTTTAATCTACTAAAAGAGATCTATTGCATTACCTAAATAAAGTTGATAATCTGTCATGTCATATACTCCTTTAATAATGTTTTAAAATTCTCTTTACAAGGAACAGAACGACTTTTTTCAACATAATCATAAATTTCTTTAAAAGGAATGGTTCCATTAAAAAAGATTGTGGCAATTTTATCAATATGTCGTGTAGTATTCAATAAACGATAAAGTTCAGTAACTGAAAAATTTTTATAATTAATTGTCAGATTGCTAATATCAAATATTGAAAATTCATTAGTATATTTTTCAATATAAGTCAAAAATTCTTCAAAAAATCCATTACATCTATCATCATGAAAAACTTTATCTTTTAAAAAGTTTTCAATTTCTGCCCCATAATAAAGTTCATCTTTATTTAACATAGAAATATAATAATTCTTATTTTTAATAAAATCAGGATCAATAAACCAGCAGCATGAAAAATACTTATCAACTTTTGAAGCAATAATATTTTTCTTATTATTATAATTTTCAATTTGGCCAACTTTTTTAGAACTATCATGATCATCACGAATTTTTTGTTCAATTAAAAAAGTAATATTATTGTATTGAAAAATTTGGTCACAATCTTTATGAGGAACAAAATCACGAGCAAGAAAAATTGCACCTTTTTCTTTTAAATATTCTTTAAAAGCATCTTCAAGCGCATCACCTAATTTAATACTAATAGAAGTAAGATAACTACCAGATAATCTTTCTTCAAAAGATTTAATATTAAAACTAGTAGTAATACGTTTAAATGAAGTACTATCTTTAACTAAAGATTTAACAAAAGTAGTTACATCATCAATAATTAAATGCTGATCTAAAATTTCTTTATAAGTATTATATTTCATTATTTTTCCTTTCTAATTGAAAACTGGTGCGCCATCGCGGATTTGAACCGCGGACACCCGCATTAAAAGTGCGGTGCTCTGCCGACTGAGCTAATGGCGCATAAAAATAAGATTAGAAATTTAATTCTCTAATCTTGTTGGTGCAGGTAGCCGGACTCGAACCGGCACGGTCTAATGACCAACAGATTTTAAGTCTGTGGTGTCTACCTATTCCACCATACCTGCATATTAACAAGACACTTTAAGATTATTGATCGTTTAACAGACGATTGCCTTTACCATTTGGCTAAATTGGAACACTCCAATTATGGGGATCGAACCCATATTCTTCTTAAAGAAGATTTTGCTGTATGTGTCTTTCTTTATCTTACATATATATTATATCAAATAATTTTTAAATTTTCAATTATCCGTATTTTCTTTATACTCTTCTTCGGAACAATAATCCCATCCACAATATTCCATAGCATTATCATAATACCATTCTTCATCTTCTTCTGATTCCCATTGTGAATCCCAGCCGCGTTCCATGTATTCATATGTTTCTGCGTTTTCATATGCATATTCATTCGACATTTCATCAATTTCATTTTCAGAAATATCATCTTCAAATGCTACATATTCTTCATAATCAGTGCCGCAGTAACCATTACTACCATAAAATCTTACATATCTCATTCTGAATACTCCATTTTCGCGCCACAACGTGGACAATATTGGTCATAATCATCAATCGTAATTTTAGCATCACAATTTGAACATCTTGCTGTGTGAAAAATAATTTTTCTCATTGTATAACTATTATTCATATAATCTGGCTCAAATAATTCCCAACAATCAACATCTGCCCAAACACCATTTGCATGGTTAGCATCATCATTGTAAATTGGAAAAGCCTTAATAGCATTACCAATTTCTTCGTCTCCGAATGTGTCTATTACTGCGACTACGCTGCTGCGTTCTAAGAATTGCATCTTCTAAATACTCCAATTCATCTTCATCCATTGCCATTTCTTTTTTTAAATCCGTCATTTTAGGATTCCAAGATGGTGCCCAAGCATTTGCCTTTGCTTTCTTATTAGTAGTTTTATCAGCGCACATCGGGCAACTACAATGGATTTTATTTTTTGAATATTGATGAAGGTGATTATACCAAGGATACCAATGAGTTCCATATCCATATATTGCCGCATCAATATTTCTTTTTCTTTTGGCTTTTGTATAACTTTTATATCTGCGCCAGGCGCGTCCTCTTGCCATTGAACTCACTCCTTTGGGAAGGGGATCGCTTTATCGTCAGCGAACGCACTATATTTAAAGTCGCATTTGTTCAGACTTATAAAAATTAATTTAATATATATTCTAAATTAATTTTATTATAATCATAATAAGGAATATGCTTTATTCTTATATTATTTTTTAAAGCCCATTCATTTTTAAAATTATCATGAGCAATAGTTTTATTAAATTTATTTAAATTATTCCAACTATTTTCTAATGGAGAAAAATGTTGTTCTCCATCATATTCAATTAATAAATTATAATCTGGTAAATAAAAATCAAATTTAGCCAAATAATTAGTATCTAAAAAACGACAAGATTCAAAAGTTTTTTGTTGTTCAAAATTAATTAAATTTTCTTTTAAAATATTAGCAATTTTTAATTCACCTTTAGATAAATTACAATGCCCACATGATTGAGTATGTCCACTAATCAAATGTCTTCTATCAACTTCTACAATTCTTCCACAATCGCACTGGCATTTCTAATAAGTAGTATTTAAATAACTTTTTTTATCACTAATATCTAAAACAGTTAATTTTCCAAATCGTTTACCTATTAAATCTTTTTTCTAATTATTTTTATGAGCACATTCAGGACAAGATTTCGTAGTCCCATTTCTGATTTTTCTTCCATTTCCTAAAAAAGTATTACCACAATCACATTGACATTCCCAAAGAATATTACCAGATAATCTTTTTCCAGAATCTTTTAATACTATTAATTTACCAAAACGCTAATTAGTCATATCAATTTTTGCCATTATTAATCATCCTTTTTCTGATTATTTTAAAATAGAGCTTGTAAAAAAGGTACATTACTCATTAGTTAGCTATTCTAATGCTACCTCTATTTTAGCCTTAGGTTGGCCGGCCGCACATCCGTTTATACTCTTATTTGCTATCGAGTCTATGGCGGAGGGTGTGGGATTCGAACCCACCCACAACGATTTTAGAGACCGCCGCGCTACCTCTACGCTAACCCTCAATATATATGACCTTAGGTTGGTCAGCCGCACATACGTCTTATACAAACTTTTGCTCCTTGTCTTTCTACAATTATATTATATCAAATTATTTCAAATCTTTCAACTATGCGCACGGACTTCAGCGACAAGAGCATCAACTGCCTGAGATGCCTCATTCATCGCAATAAACGCATCGTTCCGATAATCGCTCATGCGGTCAACATTTTCACTAGCCGCACGATATGCATCCTCAGCATCCTTGTAACGCTTTGTAGCTCTTGCGTAACGCTTTGCCGCAACCTTCTCATTACACCGAGCTGCCGCAAGCCGCTTACCAAGATCTATATCAAACTTGTCATCAGGATGACAAATTGCTACACCACGAACAGTCCGTCCGCCATAGGTGCTCACCGCAATAATCCTATTTCCATTTTGATAAAATCTGTACTTCTCAAGCGGGTAATTTTTCATAAGATCATAACCTTTCTTTTTCTTAATTTCTATATATATTATATTATATTATTTATAAATTTTCAATCTTCAATCCATAAAAGTTGAAGTAATTTTTCATAAATAGCAGCTGCACAATATGGACGCTCAATCTCATAAGTAAGTTCATCTAAAGATTCTGCTTCTTCTGGAAATGTCTTTTTAGAATAATCTATTACCGCATCATACACTTCTTTAAAACGTTCCTCAAACAAAGTTTCATAAACACCTTCTGGTTCATATGCGGCATCAGTCATTACTTTTTCACAAAATTCTAGCAAAGCACGATTACGCATATTATCAGAGATATACGTTCCATATCTTATATAATTCCATCGTGCTTTAATAGGATACAAAATTTTTCTCTTAAACCATATTTTCAGAATTATCCAAATCACTTTTAACATCTGCTATTGCTTCCTCCAATTCTGGATGTCTTAGAGCATATTCTACGATGTCAAGAGGAAGTGGAAGATATACCCCAGGGGGTAAAAGTTTGCTTACTTCTTCTCCTGAATATACAGTTGCTCCACAATTTTCACATACAATTTCTGTATCGAAATCTTCTTTTTCAAATTTTTCTTTTTTACCTTCATAAGGTTTCAATGTTGCTTTGGTAAAAAACAACGAAGGTCGCCCACATATCGGGCATTTACTAGCACGTTTATCATGCTTAATATTACGCTCGTATTCTCGTCTCTGTTTTCTGTTTCTCATTCAATCTCTCCACTAAATCCTACTACTATACCACTTAATTCTACAATATCATCTGCATCCCAAACGGCAATATTTGGACTATATTTTATGGGAGTATAATCATCATATCTTTGATGAATAAAATATTCTCTTTCTTCTGGTGAAGAAAAGAAATAAATCCCATCTTCACCATGAGTTAAATAATATGATCTAAAATAATATTTAGCCATGATATTTCAGAAGGAACTCATTGCTGACTGCCTTAAAAGACTTCTGGCCATCAACACTACGCAGAACCAAACCTTCACGAGGTTTCTTATCCAGCTGAGAATCCCCAGTCGCCATTTCAAGGATTTTCGCCATGCGGTCCTCAGCATCTCCAAAGAGAGTATCGAAAGTCACAGGCCCGCCAAAATAAGTAGGAACACAGAAAATTCCATAAGGAATAGTCAGCTCATCAATCATTTCAAAAGTTCCCCAACGACCACGATCAGAAGTAACAAGGTTAAACGCACGAAAATCATGGTCTTCCATAGAATAATCACGACGCTGTACACCTGCTCCGTAAGTCTCTCCTTGAACAGTCACCCAATCGCACTGAGGATGATCTTCAAGGAATTTAGAAAGAGCATTGTACATATCATACTTCTGCGCCATTTCCCAATAAATATTGGTATCATAGTAGCAAGGCTTGTCAACACTATCAAAGCATACGTTACGAGAACAAACATAAAATTCATTCTTGCCATGCTTACCACGCTTCATAGTGAAAGTAGTAGAACTACCATCAATTTTTTCAGTTACGACCCATTCGCCAGTATCATTCAGAATCCAAGGCATGTTCTGCACACGCTCTTCATCAGTCTTAGATACCCACTCAGGCCAACCGTTCTTTTTATCTTTCTTCTTACCAAAGAAGAAGAACATAAGATTTTTACCCCACTTACGCTTCATAAGCCAACGAACAAAAGGCTTACAAAAAATAGCAGGATGACGCTGCGCCATTTTCTTATACTTATCCGCAGAAGGAGCCTTGCGCTGATTATCTTCTGCGTCTGCATAAGTCACGCCAATCTTTTCGGTAAGGAAACGAGACTCATCATCTGCATAATGAACTTTCTCTCCATCATAAATGTAAGGAGTTTTAGTCCCATCAAAAATAATTTCCCAGCCAAAATCTTCCGCATGCATCAGCAAACCTTGGCTTATAACCTTGCACATTTTAAGAGTCTTTACCTTATAATGGCGCTTTTCAAGAAAGGCAAAACACTCTTTATTGGAAGGCACCTTACTATCAATTTCAAAATAAATCGCAGGATCACCAATATTAAACTGACCCTTCTGAACGATAACCTTCCATCCACCGACGGTTGCCCATTCAACTCGGTCATATCCAGGAATCAGTTCAATATTGTCAATCGTTACTACATACGCGAGTTCGCGCACACCATCTTTGTTAAGCATTTAAATTCTCCTTTCTTTAATCTTTCGAAAATTTTTTCTTTTCAACACGATAAGGATAATCAGGATCATTAGGAGTATAAATTATATTAAA
>Ga0256405_10008657_pt1 | contig 14423 bp, 12 predicted proteins | sample RumenRJG_02DNA_FD_189096 | JGI IMG/M metagenome (GOLD analysis project Ga0256405, IMG submission 189096) | Bovine rumen microbial communities from Lethbridge, Alberta, Canada - RJG_02 | ecosystem: Host-associated > Mammals > Digestive system > Stomach > Rumen | place: Canada: Alberta...
TTTCAATTCTCAATTAATAGTTATCGTTGGATTATCCAAATCCGGTTCTGATAACTGGTAGAGGTATGTGGGAGCGACTTTTAAGTTGAGAGTCACCTGCCATCCTCTTTGAGCCTCAAGGTCAGGAAGTTTGTTCGTAGCTTCACAGTTCTTACGTATCAGGTTGCCTTTGCTGTCATAGACATCATAGGTAGTTACAAGTGTCATGGTATTGCTTGCCGATGGGGCAAAGCAGCAGATAAAATCTGTATTCGTTGTCGGAATCGCCTCGCCGTCCTCACTCTCGAAGAATGTGGCAGTAGAAGCGCCAGCTGATGTTGTGTAAGCTACTGAGGCTGGGTAAGCATCTGTTGTATTTGGCGTCAGGGTGATAGTAGCAGTCACCGGAGCAGTTGTAGTTGACAGTTTCAGCGACTTCAGTTTAATGGTACGCAACTTACTATAGTCAGTATCCACAGTAAAATTAAACTTAACAGATGCGAAGAGGTGGTCCATTAACAAACGGATATAATTCTCATCTTCCTTACCTTTGTAGCCGAACTGACCTTGGAGCAAATCACCTGTCAGATCCTTAACACCTGTAATAAAGCAGATATCGTCTGGACAGACAGCATCGATATTAGAAAGCGTCAGCACAACATTTTCACTACTCTGAGTAATACTCGATGAAATCGGGTCTTTTTTAGGCATAAAGCCATAGATGGTATAGTCTGTATTATTCGCTACTGTTGTCTGTGAATGCCATGCACCACTGGTATAACGAAGAAGTTTCACAGAAGGAGTTGCCTCTGGGAGAAGATATAGACCAATAGCAATATCCTGGTTGGGGGTATAGGCTGAATAGCCTGCGGAAACAGCACGACGCGACAAGACGTCATTACTCTGGTAAGCAGCAATATAAGGCACTACCTGCAAAGTACTACCCGTTGACCGTTGCTGCTCATCAGAACCGGTACTATCCGATGAACAGCCAACTATCAGCATAAGGCCTACGACCATTAACCAATAACCCTTAATCCGTAAACATCTATCACCAGTTATATATTTCATGACTCTTTTCTTTTGTGGTCCAATCTTTAACATATATAGCCTCCAGTTGCAGGAAACCACCACCTACGTGGTAAGCATAGACTATCCACGTATGGTTACGTCGGAAATCATCTGCAGCATTCATCGCGAAAGTTCCTGTCTGTTCTTCTTTACCTTCTAACTGATAGGTGATTTTACCTGTGAGTTTCTTATCAGACTCACGCAGATAGAAAGGTCCTATTTGGGTCAGAGGAGACTGGTCGATGAGATTTTCATACACCTGTGCCTCCTGTCCAGCATAGAGATAGATGGTGGGATTATCCACTTTATTTACCGGATTAATCTGCGCTTTGATTTCATCCGGTAATAACGAAGCAGCAGTGTTATAGGTCAATGTCTTGCCTTGTTGCGGAATGAGATATTCCTCAGTAGGCATCATGCCGGCATTCAACTTGATATCTTTAATTGTCAGTTCAGGTGCTCCCGTCGTATTGGCAAAGACGAAACGCACTTTTGACACGGCACGCTCCAGTCGTACTGTAGCAATATTACTTGAAGTTCCCACACGTAACACAGGGGCTTCTCCTATCACTGGTTGTGATGTCAAAGCACCAGCCATAGGAAGTCCATCATCTGGTACCTGTGTAATAGGCGATGTCAGTCCAAAATAATTCTCAGGGATTGTTGCGCTGAGGATAGCGTCACGGGTACTGTTTCCATCAAGTTTACTATCAGATGCATAACCTTCTGTAGGAATATTGGCAAGGACATAGACATCCACATCGGGTTTGTTCTGAGCAAACTCATCACTGACAGGAAGTTGGTAGACTGCGCCTTCACCGACATTCAGTTGTGCAATTTCCTTTGTATCCAAATATGCTACCTTCTCGTGTGTTCCATTCGTGAATACCCATATCTGAAGTCTCGTGATCTTACTCTCGTCAAAAGACGCATTGACATTGCCGACATCCGAGCGGATCAACAAGGGATGCTCTGGAGAATATACATAGATGGTCAGCACAGTAGGCTGCGGATTCCTTGGCTGGTCGTCACCAGAAGAACTGCAGGCTACAGCCAATAGCAAAAAGCTAATCGCTAACAGCCACATCCTAATATGTATTCCTTTTTTCTTCATGCGCACCTTATTATATTATAGCTTCACTGTTGTCGGGGTAGACTGAATCCATTTTGTCACCACCTGTACACCAATCTCCAAGCGTGGCTCCAGTAAATCAGGGATGCAGGTATAGGCATTTTCCTTAGAACTCACTGTCATATTTGCCGTCGTGGTGAAATCCTGTGTGAATACACGTCCAGCACAAGTTCCCTCTCCCATTCCTGCGGGATCAAGATAAGCCACTAAGTAGAACTTCGTACCCGGATAGACGATGCCGTCCTTGCCTGTGAACTGGATACCGTTGTTCTGAAACTCCAGAACGACAGGCACTTTTTCTCCATCATACGACTGGAGCACCAATGTATTCGTTTCCGTGCCACTCACTACTTTGTCATAGATGAAACGAGCATCCACATCGCTTTTGGGCACTTTGGGCAGGAAGTCAAAACCAACAGGATGCTGACCACCGATAATTACTGCTGTCAATGGACAATCTGCCACAGCTGCTGTCAGTACAGTACGTAAACGAGCGACTCCATACTGCAAGGGGTTATTTACAGCCACTGACTTTGTATTAACTGCAACATCCTGCTGATCATAATGGCTCAACACAGTTGTCCAGTTCTCAGTCTCATAAGCAGTTCGTCCTATCTCCTTCGTTGAGGTTTTGATAGCACTATTGACATAATACCAAAGTTCGGCAGGATATGTGTATCGACTGACATTATTGATATTATCAAGTGTCGTTGTTGTGGTACGAACGGAGAATTGGTTTCCCAAGCCTTCTCCCGACCAACGTAATGCCGCAGCACCGTCGGGGAGTCCGAGGGAACTTGGATATTGATTCTGCAAACAAGCCACATTATCAATATCGCCAATGGCCGTTTTTATCGCCTCACTCAATTCATCAGTTCCCAACTGACTTTTGAGTTTTTTGACATGTTCCTTGACATAAGCAGCAGACCCAGCCAGCAGTCCTGTCTCATCGGAGTTTGCTTTGATAAAGTCCAGATAGAGCTGGTGCAAGGAAGCATCTGTCGTCGTACTCCACCCTTCCGTATTGGCAATCGTCGTCAGATAGTAGGCCAAGGCCTGCGCCTCAGTATTCGCATCGTTTGTTTCGCAAATGGACAGCAAGTTAAAATTGATGTCAGTAGGTTTAATGTATTTTTCTCCAACTCCTGTTACAAATTTGCCATTTTGGTCATTTTTTGTTTTACCAGTAATAGAAGCAGCCTGTCCATAAACCAGTACACGGTTGGCGGTTTCCCTCATGGAACAACGTGCAAAATAATAGAATTTCTCATTGTCAGAGCGAGACACCTTGTTGGTCTCAGAACCCTTAACAACAGATATCAACGGGAAGTCATCAATGGTCACGGGATTCGCCTCACTGGTACAGAAAGGTATCACATACAAATTCTGAATACCTCTAAAAGTCTCGTTAGCCTGTACGACCTCGTCAGCCATACGCATATTTTTCTGAGTTCCTACGCTGAGTATAAACTCATACTCCTTCACTTCCGTTTGCTCAGACATACCATTATCCGTTGCGCACGATATAAATACCACACACAAGCTGAATAGCCAATAGATTATGTTATGTCTCATCATACCTTAATTATTATTAGAGTTCTAAATATCAATATCATGTTGTCCGCCATCTTTCCAGTCGAGTGTCACGCTGACTCCAACTTCCGTATCATCTGTGCACACATCGCCATCATCACCGAAATATCCTTTGATGATTTTCAACTGACCAGCTGACAAAGTTTCTCTCACATTCAAAATGGTCTCAGTGATTGTTCCGTCGAGTTTGGTAACATAGCAACGGAACTGCCAAAAAGTCTTGTCCGACGTTTCTTCGTCAAAATCAGTCTCTATGACTGTCCTCATCTCATCTTTATCCGCAGAGGGGAAATTGACGGAACAGAAACAAAGGTCACTACCATCCGTATCCAGTTTTATGGTACGAACAATAGGCGAGGTTTCTGCAAATGCGTAGGTACTGTCATTGACATGGAACTGGTTGGCAAAGCCCGTGGCATACACCTTGATATCCTTGAAATCGTGGCCACGGGGGTCTACGACGAGGGCAGCAGCGCAGTTAGCCATATATAGTTTGACATGGAACGTCTGGTCGACATTCTCAAGCACTTTCATTGTCTGACGTGCGGTGAAGAGTCCTGTGCTTTGGGAATCGATGGTATCTTGCTTTTCCGACATCAAGACCAACTGAGATGTTGGGCATCGATCGTCACCAGACAAGCCCGCAACATTATTACCCTTCAAGTTGGCAACAGCGAGATGCATGTACTCGCGCATCGGCAAATAGAGAGTATAGCTCCGCTCACTGGCGTTCATATCATGCTGGTCATGACTCAGCCTTTCCTGATTGTTCTCCGTGTCGTAGAACGAGAGATCTACATCACGAGCATAGTCAGTGAAGATATTTTCAAGATGAGTACGCAGGGCATTGGCGACATTGACTTCTGTCTCCGTTGTGAGCTGTGTGTTGATTTCTGTTGTAATATTGGTCACTAAGCGTAACTCATAGTTCAATTCATAATCTTCCTCTGTCGGCGGTTCCGGCGGATTAGGGCCAGGAGGCGGACAGTCGCTCAGATCGTCGTCAATGGTCGAACATGCCATGGGCAGCAAAACTACCCATAGTTTGACGATATATCTCCACGTTCTCTTCATTACACGCATTAAATTTCCACGTTAAATTCTAGGCCAGGTTGCCATTCAAGATTGACAGAGAGTCCTAACTCCATCAATGGGACACGAAGATCGGGCAGTCCTTTCGTTGCCGTGCCAAGTCCATCACTATTATTTGGAGTAGCAGTTCCCTTTTTGATGGTGAAGTTAGCGATGGTCTTAAAGTCCTGGGTGAAAATACGATCCTTAGCAGCGGCGACAGCAGCATCTTTGTTAGTGGCCTCACTTGGCTTCAGTGTACCTACCAGATAGAATGTTGCACCATTCGGAATAATCTCACCGTCAGCTCCAACGAAGTCCGGACAATTATTGACAAACTCCAAAGCGATATTAACAGTCTTCTCGTCGTCTGTCTCACCCGTCTGCAACACTAACGTATAATTTGTTGTAGTTGGCTGCTCTCTCTTCACAGTCATACTTGCAGCAGTAGTACCACTCATTGCCTTGTCATAGATGGTATATGCCGCTGTTCCTTTGGGGACATAGTTCCAGCCTACTGACTTCTGGCTACCTATCAGAATACCTGTCAACTGGAAGCCATTTGTCACGTCAACCTCATTACCTGCATAATCATAATACTTATTGGCATCACCTGCTGCCAACAGTCCATTGACCTTGGTATCCAGACGAGCCACGCCATACTGCACCTGATTGGTTATGGCAACAGAGCGTGTATCAGCAGTCACTGCAGAGCCATTGTACAAACCCAAGATGGCGTTCCATGTTTTATCACTATAGTTAGGCGACTGCACACTATTAGACACTTTCAATGGACTGTTCACAAAATACTGCAAGTTAGCAGGATAGACATAACTGTCCAGAGATGCAACATTCATTGATGAATAATTCATTGTCTCAACTGTCTTGAACTCCTCGTCGGTAGCATCATAACTGACACGCACAGCACCATCAGGAAGATTCACACTTGCCGGATAACCTGTATAGTCATCTTTCAGAGTCACTGCTGTCGTTACGTTACCTTCTTCTGTCACATTAACATAATTATCTTTAAGTACTTTCCTGATAGCTATTGCCATTGCATATCCGTCAGGAGCAGTTGTCTCAGCGGCAGGAGTGGAAAGACCATCCAGGTTCATATAGAGTTCTTTGAAAACCCATTCTATGTTCTTGGAGGAGCCTGTCGTTATTTCCTTAAAGTTATTCCATAATCCGTTGATGGTAGCACTCTGTCCTGCTGTTACCTCCTTGAACTTTGGCTGAGTATTATCTGATAATTTGATTGTAGGAGTGGCATTTGCCACAGCATTCAAAGCTGCAACCAGATTGGTACCAACAGTCTTTCCTGCATTGATAGCTGTTTTTTCAGCATCGGTTCCGTCTCCGTAGATCTTTACTGGGGTAAACTCTACGGAAGAAAGAGTCGGTTTGACTCCCTCTGTGAGGCCAGTGACAGTCAGGTCACCAAACTTGAATTTGTCAGCTGCGCTTTGAATGGGCGTTCCTGCTTCATTATCCACTGCCTTTCCATAGAACAGGAAATTACTCGTTCCTATTTCAAGGTTTACATCAGCATATACCTTTGAGTTACTATTCTCGTTATCAAAGGCAGTAAGAGCCGATAGGGCTAATAGATTCGCATTAGCGGTAGCGTTAGCAGTTACGCCAGTTGCTGCAGCAGTTCCTAATGAATATGGCACCAACTTAATGTTGTCAATACCACGGAAACCACTCTCCTGCACTGTAGTCGAAGCCATGCGCATCTTGATGTTTTCCGGCAAAGAGATAGCGAACTGTGTCTTTACACTCTCACCTTCATACGACGGAATCACGTCGGGATTCTGGTCGAGAGCTGTCGCAGCCGCATCACCTGATGAACAAGCCGAGAATCCTACTAAACTTAGCAGTGCACAAACACTCGCATAAGTTAAAATCTTGATTTTCTTCATATCGATATGCTTTTATTTTCCTTTATTTATGATCATTCACGAAATCAAAATATACTCTGAGATAACCGGAGTTACGCTGTTCACCCAGATGGTGGTCGCGTATGTACTTATAGGTACGTCCGCTGTTGAGCTTCTTGATTTTTTGCTCACGACGCGTCAGATTTGGTTCATTGTCGATGATGTCAATCACCTGACGCAGTTCAGCAGACTTCTCATCACCACCTGCAATAACCTCCTCCAACTGGTCGCGGAAGTCTGTCCAACCCTCGCCACCATAGGCCATATCAAACTGGTCGTCGCCAATAGGCAGTATTTCCTGCACATAGCGTTTCAGTGCCCAGGCACGTTGCTTGGCGATGCTTTCGTTCAACTTCTGCGGACCGTCAAATGATGCCAGACCCACTATCTGTATCTTGCAAATCCGTACATCGCCTTCGGCATGTAACTTCTGGGTTACGTCGATGATGCGGTCAAGGGTCTTCTGGTTATCACGCCACTCTGGCTGTATCTTGACTTCCGACTTGGGGAAGTAAACAAACAGGGCGTGTGGATCGCGCCGCACAGGCTGACTGGGGTCGTAGGGTTTGTAGTCGGAAACAGATGCCAAGAAGGGATTCTCACGAACCAACACATCGAGAGGACGCTCTTTCACTGTTTTCTCAACAACAACCGGTTCTGATTCAACGGACACCTGAGGCTCAGGCTCGACGGTAACTGGACTCTCCACCTGCTCCTTTGCCAACTCACGTTTCGGGCGGCCAGGAATGTTAAACACGATGTTAAGAGCAGCCTGAGGAATGACAAACCAACGAGACACATTGCCAATCTTCTCGCCGCACTTCCCACACTCATAACGGTCGTATTTTGCATAGCCCACAGCAGCTCCTGCCAAGGCTTCAATATTCCAATGCCGCCCCAAAGGCCATGAGTATCCATAATAAACGCCTAACGCCCCCAAGTCTCCTTGACGGCGCTCATTGCGAAATCCTTTATAGAGTCCAAACGGGAATTTCACATTTGCTATATTGAAGTGGGCGTAGATAAGATTAACCCCAAAAAAATGATGAACATTCACTGAATCGGTCCAGTAGCGTAGGTCGGGGGAGATAAGCAAGTGTTTCCACTTCTTCTCCTGATGGACGTCCGTAGGCCAAGGCCTATACCCTGCCGTCACACCTGCCGACCAGTGAGGCGACAACTTCACCCCTACCCTCAGGTTGGGGGTAAGCCAAGCATCATACAGCAAGTTGTTGCTGATGGTCACCTTTTGGGCTTGGGCTGTCTGAGTCACAAGGGCAAAAAGAAATATATTTATAGTTTTTAATAAGCGTCCCACTAACATAATTAACAATTTCAGTTTATTTTGATTAAAATCTTCGCGTGTCTTATAATGTATATTTCACCTGCAAAGATATGTATTAAATCTTTAACATGCAAGTTTTTTTTTATCTTTTTTTGTTTTCGCTATCAAAATATGTGAAAAATTGCATTTTGGGGAGACTATGCGCTTGTCCCATACACAAAAAAATAAAAAAGCCCTACACCCTACACCCAAATTAGCGTTACGCCCTGTGTTCATCGTAGTCTGAAGAGGGTGTACACCTTTAAAAGTGTACACCCTGTCCGAACGGCTTAGCGAAGCAGAATACCTGTAAAGATACGACCCGACTTCACACCTAAACGACGGGCGGAGAAATAATCATCGCAACGCTGATAGGTGCAGATGTTGGACATCAAGATATGACGAATGCCCAAATCTTCCATCTGCATACGATTGCACAGGGGAAGATCAAGGTGCCATTTCTTGTATTTACGGGCAATAGCATGCATGTCGAAGCCTGCATCGGCAAACTGCTGATAGACTTCGTCGCCCACTTCGAAACTCTCCAACGAGATGCCAGGGCCAATGACAGCCTCCAGATCGGAAGGAATTGTGCCATAAGCATTCGTCATGGCAGCTATGGCACGGCAAAGGATACGCTTAACCGTACCCCGCCATCCGGCATGGACGGCACAGACGGCATGATGGCACGGGTCGTAAAGCAGGATGGGTATGCAGTCGGCAGTAGAGACACCGATGCAGAGCCCTGCCACATCCGTCATCACAGCATCCACACCCTCTATCACATCGTGAGTGGGGGCATCTACACGGCACACTTGTGTGCCATGCACCTGATGAGGCATGATAATGGACGGCTCTGGTATCTCCAGCAAAGCACTTAAGGATTGTCGATTGCGGGCAATATGTTCTGGAGTATCACCACAATAGGCATTGATGTTGAACTCGCCATAGTTGCCTTCACTGGCACCTCCATGACGGGTGGAACTGAAGGCCACTACAGAAGCGTCAAAAGAATAATAATGAAGTTGTGGTTTTGTCATCATTTTTCAGAATCATCCAGATCATCCAGGTCGTCAATATACTCCACATCTTCCAGATCCTCCACATCGTCAATATACTCTATCTCTTCATCCTCGCCCTCGTCGGCCAGCTCCTGGGCAAAGCGCGACATATCCTTATCGCGATGTACGATGGTATCCTCTGCCATAGCCGTTGCCAGTTTATTGCTTTCGGCATTCAACTCGCGCCACAGCACATCCTTCAGTTCGTCTAGTCCCATATTGGCTACTGCCGAGATAAAGACCACCGGCAGGTCATCAGGCAATGTATCTTTCAACATTTCAATGAGTTCGGCATCCAGCAGGTCGCACTTGGTGACGGCTAACACACGATGTTTGTCCAAGAGGTCGGGATTGAACTGAGCCAGTTCGTTGAGCAGAATGTTATACTCTCGTTTGATATCATCCGTATCGCCTGGCACCATGAAGAGCAACAATGAGTTGCGCTCGATATGACGGAGGAATCGCAGACCTAAGCCCTTGCCCTCACTCGCCCCCTCGATGATACCAGGAATATCAGCCATGACAAACGACTTGCCATCGCGATAGCCCACGATGCCCAGCGAAGGCTCCATGGTGGTGAAAGGATAGTTGGCTATCTTGGGACGCGCATTAGACAGCGCCGACACCAAGGTGGATTTACCCGCATTGGGGAATCCCACCAGTCCCACATCAGCCAGCAGCTTCAGTTCGAGAATGATGGTCATCTCCTGCATCGGTTCGCCTGGCTGGGCGAAACGGGGTGCCTGATTGGTGGCAGAACGGAACTGGAAATTGCCCAATCCGCCGCGCCCGCCTTTCAGCAGTACCACCTCTTGTCCGTCGTAGGTTACGTCGCACACATACTTGCCCGTCTCGGCATTATAAACCACCGTTCCGCAGGGTACGTCGATATACGCGTCCTTACCATCGGTGCCGTGACACTTGTCGCGCCCACCGTTGCCACCGTGTTCGGCAAAGACATGACGCTCGAATTTCAGATGCAGCAACGTCCAATAATTGTGATTGCCACGCAAAATAACGCTGCCGCCCTTACCGCCGTCGCCGCCATCGGGACCTCCGTTAGGGTTGTATTTCACATGGCGGAGATGCATGGAGCCACGTCCGCCCTTACCACTACGGCAGTATATCTTAACGTAATCTACGAAATTACTCTCCATCAAATATTGTCAATTACTTTCTTAATATCTCCGAAGATGCGGTCCAACGCGCCAAGACCATTGATATGATAGTGCAGTCCCTCCTGCTTATACCATTCAATCAGCGGCTGAGTCTGGGAGTGATACACCACGAGGCGTTTTTTGATTGTCTCCTCATTATCGTCGGCACGGCCACTATCCTTTCCACGCTGAATCAGACGCTTCATCAGTTCGTCCTCAGGAACATCCAGTTCAATCATGGCAGCCACCTTGTCGCCACGCTCGTCAAGCATCTTCTTCAACGCCTCAGCCTGCGGAATGGTGCGAGGGAAGCCATCGAAGATAACGCCCTTATGACCACGTCCGAACGAATCATAGACAGAAGCCAGAATACTAATCATCAAGTCGTCGGGAATCAGCTGCCCATTATCAATGAACTGCTGAGCCGTCTTACCCAACTCCGTTCCCTTTTTGATTTCATTACGCAGCACGTCGCCTGTCGAGATATGTCCCAAACCGTAGTGCTCAATCATTAAATCACTCTGAGTGCCCTTTCCTGATCCAGGAGCACCGAAAATAACAATATTCTTCATCTTTATTTTAATTTCTTGTTTGTCTTGTTTAACTTGTGCTTCTTTCCCTACCTTGTACCACATATCTATCAGCTCGCTCTGACGAGCCTCCATATCACTGGGCAAATGGGGGAGTTTAATTTGTCTCATCCTTCTTTGACTGCTTGATATACTTCTTTCAGATTACGTCCCTGCTGGTCGTAATCCAAACCATAACCCACAATAAAGCCGTTGGGAATCTCGAAAGCTGCATAGTCGATATTCAACTGCTCTTCCAACTTCTTAGGCTTCACGAACAACGTACAAATATGAATAGAGGCTGGATGATGGAGCTGCAGGGTATCAATCATTCTGCGCATCGTATGCCCTGTATCCACTATATCCTCCACAATCACAACAGTACGATTGGCGATATCCACATTCAGGCCTATCACCTCCTTGACCTTACCACTGGAGATGACTCCCTGATAGGAAGCCAGTTTCACAAATGACACCTCACAGGGGATGGTCACTTCGCGCAACAAATCAGCAGTAAAAATAAAGGCACCATTCAACACGCTCAGGAAGATAGGATTCTTATCCTTCATGTCATGGTTGATACTTTCTGCGAGTTCCTTGACCCGCTTTTTAATCTCTGCTTCGGATATCAACGTTTGAAACGTTTTGTCCTTGATTTTCACGATACTCATAGTTTAAAATTGCAAATTTGGTACAAAATTACTATTTTTTTGCCAAAGAATGGACATTATTAGTATATTTTTCTTATTTTTGCAGTTGTTATGAAGATATTTACCAGCTCTCAGATAAAAGAACTCGACCGTTTCACTATTGAAAACGAACCGATACCCAGTATCGATTTAATGGAACGTGCCGCCAAAGCACTGACACGTGCTATCACTGAAACATGGAGTAATACAGTCCCTGTCGTTGTTTTTGCAGGACCTGGCAACAATGGCGGTGACGCCTTGGCTGTAGCCCGTATGATGAGTGAACAAGGCTATCAGGTCAGCGTTTACCTTTTCAACATCACTGGTCATCTTTCTGAAGAGTGTGCCGCCAACAAGCAACGGCTGGTGGAAAGTAAAAATGTGAAGGACTTTACAGAAGTATCGCAAGAATTCAATCCGCCCCACTTGGAAAAGGGAATGTTGGTGGTTGACGGACTTTTCGGTTCGGGACTCAACAAGCCTCTGGCAGGCGGTTTTGCCTCCTTGGTCAAGTACATTAACAGTTCGGCTGCGGATATTGTGTCCATTGACATACCCTCCGGTCTGATGACGGAGGACAATACTTATAATGTCCGTGCCAATATCATCCATGCCAATCTTACGCTGACACTTCAGCAACCCAAATTGGCTTTCTTTTTCCCTGAGCACCAGGCGTTTATAGGAAAGTTGCGCGTACTGGACATCCGTCTGAGTCAGGAAGGTATTGACAAGATAGAAGCCAACTATACCGTTGTTGAGGAAGCTGAGATACGCTCCATGCTCCTCCAGCGTTCTCCCTTCGCCCACAAAGGTCAGATGGGACATGCTTTGCTGATTGCCGGCAGCTACGGTATGGCTGGGGCTGCGATTTTAGCTACCCGTGCCTGTCTGCGCTCGGGGGCCGGTAAGGTCACGGTGCACACACCCAAGAAGAATCGCGAGATATTACAGATTTCCGTTCCTGAAGCTGTCTTGCAGTTTGACCCCGAAGAAACCATCTTCTCTGAAGCCGTTGATACGGAAGACTTCAATGCACTGGGTATCGGACCTGGACTGGGACAAAGTGAGACAACGGCCATCCCTGTTATCACCCAGTTGCGACGCGCCACCTGCCCAGTGGTGGCAGATGCAGACGTACTCAACATTCTCGGCAGTCATCGTGCCTGGATGCAGCAACTGCCTAAGGGCATCATCCTAACCCCTCATGCCAAAGAGTTTGACCGCATGGAGGGACACTCAGCTGATACTTATGAACGGATTACCAAAGCACGCCATTTGGCAGAACGCATACAGGGTTATGTGATTCTGAAAGGGCATTATACCGCTATTTGTATGCCTGACGGACACGTCATGTTCAATCCTACGGGTAATGCCGGAATGGCCACAGCGGGCAGCGGTGATGTACTCACTGGCATTATCACGGCTTTGTTGGCTCGTGGCTACGAACCGAAGGCAGCCTGTATCGTAGGTGTATATCTGCACGGATTGGCTGGCGATCTGGCTGCTCGCGACTTGGGCGAGGAGAGTCTGATAGCCGAAGACATCATCCGTTACCTGTCACGTGCCTTCAAGCGTCTGAAAGAGTAGCCCATGAAACTTTTAAGAATCCTGTTCTCTACCGTCTGGGTACTTTGCTGTACGACCGTGTCGGCACAAGCTATCTCGCAATCGCTATTAGATTCTGAAAAGATTCCAGAAGGTACGGTCTATTACCTTCCTAAGACCGCTATTCATTTCTATCTGTTAATAGAAAAGGAAACATACACCCCAGGCATCTTCAGTAAATACGCTGAAAGATATTTGCAGGAAAAGGGAGTCAGGCAGGAAAAAGATGTCAGCCACCGACTGGTTAACTTCCAATTAAGTCTGGCGGGGGTTCGTGACACATCCCGATGTTTCATTGTCAACTTGAAGGGAAAGAGCGCAACAGCAGAAATCAAACGCAGTGAAGATGGTGTTCTGCTGGCAGTTAATGACACTGCCATGCAAATAGAAGCGCATCCTTCGTACCACTTCACCCCCAAGAAGAAACCCCAGGACCCCATGAAATTCCTGAACGCAGAAGTCTTGGCGGCTACCAGTACCGCCAGGAAAGCAGAACTGACAGCCCTCCAGATAGCAGAGCTGCAGGAGCATCGCCAGCAACTGATTACAGGAGAAGCTGAAGAGATGCCTACCGACAAGGCACAACTACAATTCATGCTCGATGAAATAGACCGAACTATTGAAGCGTTACGTTCGCTTTTTATCGGATATACCGAAAAGGACATCACCGAACAGCATATTGCCCTTTGCCCTGACAAGGAAATGAAGCGAGAGGTTATATTCCGTATCAGCAAACAACACGGACTGGTTGATAAAAACGACTATTCGGGCATTCCCTACTACCTCTCCTTAGAGGATTTACACCAGCATACTCAACAGCAGTTCGACATTCCAGAAAACAAGAAGAATGGCGGCATCTATACCTGTGTACCAGGCATTGTCCGCCTGACGCTCTATCAGGAAGACAAGCAATTAGCCACCTACAACTACCCCTTTGCCCAGTTCGGTTTCGTAGAGCTGCACGGAGGAACCCTCTTCAAGAAATACCCTACCCACTTGGTGCTCAACCCCATTACAGGAGCTATTGAAAAGCTTCAAGCAGAGATTCCTGAATAAAAAATAAGCCTCAGACAAATACGTCCGAGGCTTATCATTTATTGGGAATCTATTGGATTATCCAAGTTTTCCGTCAGAACCAAGTACTTCCTTAATCTTGTGGATGTACATCTTCTTCATGTTCTCACGAGCAGGCTTCAGATACTGACGAGGATCGAAGTGATCAGGAT
>Ga0256405_10008658_pt1 | contig 14422 bp, 14 predicted proteins | sample RumenRJG_02DNA_FD_189096 | JGI IMG/M metagenome (GOLD analysis project Ga0256405, IMG submission 189096) | Bovine rumen microbial communities from Lethbridge, Alberta, Canada - RJG_02 | ecosystem: Host-associated > Mammals > Digestive system > Stomach > Rumen | place: Canada: Alberta...
GCTTCGTGCCGAGTATGCGGAACTTGAGAAACTGATTCAGTACCTTGACCAGATTCTGAATGATCCTGAACTCTGCAAGAAGGTCATGAAGGATGAGCTGCTTGAGGTTAAGGCTAAGTTTGGCGACGAGCGTAAGACTACAATTGACTACTCAGCAAGCGAAAGCTTCAACCCTGAAGACTTCTATCCAAACGAACCTGTAGTTATCACAGTCAGCCACCTTGGATACATCAAGCGTACTCCTCTGAGCGAGTTCCGTACACAGGGACGTGGCGGTGTTGGTTCAAAAGGTGGTAGCGCACGTGATGCAGACTTCATCGAGCACATCTATCCTGCAACTACACACAACACCATGATGTTCTTCACCCGCAAGGGACGTTGCTTCTGGATGAAGGTTTACGATATTCCAGAGGGAAACAAGACATTCAAGGGTCGTGCAGTTCAGAACCTGCTCAATATTGACAGCGATGACCGTGCTACAGCATTCATCTGTATTGAAAATATCAACGATGCTGACTTCGTACGTAAGCACAACCTTATGTTCTGTACTAAGACTGGTAAGGTTAAGAAGTCACGCTTCGAGTCTTATTCTCACCCACGTTCAAACGGACTTATCGCCATCAACCTCATCGAGGGAGATGAAGTGATTGAAGTTAAGCTCACCAGCGGTAACGACGATATCATCATCGCTAATCGTAACGGACGTGCTATCCGCTTCAACGAAAACGATGTTCGTGTTATGGGTAGAACAGCTACTGGTGTACGCGGCATTCGTCTCGACAATGATGAAGATGAGGCTGTAGGTATGTTGGTAATGCAGTGCAACGAAACTCTTACTGATGAACAGTGGGCATTGCTCGATGCTCAGAATGAAGATGCAGCAGAAGAAGTTACTGAAACTGAAGATTCAGCAACAGATGTTGAAACTGCTGATGCTCAGGGTGAAGATGTTGCAGATTCTGACTTCGCTGAGGATGTCCTGGTTGTTAGTGAGAACGGATTTGGCAAGCGCTCAAATCTTGCTGAATACAGAATAACCAAACGTGGCGGTAAAGGTGTCAAGACACTCAACGTAACCGACAAGACTGGTAAGCTTGTTGCCATCAAGAGTGTTACTGATGCTGACGACCTCATGATTATCAACATGAGCGGTGTGGCAATTCGTCTTGCTCTTAGCGAGGTTCGAGTTCAGGGACGCAACACCCAGGGTGTGAGTCTTATCAATCTTAAGCGTCGCAACGACACTATCAGCAGCGTCTGCATCGTAGAACATGTGGATGAAGAGCTAGAGGAAGCGGTTGAAGCAACAGAAGAAGATAATCAAGAACAATAACTAAATAACCTAATAAACTTGTATTTATGAAACGCTTGTTAATTATTTGTGCAGTCATGATGGTGTCTGCATCAGCTTTTGCTCAGAAAGCAAATGTAAAGAAAGTAAAGAATAAGGTAGAGTATTCTTCAACTCCAATTGCTTACGATTTCTCAAATCTCGAGGCAGATAAAGTTGCTGAATTACGTGAACTTATCGAACCTGCGCTGACCAATCCTGAATCGAAGGATATGGCTGATACATGGAAGTATGCCTGCCGTCTTAAAGTATGGGAAATGAACCAGTTGCTTAAGCAGTATCAGGCAAACAACAACACTTTCCCAGATCCTAATGCGTTTTTCCAAAACCAGTATGACGTGGTTAGTTACTACGAAACATACGTTAAGATGATGAAGACTCCTGATGCTAAGGGTAAGCTTCCATACAAGGAAGAGGAAATGGCTAAGGAAATCACTACTTCACAGCTCGCTGCAAAGGGTGCACGCGGAAACCTTCTTATCGCTGCCAGCAATGTGGTTTATACTGATCCTGCTGCTGCAAAGAAGTATCTTGACCTTTATTATGAGTCAGCTGATAATCCTCTCTTCGAAGGTCTTAACCTCAAAGAAACTGACCCCAATATGCCTCTCGGCTACTATATCTATGCAGTTGCTCTGAAGCAGACAGGTGGTGACGAAGCTACTTATGTGAAGTATCTTGAGAAATCTCTTACTACAGATCAAGGTCCTATCGCTTGTCAGGATTTGATTACATTCTACAAGGAAAAGAAGGATGTTGTCAACGAGCGTAAGATGTTGGAATACGGTTTCGAGAAATTCCCATCAGTAATAGTTTTTGGTGTTAACCTTATCCAGATGGAGTTCCAGGATGCTCACTATGACAAGTGTATTGAACTCTGTAACAATGCTATCGAACGGATAGAAACAGGTGTTGCTCCATCTGAAAATGAGAAAGGCGAAAAGATTGAGTCAAACAAGTGGCCATATTACTTCAAGGCTGCAGCTCTCTACAATCAGGGAAAGCGTGAGGAAGCTTACAATGCTTTCTTGAAGGCTAACGAAATCAATGAGAATATCGATAACCTCAGCGGTGCAGCAAACTGTTGTGCTATGCTTGCAACTCAGAATGCTACCAATGCTGCTGTTTCTAAGAAATGGTATGGTGAGGCTATCAAGCTCTATGAAGAGTGCCGCACTAAGTATCCTGACCGTTCAGATATCTGGGGCTACCAGCTCTATGTTTGCTACAACAATACAAACAACGTTACTAAGGCTAATCAGTTCAAGAAGTACAGCAATAATAAATAATATTGTGTAATGGGTGGAGAATGAAGAATGTGATTTGTTGCGTTCTTCATTCTTCATTTTATTTAAGTACTATATTTAACCGTTAAACATTCTCCCTTTGTTTAAGCGAATTAGAAATATCAAGATTTTTCTGATTGTCTTTGCGATAATCATTGCAATTGGCTCTCTTTTGACTTCAAGTGTGCTTATCCGCGACTTGCAGAAAGAGGAGCGCAACCGCATGGAAGTATGGGCAGAGGCAATGCGTTCGCTTAATGCTGCAGACGAGAATACCGACCTCAACCTCGTTCTCAAAGTCATAAACGGTAACAACACCATTCCAGTTATTGTTGTCGATAACGAAGGTAATGTTCAGACATATCGCAATCTGGACATGAAATTCTCTTCTGACGAAGATTCTGTGGGCATTATCAGCAATTTGGCTAAGACGATGATTAAGTCTGGTCAATCCATAAGAATCTACCCTGACAATTCCTACAACTCAAACGAGTATATTGAGATTTGCTATGATGAATCTGTTATGGTGAAACGTCTTGCTACTTTCCCATATATTCAGCTTCTTGTAGTAATCATCTTCGTCACAGTCGCCATCTTTGCACTCTTTGCATCCATGCGTTCGGAACAGAACAAGGTGTGGGTGGGACTTTCTAAAGAAACAGCCCATCAGTTGGGAACGCCAATATCTTCGCTTATGGCGTGGTCGACAGTTTTGCGTGAAACCTATCCTAACGACCAGCTTCTGCCTGAGATGTCGAAGGATATAAACCGACTTGAACGCATCGCAGAGCGTTTCTCCAAAATCGGTTCAATACCTGAACCAAAACCGGAGGATGTGTGTGAGGTTATAAAGCGTGTGGCGGAGTATATGGATCATCGCACTTCCCACAAGGTGAATATAGTGTGTCATCTACCAGAGGAACCGGTTATCATCAATCTTGTCTCCTCGCTGTTCGAGTGGGTTGCTGAGAATCTCTGTAAGAACGCCGTTGACGCCATGTCGGGACACGGACGTATTGATATTTATATGGAGGAAAACCGCAATGTCGTTGCTTTTGAGTTTACCGATACAGGCAAGGGTATGGCTAAGTCCAATTTCAAGGATGTGTTCAAGCCAGGCTTCACCACAAAGGAAAGAGGGTGGGGCTTAGGCCTCTCCTTAGCCAAGCGAATTGTGGAAGAGTACCATAAAGGCCGCATTTTCGTAAAGTGGTCAGAAATAGGCAAGGGTACAACCTTCCGCATCGAACTCCCCAAAACTACATAATTCTTACATAAACATATCCGGTACTATCGCTAAACTTTAAATCGTTAAACATTAAACGAATAAATGGGAACACTATTTGTTGTACCGACTCCGGTAGGCAATATGGAGGACTTCACCTTCAGGGCAATCAACACACTCAAGAGTGTTGACCTTATTCTTGCTGAAGATACACGCACGTCAAGTGTGTTGCTGAAGCATTATGATATACACAAGGAATTGCTCTCTCATCATAAGTTTAACGAACACCAAACTACTGATTCTGTAGTCAATCGCATCAAAGCCGGTGAGAATGTTGCTCTCATTAGCGATGCGGGAACTCCTGCCATCAGCGATCCGGGCTTCCTCCTTGTTCGTGAGTGTGTACGCAATGAAATAGAAGTTATCACTTTACCTGGACCTACCGCTTTCGTTCCTGCGATAGTTTCTTCTGGATTGCCTGTCGACAAATTCTGTTTCGAAGGTTTCCTTCCACAGAAGAAAGGACGTCAGTCGCGCCTTGAAACACTGAAGGATGAGGAACGAACTATCATTTTCTACGAATCACCTTACCGTCTTGTGAAGACATTGGCTCAGTTCTGCGAAGTCTTTGGCTCAGAACGTCTTGCAAGTGTTAGCAGAGAAATCAGCAAGATTCACGAAGAGACGGTAAGAGGCACTTTACAGGAATTGGTTCAGCATTTCACAGAGACTGAACCACGTGGAGAAATCGTGATTGTAGTTGCTGGCAACCAGAACGCAGAGAAGCCCGTTAAGGAAATTAACAAATCCAAGAATAAATATAAGAAAGAAAACCTCGATGAAGACTAATTCGAGATAAATATTTATACATACATCCGAGACTTAATTTAACAAAATAACAAGTTATGAAAAAGACTATTTTTTTGATTAGTATTGCTGCATTGATGTTCTCATGCAATAATTCTGACAAACAAGAAGTTAACCGTGAGAAAATGCGTGCAGATTCTTTGGAACGTGAACTGAAGATTCAGCGAAATCAGCAGGATCGTCTGCTTGGTCTTATAAACGATGTTGAGACAGGTTTTGCTCAAATCAACGAGGCTGAGGGACGAATCACATTGCTCGGTAACGACGTGGAAGGCAATAACTCCGAGGAAAGTATCCGTGAAAACCTTCTCTTCATTGAGGAGACAATGGCTTCGAACCGCAAGAAGATTGCTGAACTTGAACGCCAGTTGAAGAACAGTTCTTCTGCAGGCGCTCAGTTGAAAGCCAAACTTACTACTCTTACCGCTCAACTTGAGGAACACAAGAAGGAAATCGCAGAACTTCGTAGTAGTCTTGCCGAAAAAGACCTTAAGATTGAGAAACTCGACTCTTCAATTGTTCATCTGAACCGTCAGAACACCAATCTCGTGGAGGAAAATAAGAATAAGACTCAGATTGTTGAGAATCAGGATGCTCAGCTCAATACTGCCTGGTATGTCTATGGCACCAGCAAGGAACTGAAGGAACACAAGATTCTCGATTCTGGCGATGTGCTCAAGAACGGTGATTATGACAAAGACTATTTCATCAAAATCGATATTCGCGAAACCACTGTCATTCCTTTCGGTTCAAAGTATGCTAAACTGCTTACTAATCACCCAAGCGGTTCATACACTCTCATGAAGGATGCCAAGGGCGAATATACTCTCCATATCACCGATACTTACAAATTCTGGAGTGTATCCAAGTATCTCGTTGTAAGAGTGAAGTAAAAAGTAAATTTTATGAAGAAAATCATTACACTTAGCCTTGTTCTGATGTCAATGCGGACCATGCCGGCATCGGCTCAGATTCTTTCCCCCTTAACTGTGGAGGAAGAGAACGACTCTGTGTTGTTGGCAAATGAAGATAAGGAATGGGAACCAACAGGAGCGTGGCCGTTCCTTAACCGCCGTTTCCGCACAGCAGAGGTCGTTACCGGCTTTTTCAATAAGAAACGTACGATTGTGCCATGCAACATCCATATCGGCAACCAATGCCTCTATTATGTCAATAAAGACACTCTCATGCAGGCTGATCCATCAAATGTAGGATTGGTGACTTTCAGAAACGGTGATCGCTACATGGCTATCGGTGGCAAGAACTTTGCAAAAATCGTTCACGAAGACGCTTTTGGCAAAATCCTTAGAGTGCGTACGGTTGATATCGAGCAGCACAAGCGTAATGGTCAGGATATCAGTAGCTTGGGAGCTGTAACCATTCAGGGAGACTTTGGATCTCTGTCTCTCAATCTGATTGGTTCTTATGTTGGAAATCCAGAAGAGCGTCCCCTGCCTGTCCTCGACACCTTCTATTTCATCTACGATATGGATATCTTTGAGGTTACAGACAAGAACGTGATGAAGCATATTGACAAGTCGCGTCAACGTGAATACAAGAATTTTACCCGCTCTGCAGAGATTATTATGCACAATTTCTCATCGGTCAAGAAGATCTGGGACACTTTCTTTGTTGTCACACCACCAAAGAAATTGTAATTTGTCTTGTTGAAAATTTTTCAATTCAGCAGTATATTTTTTGCATAAAAGATGAATTTTTGCATAAAAATGTAATTGTGGTCGCTTTTTCTTTAGCTTTCGCGAAAATTTATGTATATTTGCAACACTTTTTGAGAAGAAAGTGTTGCTTTTTGTATTATGCCAATTGGATTTAGGATGGCCAATAAATAATATATGGTATAATCGTTGGATATAGTACATGTAAGTTTTTAAGGTTGTTTTTTATTATCTATAAACATATTCTCTATTTATGGAAAATCTGAATCAAGCATTTGGACTTCTTGTTGTGGGTATGCTCACCGTTTTCGCCATTCTGCTTATTGTAATCAATCTTGGCAAACTGCTTATTGCGATTGTCAACAAGATTGCTCCTGCAGAGGAGGTAAAGAAGGCTGTTAAGACTGCCGCTGCCCCAGTAGCCGTAGATGCCCAAACACAAAGCATCATCAAGGCTGCCGTTGACCAGCTCACTGGCGGTAAGGGTCAAGTGACAAAAATCACAAAATTGTAAAAACCTACATTGTAAATCAGTTAATTCGTAAATCATAAGATGAAAGAAGTAAAGTTCAGCTTGGTCTTCCGTGATATGTGGCAGAGTGCTGGTAAGTATCAGCCACGTGTTGACCAACTCGTAAAGATAGCTCCAGCTATCATCAAAATGGGATGCTTCGACCGTGTAGAGACTAACGGTGGTGGCTTCGAACAAGTTAACCTCCTCTACGGAGAAAATCCAAACAAGTCTGTTCGTGAATGGACAAAGCCTTTCCATGAGGCTGGAATCCAGACACACATGCTCGACCGTGCACTCAACGCTCTCCGCATGAGTCCTGTTCCAAAGGACGTTCGTAAGCTTTTCTATAAGGTTAAGAAGGCTCAGGGAACAGACATCACTCGTATTTTCTGCGGACTCAACGACGCTCGCAACATCATCCCTTCAATCATCTATGCCAAGGAAGCAGGTATGATTGCACAGGCAAGCCTTTGCATCACTCACTCTCCAATCCATACAGTTGAATACTATGTAGATCTTGCCAAGACACTTATCGACGCTGGCGCTGACGAAATCTGTCTGAAGGACATGGCTGGTATCGGACGTCCTGTATCTCTCGGTAAGATTGTTGCCGGAATCAAGGCTTACAAGAAGAATATCATTATCCAGTATCACTCTCACGCCGGTCCTGGCTTCAACATGGCTTCTATCCTTGAAGTCTGCAACGCAGGTTGTGACTACGTCGACACTGGTATGTCTCCACTCTCTTGGGGTACAGGTCATGCTGACATCATCGCCGTTCAGGAGATGCTCAAGGACGCTGGCTTCAAGGTGAAGGAAATCAATATGGCTGCTTATATGGAAGCACGTACCATGATTCAGGAGATGTGCGACGACTTCCTCGGATACTATATTCCAGACCTCAACCACATCAACAACTCGCTGCTCGTTAAACCAGGTCTTCCAGGCGGTATGATGGGTTCTTTGATGACAGACCTTGAGGATAACCTTAAGTCACTCAACAAGTGGAAGGTTAAGAACGGTCAGCCAGAGCTTACTACCGACGACCTTCTCATTAAGCTCTTCGACGAAGTTGCTTACGTTTGGCCAAAGGTTGGTTATCCATGCCTCGTAACTCCATTCTCTCAGTATGTCAAGAACCTCGCCCTCATGAACGTCATGCAGATGGAGAAGGGTAAGGATCGTTGGTCAATGATTGCCGACACTATCTGGGATATGATTCTCGGCAAGGCAGGTCAGCTGCCTGGTCCTGTAGCTCCAGAACTCGTGAAGATGGCAAAAGACCAGGGTCGTGAGTTTGAGACTCAAGATCCACAGTCTTACTTCCCAGACAAACTCGATGAGTTCCGCAAGGAAATGGAGGAAAACGGTTGGGAACTTGGTGAGGACGACGAAGAACTCTTCGAACTCGCTATGCACCCAGAACAGTATCGTGCTTACAAGAGCGGCAAGGCTAAGGCAGACTTCCTCGAAGACCTCGCTAAGCGCAAGGCTGCCAAGAACGCTCCTACTGCCGGTGCAGAACTTCCAAAGAGCATCACAGTCAATGTTGGTGGTCAGAACTACAAGGTAGATATCGCTTACGGTGGCGAAGTACCTGCTGCAAGTGCTGCTCCTGCTGCCCCTGCAGCTACAGCCGGCGAAGGTTCTGATCTTCTTGCTCCACTCGAAGGTAAGTTCTATCTCGTCAAGGATAACTCTGAGACACCTGTTAAGGTTGGTGACGCTGTAAAGGAAGGTGATACAGTCGGTTATATAGAGGCAATGAAGACCTTCAACGCCATCAAGGCAGACCGCGACGGTGTCATCACAGCCATCCTCGTCAACTCAGGCAACTCTGTTGAAGAAGACGATGTAATCATGAAGATAGGATAAAGAACCTCCCCCTTACTCTTCACAGGGAAGGGGAGTGGTTACTTGATCTGTACTTAAAACTTTGTACTTATTATGGGTGATATATTTAACAATTTATACGAGATGACGGCACTCAGCGACCTTATCGCTGATCCGTCCTACCTCATCATGTACGCCATAGCCTTCGTGCTGCTCTATCTGGGCATCGTGAAGCACTATGAGCCGCTCCTTCTCGTGCCAATCGCCTTCGGTGTGCTTATCGCTAACTTCCCAGGCGGCGACATGGGTGTGCTTCAGGCTGACGGAGAGGGAATGGTCACATATCTTAAGAATGGCATTGAGGTGAAGAAGAATATCTACGAGATGTCTCTGCCCGAGATTGCTCACGACCTCGGACTTATGAACTTCCTATATTATGCTCTTATCAAGACAGGATTCCTGCCACCGGTAATATTCATGGGTGTCGGTGCCTTGACTGACTTCGGACCTATGCTCCGTAACCTGCGTCTGAGTATCTTCGGTGCTGCTGCCCAGTTCGGTATCTTCATGGTTCTTACTTGTGCCGTACTCATGGGTTTCACTATGCAGGAAGCAGCATCACTCGGTATCATCGGTGGAGCTGACGGACCTACAGCCATCTTTACTACCATCAAGCTGGCTCCGCACCTCCTCGGTCCTATCGCCATCGCTGCCTACAGCTACATGGCTCTCGTGCCGGTGATTATTCCTCTTGTTGTCAAACTCACTTGCACACGTAAGGAACTCATGATCAACATGAAGGAGCAGGATAAGAAGTTCCCACCAAAGAACGAAATTAAGAACATGCGCGTGGTGAAGATTATCTTCCCAATCGCCGTAACTACAGTAGTTGCAATATTCGTTCCTACAGCCGTAGCACTTATCGGTATGCTTATGTTCGGTAACCTGCTGAAGGAAATCGGAAGCGACACCAGCCGCCTCTTCAACACTATCAGCAACGGTATCATGAACACCGCAACCGTATTCCTCGGACTCTGTGTTGGAGCTACAATGACTGTTGCTGCATTCCTCAACTGGACAACAATCGGTATCGTAGTCGGTGGATTCCTCGCATTCGCCCTCTCTATTACAGCGGGTATCATGCTTGTGAAGCTGTTCAACCTCTTCACCAAGAAGAAGATCAATCCGCTCATCGGTGCAACAGGACTTTCAGCCGTACCTATGGCAAGCCGTGTCTGCAACGACATCGCTACCAAGTACGACCCAAAGAACCACGTGCTCAACTACTGCATGTCCTCTAACATCTCCGGTGTCATTGGTTCTGCAGTCGCAGCTGGTGTGCTTATAGCGTTCTTGTCGTAGTCCCCGTGTTATGCGGTTCCCGCAGAATTCTCAATAACTTTAAAAGGAAAGGATGTGATTTATTTCTCATCCTTTTCTTTTTTATTGTTTTATTTGCGTTAATGACAAATTGGTTGTATTTTTGCCAGAAGTTATGAACTTATGCATGATTTCCAATAGCTAAATACACACCAATATGGATAATAACACCCAACTATTCAACAACCAATCCTCTTCTCCCAATCCTAACAATCCCTTTGCTTCTTCACCCTATGCCGATATACTTAAAGATGTAGGCAGACCGCAGAAAAGTGGTAAGGCGAAAAAAGCTATCATCATCTCTGCTTTTCTGATAGTGATTGCCGCCCTCGTAGTGGTTTTCATTTTCCTTCTTAAAGACAACCTGAATAAGACCTCTTCACCGGTAGCTACTACCGAGGAAGAGACTGTTGTTGAGAAGCAGGAAGTGAAGGAGAAGCCCGTGATGACGCTCAAGGTGCCACGTTGGGAGAAGTTCGTCCGAATACGTCCTTCCGACCTCAATCTGCGCAAGGGACCATCTACCGACACACCGCGACTTTACTATAGGGGTTTTGATTATCTGGAATTCTCGTGGACTCAAATTGATGGTTTTGAGCCTTTCCATTTTCCGTCAGGAACAATTCTCCCAGTGCTTAGCGAGACCGACGAGTGGTACTGCCTATACTTCGGCAACTATAGCTACGGCAGTCTTCCCGAATCGTTTGAATGCTATGTCATGAAAGAATTCTGCACCGAAGCCTATCCTGCAGAATCCATGTCCGGAGTCAACGAATTCGAGTTCTACGATGAGGGTGGGGAAGTGAAAGGCGTAAAGGGCTACCTTATCGGCACCTATTTCCTTGGTTCACCGTCACGCGATTCTTGGTGCCGCATCGGACATAAGGTTAACAACTATTTAGTTATGGCTGACTACGACAGTTATGGCACATCAATGGAATTCGCTAAGAAATACATTACCGAAGGTGAAAGTTCTTTAGATCTGACCTTCCATCCCGACCGCATCACAGAAGCAGAACTCGAAGACTTCCTCAAGTCGCAGCCTGAACCCCATATTTTTGATGTATGGATCAAATTCCAAGGCGCTCCTCACCCCACCAAATTCGTCTTCGACACCACAACCTACCATCACCCCGTAGATACATATAATTATTAACATAGAAAAGGATGTGAATCATTTCACATCCTTTTCTATTTACTCCCTGCCCTCGCAGGGAGGGGGCATGGGGGGCTTTTCTATTTCTTCTCTTTCAGCAAATCTCTGATCTCAGCAAGCAGCTTCTCTTCGTTGCTTGGTTCAGCTGGAGCTTCAGGAGCAGGTTCTTCCTTCTTGCGGTTCAGTTTGTTCACAGCCTTCACCATCATGAAGATACACAATGCGATGATGAGGAAGTCCACCACGTTCTGGATGAAATTACCGTAAGCGAATACTGGAATACCAGCTTCGCGAACAGCAGAGAGAGCAGATCCTTCAGGCACTTCAGCAGAGCTGTCGAGCACGCAGTAGAGGTCTGTGAAGTTCACATTGCCCAGCAACTTACCTACGAGAGGCATGATGAGGTCGTCAACTACGGAAGAGATAATCTTTCCGAAAGCACCACCGATGATAACACCGACAGCCATGTCCATTACGTTACCACGGGTTGCAAATTCCTTGAATTCTTTGACAAATTTAGCCATAATCAAATTGTTTTGTTAAAAAATAATGGTTTGCTGTTGCAAAGATATAGAAAAAAACGTAAATTTGCAGACTGAAAAGAAAAAATTGTATTTAGAGAGCAAATTCATGAAAAAATACATCTTTTGGACAGTCATTTTGGCAAGCACATTCCTGTTTTTTGCTTGCAGTACAGCAGAAAGATGTAATTGTGGATAAAGATTAAAAATCAAAGACAATTTCTATATTATTAACCCTTAAAAAAAGAAAAGAAATGGCAAACGTAAAAGTAGCTATTAACGGTTTCGGCCGTATCGGTCGCCTCGCTTTCCGTCAGATGTTCGAGGCTGAAGGTTATGAAGTAGTCGCTATCAACGACCTCACAAGCCCAAAGATGCTTGCACACCTTCTCAAGTATGACACAGCTCAGGGTGGTTTCTGCGGCAAGTTCGGTGAAAACAAGCACACTGTTGAAGCAGGTGAAGACTTCATCGTAGTAGACGGCAAGAAGATCACTATCTATGCTATTCCTAACGCAGCTGAACTTCCTTGGGGTAAGCTCGACGTAGACGTAGTTCTCGAGTGCACAGGTTTCTACACTTCTAAGGAGAAGGCATCTGCACACCTCACAGCTGGTGCAAAGAAAGTTGTTATCTCTGCTCCTGCAGGTAACGACCTTCCAACTATCGTATTCAACGTAAACCACAAGACTCTTACTAAGGCTGACACAGTTATCTCTGCAGCTTCTTGTACTACTAACTGCCTTGCTCCTATGACTAAGGCACTCAATGACTACGCTCCAATCCAGAGCGGTATCATGACTACAGTTCACGCTTACACTGGTGACCAGATGATCCTCGACGGCCCACAGCGCAAGGGTGATGTACAGCGTGCTCGTGCAGGTGCTCAGAACATCGTTCCTAACTCAACTGGTGCTGCTAAGGCTATCGGTCTTGTAATTCCTGAACTCAACGGCAAGCTCATTGGCGCTGCTCAGCGTGTTCCAACTCCAACAGGTTCAACTACTATCCTTCACGCTGTTGTTAAGGGTGACGTTACTGTTGAAGGCATCAACGCTGCAATGAAGGCTGCTACAAACGAATCATTCGGTTACACTGAAGAGAAGCTCGTTTCTAGCGACATCATCGGTATGAAGTTCGGTTCACTCTTCGACGCTAACCAGACTATGGTAAGCAAGATGGAAGATGGCAACTCACTCGTACAGGTTGTATCTTGGTACGACAATGAGAACTCTTACACTTCTCAGATGGTTCGTACAATCAAGTACTTCGCAGAACTTTAATCAACTCTCTGCAACCATAACAATGAACTCGGAACAGGATTTCCTGCTCCGAGTTTTTTTGTCTTTTCCCACTACTAAGCTACAAAGGCTATTTTGAATTAGGTGAATTTCGACAAATTCACCGTAGCATAAAAATATTTTCACCGAAGTTTTATTCTTCTCATACTTAAGTTTTTTATATATTTTCACTGTGGTGATTTTATTTTAAATCTTAGTTCTCTTTCCCATTGTTTTACTGTAGCTTAATGAGAATACTAATAATGAAAAGAGACCTGCCCATGTGGACAGATCCCTTTGATAATTATCTTAGAGTAGTGGATTACTCTTCCACTGCTGCCTGCGCGGCGGCTAGACGATACTGAGTACCAGTTACTTACAGAGTTAGTGTAAAGTACTGGCACCTCTTTTTAGACTCATTCTGCTCATTCTGCTCATTTTGAGCGTGATTTTACTGCAGAATTATCTTGTTTATGTCATATCTTCAAATTTTAGTTTTACACTAAAATGCACGATTTAATCATGCAATTACTTTTGTTCATTCTGCCCATTCGGCTCATTATGTTTGCTAATATACAAAAAAATCTTTGGATTCAGACTCGTTTTGCCTATTTTTCGTGCAGAATAAGTCTCTTTTACAAAAACAAGGTCAAACTGGAATCTAATCTTTATTATTTCAATCAACAGAAAAGAGCCTGATTTCAACCTTGTAAGTTTAGGTTTAAGTTTAGATATGCTTATATATATAATAAGGTATAGTAAACCTGAAGCAGATGATTGTAGGTTTAATCTTTAAGTTGAAAGGTTCATGTATATATACATGGGTAAACGTAAACCTAAACTTTGCAGAATGAAACGACTTAATGTTTCCTCAAAAACACATTTTTCTTTTTACTGAAGATGAACCGATTTATTCTCTCCCATTCTCATTCCACTTTCCTTTTAATTGAAAGCCATTATCTAGAGTCGTGAAACAACATATTAAGTTTGCTTTAGCATCATTAAAAGAAACTCGCCAAAATGCATAAGATCTACAAATCGACGAGTTGCCCTATGGAATTTTCAATATGTTGAAGCACGTGCTGCCATAAACCGCCACTTGCCATCTTCTTTGACAAGGTTGAAATATAGTTGCAAACGCCACGTGTGGCGACCGCCGCCAAAGACGGCGGCATTGACCCGGCTACGACCAGTCAGGGTGGCATGATTGCCATCAACCTTGATGTCCATCTGCTCATGCTCGGCTGAATAGTAGTTCAACGTGCCGCCTGCAATAGCCTTGATGTACTCTTGCTTTGACTGGTGCATCCCCGTCATGTGGGTCAGCACGAAA
>Ga0256405_10008659_pt1 | contig 14421 bp, 9 predicted proteins | sample RumenRJG_02DNA_FD_189096 | JGI IMG/M metagenome (GOLD analysis project Ga0256405, IMG submission 189096) | Bovine rumen microbial communities from Lethbridge, Alberta, Canada - RJG_02 | ecosystem: Host-associated > Mammals > Digestive system > Stomach > Rumen | place: Canada: Alberta | collected...
AGTTGTAAATGATCGGCTCACCGTAGATGGCGCGGCCTTCGGCCATGAGCCAGATCTGCTCGGGAAGTTTGCCGTGGTTCTGCTTGTAGGCCTCGAGGTTCCAGGGAGCGTGCATGTACGGCTGAAGCTCTTCGGCAGCGCGGTTCGGAGCGTTCTTGCTGGAGGAGAAGAAGGAACCGTAGCTGAAGAAACCGAAGCCGTAGCCGCCGTTCTGCAGGCCCGGGAACATCTCGTCGATCTTGCTGTCGGCGCGGCAGTTGTCTTCGCCACTGCCGCCGATGCGGACCTTGTCAGTCACCTTCTTGAGGATGGACTCCCACTCCGGCGTGCCATGATAGCGCTCATAGATCGTATACAGGGCACGGACGGTGGTGTTGATGCCGCCCCAGTGCTGGATCGTCACCGGACGCGGGTCGTCGTCGAGGATGACGTCGACGATGAAATTGGAGCCTTCGGTCTCGTAGCGGTAGTCGCCTTCGAATTCGATGTTGCCCACCTTGGTGATGCTGCGGATGTATTCCGGAGTCGGATAGTTCGGATTGTTCTTGCTCATCAACTGATAGTCAGCTTCATAGCAGTCCAGGATGCGGGGCAGCCAGGTCGGATCGACCGGACGGTATTCGGTCAGGTCGGCCGCGGTCTTGACACGGTGCTCGCAATGCTGCGCGTTGCAGCGGAAGTTCGGGGTGATCTCGCCCAGGGTATGGAGGCCGCCGTCACCCTGGAAATGGTACATGCCGGCGGTCCAGACGATGCCCGCCAGGTCATACTGGTCGGCATACATCAGGCTCAGGATGACACCGTTCATGTCATCGCACTCGAGGTCGGTGGTGATCAGGACGCGGGGCTGCTGGCTCTTGTCGACGGGGATGGCCAGGTCTTCCGGAGCGAGAGACTTCTGACCTGCGCCGGCGACCAGCGAGAGGGCTGCGACGCAAATGGCAAATATCTTATTCATACGCTATTTCTTGAAAAGGAGGGGTGCAAATTCGGAGAGATACAGGCGCCAGCAGTTCCAGACATGGGCGCCGTCGCTTTCACGGAAACTGAGATTCGGCATGCCGAGGGCCTTGAGGTCTTCGTAGTAGGTCTTGGCACCCTGGAAACCGAAGTCGTCACGGCCGATGCCGATCCAGTAAGCGGAGACGCCGTTGGCAATCTGGGTGCGGACGGCATCCATGGTCGCCTTGTTCTCCGGCACGCTCTCATCCAGTTCGTGGATACGGCCGCCGGCGGAGAAGACACCGACATAGTCGAAGACGTTCGGATACTTGCGGGAGATGTTGACAGAATGGCCGCCACCCATGGACAGGCCGGCGATGGCACGGCCGCACTTCTCGGGAATGGTGCGGAAGTTCTTGTCGATGAAGTTCACGATTTCCATGAAATTGGCGACATACTTGCCTTCCGGATCACGGAAATGGAACGGCTTGTAATAGCCGAGGGAGCTCTCGCCCGGAGCGGCCTGCATTTCGGCATGGCCGTTCGGCATGACGACGATCATCGGTTCGGCCTTGCCCTGCGCGATGAGGTTGTCCATGATCTGGACGGCGCGGCCGAAGATGGTCCACTCGTTTTCGTCACCGCCGGAGCCGTGGAGGAGGTAGAGGACCGGATACTGCTTGTACGGATTGGCATCGTACTCGGCCGGGAGATAGACATTCAGCCGACGGTCCTTGCCGATACCGTAGGAATGGTACCACTTCGCGACAAGGGTGCCATGGGGAACGTCATTGACCTTGAAGAGGTCGGCGAGGCCGCCGCCTACGAGGAAGACATTGGTCACGGTCGCGAAGTCACGGTATACGTGCGGGTTGTTCGGATCGAGCACCGGAACGCCGTCCACCAGGAACGTATAGCTGTACAGTTCGGAAGGAAGCGGATTGGAGGTATAGGTCCAGGTGCCGTCCTTGCCTTTCTTCATGTCGATCTGGCCGGCGCCGACCATGCCGGCGATGTGCTGCTGGTCGACGTCCTTCTTGATGAAGTCGCCGGCAATCTGGACTTTCTTCGCATCCGGGGCGATGAGACGGAAGGTGACCCTCCCCTGCTCGTCAACGGTGCCGGATTCAATGTCCTGGGAGATGAAAAGGTTCTGCTGTGCGAAAGCGGCCACCGAAAGGAAAAGGCCCGCCGCAAGCATCATGATTTTTTTCATATCGTATCTGTGTATTGTTCTGTTTCAAGGAAATCCTGCCCGGAGCCCGAAGTACAGGCGCCGGGCAGGATCGTCAGGTAAAGAAAAACGGGAGAACTATTTCCAGCCCTCGTTCTGGGACATGTTCGGGTTGACAGCCATCTCATCGGCCGGGAACGGGAGAAGCAGGTGCTTCGGGCTCATGAAGCCGACCGTGCCGTCCTGGTTGTAACGGGTGTAGTTGACCGTGCCGTCCGGCTGAAGTTCCGGATGGATGGCGCCGCGGTTCTTCAGTTTGGCTTCGGCATCCCCCCAGCGGATGAGGTTCTGGAAGCGAAGACCCTCGAAGCAGAGTTCCATCCAGGATTCGTCCTTGATGACCTGCAGGGTGACCTCGGTCGCCTGCGGAGCGCGGGCGCGGGTCCGGAGCTGGTTGATATAGTTCAGGGCCTTGTTCGCATTGCCGGCCTGGAACTGGGCCTCGGCGGCCAGGCAGAGGACCTCGTCATAGCGCATGATATGGTCGGGCAGCGGATAGCGGTAAGCGGAACCATTGTCTTTCCAGATCATGTACTTGCGGTTGAAGTAGCCTTCGCAGTCATAGATCTCCATACCGGCCTTGACGCGGGTATTGAACTCGTCCTGCATCTCCTGGTAGGTCATGATGAAGTTGTGCAGGCGGTAGCCGTCGGCACCCTCGACCTCGACGAACTTGTCATAGAGGGCCTTGGTCGGGCAGACCTGGAAACCGAACGGATAGGTCGCGAAGTTGGCGGTAGCCGGACGGGACTTGTCAAAGTTGTATTCGAACTTCTCGGCGCGGAGACCGGTCCACATGCCATGATAGGTAGAGTTCGGGCCGCTGTTGGAAGCATCGTCGATACCGCGCATGCAGAAGAGGTCTTCGGTGGAGACATCGCCCTTGATCGTACCGAAATTGGTCAGGTCGGTCTGAAGGGAGAACTTGCCGCTGCTGATGATGGATTCGAACGTGGCGGCAGCCTCGCTGTATTTCTTCTGCCAGAGCTGGGCCTTGCCGAGCATCGCCTGGGCGAACGCCTTGGTCATGCGGTAAGTACCGGTCTGGTCCGTCAGGGCACCGCTGGAGATGGCGTCGTTCAGGTCCTTCTCGATGGCGGTCCAGAGGACGCTGGTGGATTCGCTGTTGCCCTGCAGGTACTCGTCCGGCTGGAGGATATGGTCCACGAGCGGAGCGGTACCCCAGAGGGTGACGAGCTCGAAGTTGGCCCAGGCACGCATGGTCAGGGCTTCGGCGCGGGCGCGCTTCATGATCTGGGAATCGCCCGTGCAGCGCTCCAGCACGAGGTTGCAGCGATAGATCAGGGTATACAGGTTCTGGTAGATGCTCTTGACGACACCGTTACCGTCGGTGAAGGAGAACTCGTTGTACTGGTAGTAGATACCGTCGGAACGGTTGTTGCCGCCGGCCCAGAATTCATCGCCCAGGAAGTTCATCAGCCAGGCAACGCTGCCCGTGCCGCCGGAGTGGGCCGTCTTGAACTGGTAGTAAGCCGCGACAATGGCCTCTTCCGCTTCCGTATCGGTCTTGTAGAAGTCGTCGATGGCGACGACACTGTGCTGGGCAATATCAAGATTGTCCTCGCAGGAGTTCGCGGTCAGAAGAACGCCTGCAGCAAGCACACCGGTAAGAATATATTTGAGTTTCATGATTTTAAGCCTTGTTTGGGGTTAGAAGGACACATTGAGACCGAAGACCGTCTTCTTCATGGTCGGGTACTGGCCGTAGTCGATACCGATACCGCTGGAGCTCACGGAAACTTCCGGATCGAAGCCCGGGTACTCCGTGAAGACGAACCAGTCGTCGAGGGAGACGTAGATGCGGAGACTGGAGAGGGAGATCTTCTCGAGCAGGTTCTTCGGGAAGGTGTAGCCGAGCTGGAGCTGCTTGATCTTGAAGTAGGAACCGTCGAAGACATACGCGGAGCTCTCGAGGAAGTTGGCGTAACTCCACTGGCCCAGCTTGGCGCTCGGGAACTTGGAGTTGTCGCCCGCCTTCTGCCAGCGGTTGTCGAAGATGTACTGCAGGGTGTTGGCCTGGAGACGGGTGGAACGCGGAACGGCGTAAGCGATCTCGTTGCCGGCAGCGCCGCTGCCGAAGGCAGTGAAATCAAAGCCCTTCCAGCCGAGGTTGATGGTAAGGCCGTAGGTGTAGTCCGGAATACCGGAGCCGATCATGACCTTGTCGTCATCGCTCATGACGTCGCCGTTGCCGGCGTGGTCGACGAACTTCGGAGTACCCGTTTCAGGATTGACACCGTCATACTCGTAACCGCGCATGTACCAGATCGGGTAGCCCTTCTCGAAGTACGTGGTAACGCCGGAACCGCCGCCGCTGCCGCTGACACGGGTCAGGGTCTCGTAAACATAGGTAACCTCATTCTTCAGGGTGGCGAGGTTGCCGCTGATGCTGTAGTTGAAGTCACCGATGCGGTCCTTCCAGGTCAGTTCGAATTCATGACCCTTGTTGGAAACGTTACCCGCATTGATCGGAGACAGCGTACCGCCGACGACGAGGGAAGAAGTGACGCTCGGCATGATCAGGTCCTTGGTCTTCTTGTCGAAGTAGTCGTAGGTGAAGGACAGACGGTCCTTGAACATGCGGAGGTCGAGGCCGAGGTCGATCTGCTCGGAGGTCTCCCACTTGAGGTTGTAGTTGCCGATGGCGTTCGGGACGGAACCGGTGTTGTAGCCGGTGCCGCTCTCCATGCCGAGCTTGATCGTGGAAGCGATGGTCGCAGCGTACATGTAGTTGCTCAGGCCGGCGATGGAACCGTTCTGGCCCCAGGAAGCACGGACCTTGAAGTGGGTGACCGGGGTCAGGCCGAGGTTCTGCCACCAGTTCTCACGGGAAAGCGTCCAACCGCCGGAAACAGCCGGGAAGTAGCCCCAACGGGTATTGAGCGGGAGGATGGAGAGGTCAGCGGCATCCGCACGGAGGGAAGCCTGGATGTAGTAGCGGTTGTCGTAGTCGTAGGAGACACGGCCGAAGTAGGAAAGTTCGGAGTAATTGCGCTTCTCACCGCCGCTGACGGTCTTGGTGGCCGTACCGGTCTGGTTGGAGAAGTAAGCATAGTTCGGATCCAGTTTCGTGATACCGATGTTGTCCAGGCCGGTACCGGCGATGGAACCGGTGACGCTGTAGTTGGCCCTCCAGGTGTAGGAGGTACCGACCATGGCGCTCACGTTGTGCTTGCGGCCGAAGGTCTGGTTGTAGTTGGCGAAGTTTTCCCACTGCCAGTGGGTGTTCGTACCGGCGCTGCCGTTGATGGAGACATAGTCCGTGACGGTGTCGGTGTTGGTCACGTTCGGCCAGGTCACGTTCTTGCTGATGCTGCTCTGGATGTTGTAACCGAGGCGGGAGGTCACGGTGACATGCGGGATGGCCGTGAAGTCCAGGGAGGTCGTACCGCGGAGGTTGAAACTCTCGTTCATCGGATCGGAGTACTTGACATGGATCCAAGGGTTGATGTTGTTCGACTCCTGGAACGGGGACATGGAATAGTAGTCGCCGTTTTCGTCCTTGACGAAGATGTGGCCCTGGTCCACGAGGGACTGCATGTGGAGCGGCAGGTTATTCGCCGGATAGATGACCGGGGTGAGCGGGTCCATCTGGATGACGGATGCCGGGAGGGAGTACATACCACCCGCACGGACGCTCTTGGAGGAGCTGTAGCCGAAGGCGTTGTTGGTCGTGAACTTCAGCCATTCCTTGATCTTGTAGTCGGCGTTGACCGTGGCGGTCAGACGCTTGTAGGAGTCCTGGTCGGTGATGACCGGACCGTCATTGCTCAGGTAAGAAACGGAAGCGAAGAGAGAACCGTTGTTGTTCGCGCCCTGGAAGGAGAGGTTGTGACGGGTCATGGTGCCGCGCTCGAAAGCGACGTCGGCCCAGTCGGTGTCGGTGTTGCTGCCAGGCTTGACATAGTATTCCTGGATGATGTTGTCCTTGACAAGTTCACCTTCCTTGACCCAGGTCAGGTAATCCTTGGCATTGAGGGCCTGCGGGATGTGGACCATGTCCTGGAGGGAGAGCTGCATGTCGTAGCGGATGAGGCGGCGGCCTTGGGCGGCTTTCTTGGTCGTAATGAGGACGACGCCGTTACCGGCCTGCGCACCGTAGATGGCGGCGGAAGCAGCGTCCTTCAGGACCTCCATGGACTCGATGTCGTTCGGGTCGAGCTGGGAAATGCTGCGCATGCGCAGACCGTCGACGACATAGAGCGGATCGGAGGAAGAGTTCGAGCTGTAACCGCGGATTCGCATGGAGGATTCGGAACCCGGGGCGCCGGAGGTGCTGATGAGCTGGACGCCCGCAGTCTTGCCCTGCAGGGAGTTCTGGACATCGGTCACGGAACGGTTCTCCAGGTCGGCCGCCTTGACGGACGAGATGGCGCCGGTGACATCACTCTTGCGCTGGACGCCGTAACCGATGACGACGGTCTCCTCGAGGAAGGTATTCTCGGGTTCGAGGGTCAGGTCGATTTTGGCGGAATTGGCCGGGAGCACCTGGGTGGTGTAGCCAACGAAGGAAAATTCGAGGTTGGCACCCCGGGGGACAGTAACGGTATACTTGCCGTCAATGTCAGTGGTCGTACCGTTGGTGGTACCCTGCTGCACGACGCCGACGCCGATCATCGGAAGGCCCTGCTCATCGAGGATCGTTCCGGATACAGTGATGTTGCCCTGTGCGAAGGCGAGGCCGAGGCTCAGGAGAAACATCGTTGCGAATGTCAAAATTCGTCTCATTGGGTCAGATGTTTATAGGTTGATTGGTTAATAAGTTATCCTAGTTCGATGCTGCAATGATGACAAGGGCTGCCAGGAAGCAGAAGAACATCGCATAGACAAATTTCATGGTACCCTTCGGGGCTTCCTTGAACTCGCGCCAGATCAGCACGCCCCAGATCATCGCCACCAGCGGGGAGGCGTTGGAAAGGGCGTAGGAGACGGCCTTGTTGACCGGAGCCTGGGCCGTCATGAAGCTGATGACCATGCCGCTCATCCAGATGAAACCACCGAGCATACCGATCAGGTGGGTCCGGGCGTCACCCTTGGTGAAATAATCCTTCATCGTGGACTTGCCTTCGACCGAGTGGCTCATCGCGATCGGGCAGAGGAAGAACGTGGAGACGAGGACCGCCAGGGCGAAGAAGAAGACCGCCTGGTACGGGGACAGGGTGCCGACGCCGCCGAAAGTCGGAGCGGTTCCCTTCACGACGAGACCGTAGAAGAAGGCGAAGCCGATACCGGAAATGAGGGCGAAGACAATGCCCGCGGTCGGGCTCTTCTTCTGGCTGCCGGCCAGTTTGCTGTAGGAAACGGCGCAGAGGACCATGGCCAGGACAGCCAGGACGACACCGAACCAGAGCATGGGCTTGTTGCCCGTGAAACCGGAGCTGAAGTAGTTGAAGATGATGCCGCCGACCCAGCCGAGGCCGCCGCCGATCGGGAATCCGACCGCCATGCCGGCCACGCCGTTCGCCGCCGTCAGGAAGATGTTGGAGAAGTTCCAGATCAAACCGCCGAGCAGGGGCCAGATGGCTGCCTGCCAGGTGATGTTCTCGAACAGATGTCCGCCGTTGAAGGCGAGCAGGCCGATGATCGCCGTCAGGAAGAAGCCGGCGATGTAGTCCCAGTAGAAGAGGAAAGACTTCCAATCCTTCTTCTGGACCAGTTTCTGGGTGTTGGCCCAGGATCCCCAGCAGATGCAGCAGTAGATGCAGCACACCATCGCCAGGGCGACATTGGTGACAAGTACCATGGTCGTTCAGTTTTTATTCGTGGACATACAGATCCCAGCCGAGATAGTTCTCGATGGCATCCTGAAGGATATCGGCGACATGGGTGCGGCAAGCGGCGACATGGTGCTCGAAGCCGTTGCGGCAGATGTGCTTCATGAGTTTCTGCAGGTTCGGGACCTTGGTCACGGCGATGCAGCCGTCCATTCCGTACGGATCGTTGGTGATCTCACCTTCGCCGAGGTAAGCCTTGATGACACCCTTCGTATCGTCGGTGGAGATGCGGAAGAAGGTGAAGTCGCCTTCGGTAACCTTCGCGCTGACGGCACCGAACGTCCGGACCTTGCCGAGGGTACGGCCGAGGACGCCGAGCGGGGCGAGCTTGAGGTTCTTGTTGCCGACAAAACCGCAGGCGTAGTTGCCGCAGTGGGTGCAGACGCACTTCTCACGCTCCTGGGCGAAGTTGTTGTTCCAGTCCATCAGGGCGGATGCTTCGCAGGAAGCGAGCGTCAGGGCATACATGGAGACGGCACCGGCGATATCGGTCTCGCAGGCGCTCGGGATCAGCTTGTCGGAGAGCATGGACATGACGACGCACGGGGCGCAGCCGAAATTGATCTCCAGGGAGTCCCAGCACTGGATCGCCAGGGCATCGCACACATTGGCGGCGCACCAGCGGTCGACAGCGACACCGAACTTCGCCACGAGCGGCATCTTGTCCTCATAATTCGCAGGAACCTCGGCATACTCGTGGATGCTCTTGTTCTTGGCGATGTACTCGGGATCGTCGTCGGCGATCTTCTCGGCGGCGTACAGGATTTCGGACAAGTCGGCAGGAACGACGGTGATACCGTATTTCTGGAGGAGTTTCTCGCTGGCACGGCAGGTGTTGAAGCCCAGCGGACGGGTGCCGATCTGGCCGACACGGCAGTGGCGCAGGCCATTGACGACGCGGCAGACACCGGCGAACTTGATGATGTCGGCCTTCACGAGCGGATCGTAGATGTCATAGGTATGCAGGGTCGTGTCAGAGAACGGGATGCCGTACTGATACAGGTTGTTGCATACGGAGATCTTGCCGCAGAACGCGTCACGGCGGTGATCCAGGTCGACCTTGTCATTGTAGTCGTCATAAGCCTGGACAAGCACCGGGACACCCAGGTTGGCCTCATGGATGGCATTGATGATGCCGATTTCGAAACCGAAATTCGGGAGGGCGACGATGATACCGTCGATCTCCTCGCGGTGCTGCTTGAACTGGGCGGCAACCTTGAGGCCGTCCTCGCGGGTCTCGATGGAGGAACTGCCGGTGGGGGTTGCATCTTCGGGGAGAATGACATAGTCATAACCGCATTCGTCGAGGACGCGGAGGAGTTCCTTGCGGACATCGATGGCGAGGTCCGGATTGAAGTAGGCGCGTGTACCGATGATCACACCGAAACACATTTTCTTGTCTGCTTTGTACATAGTTGAGTGTTATTTGATTGTTGTTCGTTATTATTTGATCAGTTGACGGACGGCGGCCTGCCAGCCTTCATAGGCTTTCTCCACCGTATCATAGGACTGCGGAAGGACGGGTGCTTCTCCGTTCCAGACCGAAGCGGCCTGGTCGAAGGATGTCCATTTCCCGCGGGCGAAACCGTTCATGACGAACGCGCCGAAGGCGGAAGCATCCTCCACCTCGGAGCGGACGACAGGGACCTGCAGGAGGTCGGACTGGAACTGCATGAGGAAGGCGTTCTTGGTCGGACCGCCGTCGACGCGGATCTCTTTCAGGTCGATGCCGGCGGACTCGGTCATGGCCTTCACCAGGTCGGCGACCTGGAAGCCGATGGACTCGAGGGCGGCCCGGCAGACATGGGCCTTGGAGGAACCGAGGCTCAGGCCGCAGATCTGCGCCTTGACCTCCGGATGCCACCACGGTGCGCCCAGACCGGCAAAAGCCGGGACGAAATAGACGCCGCCGTTGTCCGGAACGGACGTAGCGAAACCTTCGATCTCCCCTGCCCCGGCGATGAGTTCCAGTTTGTCTTTCAGCCAGGTAATCGTCGCGCCCGTGCAATGGATATTGCCTTCAAAGGCGTAGAAGACCTTGCCGAGGGCGGCAAACCCGACGGAAGTCACCAGGCCGGCCGGCGGATTCGCGCAGTTCTCGCCGATGTTGACCATGACGGAGGAACCGGTACCGTAGGTCGCCTTACCCAGGCCTGCGCCGAAGCACATCTGGCCCGCCAGCGCACCGTGGCTGTCGCCCAGCACACCGGCGATCGGAATGGGCTTCTCAAAGATGCCTTCCGCCGTCGTTTCGCCGTAGAAGGCGTCGCACGGACGGAGATCGGCCATCATGCTGCGCGGGATCGTGAAAAGATCCAGCAGGTCCTGGTCCCAGTCCAGGGTATGGATGTTGAAAAGCAGGGTGCGGGACGCATTGGTATAATCCGTCGCGTGGACCTTGCCTCCGGTCAGTTTCCAGATGAGCCAGCATTCGACGGTGCCCATGAGCAGGTCACCGGCCTCGGCGGCCTCGCGGGCACCCGCGACATGGTCGAGGATCCATTTGGCGCCGCTGGCGGAGAAATACGGGTCAATCAGCAGGCCGCTGCGCTCCTGGACGAGGGCGTCGCAGCCGCGGGCCTTGAGCGCGTCGCAGATTTCCTTGCCGCGCATGCACTGCCAGACCACAGCGTTGGAGACGGGCTTGCCGGTTTTCTTGTTCCAGACAACGACCGTCTCCCGCTGGTTGGTCAGTGCCAGGGAATACCCGACCTCACGGCCGGCATTTCCACTGATTACCTCATTAATAACCCATATCGTATTCTTGTAAAGAGTTTCGGGATCATGTTCCACCCAGCCTTCCCGGGGATAGATCTGTTCATGCTGGATGGATGCCATCTTGAGCAGCCGTCCGTCCTCCGCAAAGAGAAGGGCCTTCGTGGACTGGGTGCTCTGGTCGATCGAAATTACCTGGTGTTCCATGGTTACTTGACAAATTCTTTGGCAGCTTTGACGATTCCTTCCGCATCAAGTCCATAATAGTGGAAGATCTCGGGGGAAGTGGCATGGATGACATCCTCGTCCGGGATACCGAGGATCCGGACCGGAACGGGATGCTCAGAGAGGGCTTCCGTCACGAGGGCGCCCAGGCCGCCAAAACGGCTGTGCTCCTCGACGGTGATGATGCGGCCGGTCTCGCGGGCGGCCTTCAGGACAGCCTCGCGGTCGAACGGCTTGATCCAAGACAGATCCAGGACCCGGGTCGAAATGCCCTGCGCAGAAAGCGCGCGGCCGGCCTGAAGGGCGTGCCAGACAGTCTCGCCTGCGCCGATGAGGGTCAGGTCGGAACCGTCCTGAAGAACATTCGCCTTGCCGATCTCGAACGTAAAATCATCATTTTCGTACACATCCGGAACGGCGGCGCGGCCGACGCGGATATAGCACGGCTCCGGGAAATCCACCAGGAATTTCACCAGTTTCGCCGTCGAACGCGCATCGCACGGGAGGACGACGTTCATGGCCGGGAAGGTCCGGAGGACGGCGATGTCGTGGAGACTGTGGTGGGTGGCACCGAGCGCACCGTACGCGACGCCGCCGCTGACTCCCAGGATCTTGACCGGGTTGCGGCTGTAGGCCATGTCGACCTTGACCTGCTCGAGGCTGCGGGCTACATAAAAACACGCGGGGCCGCAGCAGAAAACTTTCTTGCCGCAATGGGCCAGACCGGCGGAGATGCCGACGGCATCCTGTTCGGCAATGCCGCATTCGACGAACTGCGCGGGCAGTTCATTGGCGAAGTCGCCGAGGGTAACGGAGCCACGGGCGTCCGTCGTGACGGCGACGATATCTTTATCGGTACGCGCGAGCTGGAGCAGCGTATCCGTAAAACTTTTCCTGCAAGCGATCATGATTTCTGTAGTTTTTCGATTCTACCCTGAATCTCAGCCAGCGCTGTAGCGCGCTGCTCGGCAGAAGGGACGCCGTGGTGCCATTTCGCTACATTTTCCATGTAGGAAACGCCCTTGCCCTTCGTCGTGTGCGAGATGATAAGATGCGGCTGGCCGTTGGAATAATCGATCCCATCAAATGCCTTGACGAGCGAGACAATGTCGTCACCGTCCGCATCGATGACATCCCAGCCGAAAGCGGTCCACTTCGTCCGGATGCAGTCGATGCCCATCACGTCTTCCGTATCGCCGCTGATCTGGAGATGGTTGCGGTCGATGATGGCGACGAGGTTGTCCAGCTTGTACTGACGGCCCGCCATCATCGCTTCATAAATGGAGCCTTCTCCCTGCTCGCCGTCGCCCATCAGAACATAGGTCTTGTAGTCCTTTCCGTCCATTTTCGCGGCGAGGGCCATGCCGACGCCAATGGGAAGGCCGTGGCCGAGCGCACCGGAATTGACCTCGATGCCGGGGACATTGATGGTCGGGTGTCCGGCCAGCGGAGAATCGAACTGACCGAGGGTGTCCAGGACCGCCGGGTCCAGGATGCCTTTGGCCTCCAAAGTAACAAACAGGGCTTCCACGCAGTGGCCTTTGCTGAGGATGAACCGGTCACGGGAAGGATCTTCCAGATTGTCCTTCGTCAGGTTCATCGTATGGAAGTATAGCACAGTCAGGACGTTCAGGCACGAAAGATCTCCGCCCGTATGGCCCGCCTTGGCCTGGCAGATAATTTCGATCAAACGTTCCCGGCTCTGTTCGGAAATCAGTTTAAGTTGAGAAATATCCATGGGGTCTTTTAGTGTTAAAGTACTTCGAATGCAAATATAAATATTCGAAAATTAAAAACAAAAGAAAACGAAAGAATTTTTTCGTTTTAATCGAAAGTTATCGTAATAGCATCTGGAAGAAATACGTAATCAACCCAAAGAAAAAGCTTTGAAACGGACGGAAATAAGGAAAAATTGGATATTCGACAGCTTTTCAGTATCTTTGTATAACGTAAACTCCCGAAGCAAGATGGCTCTCAACCAAAGAAGACAAGGGATCCTGAACCTGATCCGAGAGGACGGCCATGCGAAAGTGCAGCAACTGTCCAAAATTTTCAAAGTTTCCGAAGTCACGATCCGCCAGGATCTTGAAACCCTCGAAGAGATGGGCTACATCCAGCGCGAGCACGGCGGTGCTTTCCTCAAGGACGTAGGCACCTTCGCCAAGACGGGCATGCTGTTCAACCAGCACCACATGGAAGAGAAGCAGGAGATCGCCCGAAAAGCCGTCGGCCTGGTCCGCGAAGGCGACAGCATCATCCTGGATTCCGGCTCAACCACCACGGAACTGGCCAAACTTCTGCTGAATTTCAACTCGTTGAATGTCATTACCAACGGCCTCAACATCGCCATGATCCTCGGCGAGAACCCGGGCATCAACCTGATCATTTCCGGCGGAGAATTCAAAGCCCCGACCTTGTCGCTGACCGGAGACATGGCCGCAGCCACTTTCAAGAACATCCACGTCGACAAACTATTCCTGGCGACCGCCGGCATTTCCGCAGACTTCCAGCTGACCTATCCGAGTCTCAGCGACTTGGCCGTCAAGTCCGCCATGCTCCGCGCCGCCAGCCAGGTCTACCTGCTGGCCGACTCTTCCAAACTCGGATACAGTTCCTTCGCAAGCCTCGGCCGAATCTCCCTGATCGATACCCTGATCACCGACAACAAGATTACGGCCGCGCAGCTCGACACCCTCAAGGAAATGAAAGTTTCGGTCCTCTAGCAACGCCGGAAGACCGAAACAAAACGAAATCTCTGTTATTATATTCTATTATGGTATAGCGGGATAGAACGACCCGTCCAGGTCGTATGTCGGATCAACCTGGCAGGAAACAACCTGCAGCGCCAGGACAGCGAGCGGCAGGGTTTTTAAAGAAAGTTTTTCATAGCAGGTATCGTTAACGGCCGTTGGCCAGGAAGGCGGCCTGCACCGGCCCGATCTTGCGGTACCCCGCCTCGTTCATGTGCAGTTTGTCGCCTTTATAATACAAGGACATGTTGAATTCGTTGATGCCTTGCAGGTTGAACTGGTCGAGCACCGGGATGCCGTAATAGGCGCAGCAGTCTTTCTGGGCCTGGATATAGTCGGCGAAGGTCTTGCCAGTCTTGTTCGGTTCCGTGGAGAAGGGATTGTGGCCCGCATCCTGGCCGAAGAAACGCAGCGACGTGAAGAAATAGATCTCCGCCTCCGGATTCTTTTCCAGCAGGGTCTTGATGCAATAGTTGATGCCGCCGCACTGGGTCGTCAGCTTGCTTTCATCGTAATTGTCGTAGACCGTGTAATCTTTCCACGTTCCACACTCCCGGCTGTTGGTATAATCGTTGGTCGATGCCCAGAGCACGTACACGTCGAACACCTCCGCCGTGTCGACCTGCCACTGCAGGGTGCAGCCCTGCTCACTGGAGAAACCGGCACCGCCGACACCGTAGGTCACGACTTCCGCTCCCAGCAGGTCCGACCACATCTGCTTGGCGGCATCCGATTCCGGATTGACCGACAGCGAACCGCC
>Ga0256405_10008660_pt1 | contig 14418 bp, 11 predicted proteins | sample RumenRJG_02DNA_FD_189096 | JGI IMG/M metagenome (GOLD analysis project Ga0256405, IMG submission 189096) | Bovine rumen microbial communities from Lethbridge, Alberta, Canada - RJG_02 | ecosystem: Host-associated > Mammals > Digestive system > Stomach > Rumen | place: Canada: Alberta...
TTCAGGTTCTGATGACAGGAGACGATCTTGGCTTCGAATAAGACGAATAGAATAGCGATTGGAGTCTTCCTATCACTCTTGGTTCTGTTTCCGGCATCATATGCGGTAACAGGGAAGGTACTCCATTCGGAGAACAGAGAAAATCGAAAATATGCCGACTGGCCCAATCTGACAGAACTTGCAGCCGTGGTTCCTGAGAACCTTCGTAAGTCCAATGAGGCGAACGGAATGGAGACAGTCTGCGAACCGCTGATGGTTGCGAAGGTTGCAAGCTCCGACTATACCAAGGGAGTGGAGCAATACTACAATGACCGTATTCCATACAAGAACCAGCTGAATGGCATCAATGCAGGAATTAAGAACCGTCTCGGCATCGGTCAGACACTGGTCGATTATATGACCTACGGCAATGTCATTATCGGCAAGGATGACTGGCTCTTTCATAATGGGACCGGCATCGAGTCCACGATGGCAGACTACATGAAGGTCAACCTATATAAGGAGTCCAAACTCCAGGAGATCGCGGCCGGATACCAGGCACTTAGTGATAGATATAAGGCAGAGGGAAGAGAGTTCCTCCTCTACATCCCTACCAATAAGGAACAGATCTATTCGGAATATATGCCGGATAATCTGATCCCATCATCAGGAGAGAGCAGAACCGACCAGCTGGTGGATTACCTTCATGAGAATACGGATGTACATGTAATCTATAACAAGGAGGCGCTTCTTGATGCGAAGACGGACGCCTATCCCATCTTCTATCAGTATGATAGCCACTGGAATCCGGTTGGCGGTTTTATAGGAGAACAGCTGATCCGAAAAGAACTGACCGGTGAATCGACTTCGTTGTCAGATCTGGAGGTGAAGAAGACAGAGGATAAGGAACCTTTTGATCTGGCAGCTGTTGCAGGCTATAGTCCGGACACTGTGATTCCGGATGAGTGGAAGGTGTTCGGATATAAGGATGACGTAGAGGTAGAGAAGACCCGGGAAGGGGTTGAGGATCTCGATCCCATAATTCACACCGACCGCTCGAACGCAAGTGATCCGCGTAAGGTGCTTGTTATCTATGATTCCTTTGTCTACAACATGATGGAATACTTAGATAAGGACTTTCAGAGTGTAACTTATCTGGAAGATACGCAATCTGCGAAGCAGTTTATTAAGAATTCGAATCCTGATATCGTGATTCTGGAAATTGTTGAACGAAGATCGAATCAGGTTGAAAATGTCTGGAGAGAGTTACTGAATCCGTAACATAAAGAGATGAGAAAAACGACAAAAGAGAAAATACCTATATTGATCTTCCTGGCAATGATTCTTGCATTGCCTGCTTCCTTTGCGCTTACATCACCTTTCCTCAATACAGAGAATATGGAAAAACGTGAGTTTGCTGAATGGCCTAATTATGCCAAGCTCGCTGCTGTTGTGCCAGAGAATCTCCGTAAGTCGAATGAGATGAATGGCATGGAAACAGTCTGCGAACCCTTAGAGGTTATCAAGGTGGCCAGCGGAGACTATACCAAAGGCATAGAGGCTTATTATAATGATCGTATTCCTTATAAGAACCAGCTGACCAGCCTGAATGCCAGCCTGAAGAATCTGAGTGGCATCGGACAGACCCTGGTGGATTATTACACCTATGGTGTAGTGATCGTGGGACAGGACGACTGGCTCTTCCACAATGGAGCAGTGAATGAGAGTACTCTGCCGGATTATATGTGCACCAATCTCTACAGCAAGGCGGAACTTGAGAGACTGGCTGCTGGTTATCAGAAGTTAAGTGACCAGTACAAGGCGGATGGAACGGAATTCGTTCTCTTCATCCCGACCAATAAGGAACAGGTTTATCCCGAATATATGCCGAAGAGCATTACAAAAGGTCAGGGACAGAGCCGTACGGATCAGCTGGTGGATTATCTCAAGCAGAACACGGACGTGAGAGTGGTCTACGCCAAGCAGACAGAGATCGATCAGAAGTCGGAGGACTATAAGCTCTGGTATAAGTATGATACCCACTGGAATAACCTGGGAGCCTTTGTCGGTGAGCAGGCACTTCGTCAGGAATTACAGGGAGAGAGCGATCTCTTATCGGAACATAAGATTGAAGATGTGAATGTTGCTGCTCCGAATGATCTTGCAGTCGTTGCAGGCCTTGGAGAGCAGTTACAGGAACTGACCCAGCCGGTCGTTACGGATTATAAGCCGGACATCACATCGGAGATGATCGCCGGTGAGAATGACCAGGAGGCTCTCTATATGGCCTTCACCTCCAATGCAGAAGATAAGAGAAAGTTCGTTATGATGCGAGACTCTTATGCATTTAATATGATCGGACCTCTGACCAAGGATTTTGCAGATGTTACCCTCTTTGCCAACAACCAGATGGCCAAGGACTTCATGGAGAAGAATCATACGGACATCTTCGTGCTCGAGATCGTAGAGAGACAGAACCATCGTGTGGAAGAACAGTACAAGGAACTTCTGAATGACTAAGAATATGAATCACAGCAATCGAAATGTGGGACTCGACCTGGTCAGAATTCTGGCCATGGTTTTAGTTTTCTACTGTCATGCAACGGTCTTTCGAATCGGACAGGTAGGCCCCTTTGTAAGAGAGACGGCATTAGGTGTGCCTGTGGTGGAACTCTTCTTTGCACTGAGCGGTTATCTCTACGGACTCAGCGCTTTTAAGAAGGGGGATAAGTTCTCGGTCAGGAACTTCTATATCAACCGAGTCTTTCGAATTCTTCCGGTATATTATGCAGCCTTGATCTGGACCAAGATGATCAACCATAATAACCTGCCTCCTCTGCTTTTTACCCTCTTGCAGAACTATCGCCTGGACCTCATGGCTTTTATGCCGGTAACTTGGTCACTCTGCGTCGAAGAGTGGTCTTATATCATTCTGGCCATTCTCTTCTTACTGCTATGCTTCCTGCCTGGATTCGATAAGAGGAAGGCAATGCTTAGCGCAACGATCCTGATTATCCTGATCTCCCTTGCTCTTCGTATCTATACGGTGATGACCCATCCGGAGATTCAGTGGGATGATGAGATCAGAAAGCAGACCCTGCTTCGCATGGATACCTTCGGTATCGGTATCTTAGTCGGATTTATCGAGTATAAGTTCCCTGACAGGATGAAGAAGTGGGTGTTAAGTCCTCTCTTCTTCATACTTACCGCAGGACTTCTTGCGCTGTCGCTTAAGATGGGACAGAGAATCGCACTGGGAGTAAATACACGCCTGGAACTTATCGTGCTCTTCCCGGTCGCAACTCTTGGGACACTGGGACTGGTTCTCATCTTTGGAAAACTTCCGCTCTTTCAGATGAGATTCTTCCAGACTCTTTCCAAGCCTATTGCCTTCTTAAGTGCACTGACTTATCCACTCTATCTCATGCATTTTCAGTACTATATTAACATCTCGAATTATTGCGCCGTGAATGCTATATTTGAGATAAGATGGTATTTGATTGGAGCAATCGCAGCAGCCTTTGCCTGGGCGCTTGCAGTTCACTTTATAATCGAGCTTCCCTTCAATAAGTTAAGGAAACTCATTCTGTCGAAGATGGCAGATCATTAAAAACTGGAAATGAGGATTTTTCTTTGTTATTTAGTTCGATGGTATTTATATGGATTTTCCTGCCCATAGTATTCGCAGGGAATTTCATCCTACAGAAAATCGGTGGCAATAAGCTTGCGAATGTACTGCTTCTGATGGCGAGTATCTTCTTCTATGCCTGGGGCGAGCCCATATATGTATTCCTCATGATCTTCTCCATCACCCTGAACTGGGTTGGAGGAATGGTGGTAGGTCGACTGGGACAGGGTGGATCAGGACAGGGCGGATCAGGAACGGACGGACCGGTACAGACCAGGTCAGGACATCTTGCCTTGGGAGTTGTCGTAGTTCTTAACCTGGCTCTGCTTGGCTTCTTCAAGTATGCGGGCATGGCAGTATCTACTCTGAATGCCCTTCTTGGAACGCATTTTACGGATCCGAAGATCTCGCTTCCCATCGGCATCTCCTTCTTTACCTTCCAGGCACTCTCCTATGTGGTGGATGTCTACCGGGGCGAATGCGAAGTGCAGAAGAATTACTTCAAGCTTGCACTCTATGTGTCCTTCTTCCCCCAGCTGATTGCAGGCCCGATCGTAAAGTACAAGGATGTCGCAGACCAGATTGATCACCGGACGATCAGCCTGGAGCAGACAGCATCCGGTATCAGACGCTTTATCTATGGATTTGGCAAGAAGGTCATTCTGGCCAACACCCTGGCACTGGGAGCGGATAAGATTTACGAACTTGGAATGCGGGATATGAGTGCAGGTCTGGCCTGGGCAGCATCCCTCTTCTATACCTTCCAGATCTATTATGACTTCTCCGGCTATTCGGATATGGCAATCGGTCTGGGAAGAATGTTTGGATTTGAGTTCCATGAGAACTTCAACTATCCATACACATCTACGTCTATCAAGGAGTTCTGGAGAAGATGGCACATCTCCCTGAGCTCCTGGTTTAAGGATTATGTCTATATTCCGCTGGGTGGTAACCGGAAGGGTAGAGCGAGAACCTATCTCAATCTGGTCATTGTCTTCTTCCTGACCGGCCTCTGGCATGGTGCGAGCTGGAGCTTCGTCTTATGGGGAATGATTCATGGGGCATTCAGTATCCTGGAGAGAAGCCCCTTCGGGAAATGGATAGCACGCCATAAGATCTGCGGCTTCCTATATACCTTCCTCGTGACCAACTTCGCCTGGGTCTTCTTCCGGATCGAGAACATCCGGGATGCATGGCATATTATCGAGCGTATGGTCATGCCCTGGGCTTACCTTACGACGACCGCAAGCCTGGATCAGATATTCACGAAGAAGCTGATCTTCATCTTCATCTTTTCTGTGCTTGCATGTGGTCCGGTTCAGAGAATTGCCATGGAGAAGCTGCCGAATCTTGATAAGAAGTGGAAGTATTCCTGGATCGAGATCGGACTCGGAGTCCTGGTATTCTTATTGGCTATCTCTACGCTGGCAAGTAACACATATAATCCGTTTATTTATTTCCGTTTCTAAGATGGGGGAGGAAAGGGATCTAATGACGAAAGTAAAAGCGATTACCATTATTGTTCTCTTCTGTATCATGACAGGTTCTGTCTATCTGGTCTGGCCCATCGTAAGTAAGTATGTGGATACAGAGAATCATGAGAAGAGAGAACTGGCAAGCCGCCCGGAACTTACAGTTGAGAACATCAGCGATTTTCCGGAAGAGTATGAAACTTACGTGAATGATAATCTGCCCTTCCGTAATCAGCTGATCAAGACAGGGAAGAAGGTGGAGAAGCATACGGTAGAGCTGCAGTCCACAGACAAGGTGCTGGTGGGCAAGGACGGCTGGCTCTTCTATGTCAATCCGATGGATGGAAATCCGATTGCAGATTATCAGGGATCGGACTGTCTGACAGAAGAAGATCTCTATGCCTGCAATATGAATATCCAGGAGGCGGTGAAGAATATGGAAGCGGAGGGGAGAACCTTCGTCTTCCTGATCGCTCCCAGCAAGGAGAGAATCTATTCCGAGTATCTACCGGACAGTCTGGGAGAACCTGCGGAAGTCTATCCTGCAGTGCAGGTGATTGAATATCTGAAGAAGAATAATCCCAATATCCACATCGTCTATCCCTATGATGCGCTCATGCAGGCCAAGAAGGATCTGGGAGAGGATCGTCTGCTCTATTACAAGACGGATTCTCACTGGAATGAACTTGGCGCCTATGTTGCAGCAAGAGAGGTCATGAAGGAGATAGATGGTGAGTATCCGGAGGATATGCCGGCACTGACGGATGAGAATCTCGTGATCGAAGAGAAGGATGCTCCGACCGGAGACCTTACCGAGCTGCTCTCTGCAGTTGGTGTCGTGGATGATGGCAAGACCTATCTTCCGACCCTGGAGGATCATCAGATTGATGTGGAGCTTCTCAACTTCAATCTGATGAGTATCTTCCATACCCAGGACGGAAGCAAGGATAAGGTTCTCTATGTCAGACATGATTCCTTTGGCTGCAACCTGGCCTACAGCCTGGCCAAGCAGTTCAAGGACTCGGTCTTTGTTCACTGGACGAGTGGAGATGCGCAGGATATCCGTAATGTAGATCCCGATGTCTTCGTTCTCGAATGCAATGAGAGATACCTCTATCCCTCCATGCATTACTGGTATTATCCGGCTGCAGAACCGGCGCAGTGAGTACCGGAAATGAAGAGGAATAGCAGGTTGGAACTGCCCTTGGGACCAAAAGTGACAAATTCATACGAAAGTGGTATGATGTCTCCCGTGGTATGTCAAAATATCTAGAAAGAGTTAAATTCACTTATGAAGAAGATTCTACTGACTGGCTGTAATGGTCAGCTCGGCCGTGCAATCCAGAAGGAATACGGCGACACTGTTGAGTTTCTTCGCACCGATTTCATCGATGCTGAAGGCATCACTAGACTTGATATCTCTGATATCGATCAGGTTATGAACTTTGCAAGAGCAGAGAAGCCTGACGCTATCATCAACTGCGCAGCGTTCACGAACGTTGACGGATGTGAAACCAATGAGGATGCAGCTTTCAAGGCGAATGCCATTGGACCTCGTAACCTCGCAATCGCATCCCGTGAGACCGGAGCTAAGCTCATCCACGTCTCCACAGACTATGTATTCGAAGGAAACGGAACTCGTCCTTATGTAGAGTCCGATACTCCTAACCCTGTATCTGCTTATGGCCGCACCAAGCTTGCCGGCGAGCAGTTCGTTCGCGATTTTGCGGATCGTTACTTCATTCTCCGTACCGCCTGGCTCTACGGTGATGGTAAGAACTTCGTCAAGACCATGCTGGGTGCAGCACAGAGCCGTGATGAAGTATCTGTAGTATTCGACCAGAAGGGTTCTCCTACTTCCGCAGTAGAGCTCGCGAAGATGATCCACTTCTTAGAGCCCACCGAAAACTATGGCATCTTCCATGCAACCTGCGAAGGTGATACCAACTGGGCTGAGTTCACAGAAGAGATCTACCGCAAGGCAGGCCTTTCCACCAAGGTGAATCATCTGACCAGTGAAGAGTATGCAGCTATGAATCCTGCAGCAGCAAACCGTCCCAAGTATTCCATCCTTGAGAACCGTATGCTCAAGCTCACCACTGACAAGTTCATGATGGCAGACTGGCATGACGCTCTGGACTACTATCTTCAGAATATGCCCGGGTAATCAGGAATGCTTCCCAATCAATGGGACAGACAATATAGATGATCCAGTAGATTAGTATTCGTTCTATATTTCTAAAGGAGAGATTAAATGAGAACTTACTTAGTTACCGGTGGTGCCGGCTTCATCGGCTCCAACTACATCCACTACATGTTCAGAAAGTATGATAACGAAATCCGTATCATCAACGTTGATAAGCTTACCTACGCTGGTAACCTTGAGAACCTGAAGGATATCGAAGGCCGTGAGAACTACACCTTTGTTAAGGCTGATATCACCGATAAGGAAGCCATTCGTAAGGTATTCGCTGAGAACGATATTGATCGTGTTGTTCACTTCGCAGCTGAGTCTCACGTAGACCGTTCCATAAAGGAACCTGAAGTATTCGTTAACACCAACGTTATGGGTACCTGCGTAATGCTGAACTGTGCTAAGGAAGCATGGGAACTTCCCGATGGTTCCTTCAAGGAAGGCAAGAAGTTCCTCCACGTATCTACCGATGAGGTTTACGGATCTCTTCCCGATGACGGAACTTCCTACTTCTATGAGACCACTCCTTACTGCCCTCATAGTCCTTATTCCGCATCCAAGGCGTCCAGTGATTTCCTTGTAAAGGCATATATTGATACCTATCATTTCCCTGCCAACATCACGAACTGCTCTAACAACTATGGTCCTTACCAGTTCCCTGAGAAGCTGATCCCGCTCATCATCAATAATGCATTGAACGGCAAGGCTCTTCCTGTATATGGTGACGGTATGAACATCCGTGACTGGCTCTATGTCGATGACCATGCAAAGGGAATCGATATGGTTCAGGAGAACGGTAAGCTCGGAGAGACCTACAACATCGGTGGTCATAACGAACGTCGTAACATCCAGATCATCAAGACTATCCTTGAGACTCTTCAGGAGCTCCTTCCGGATTCCGATCCCAGGAAGGCTAATGTCTCTGAAGACCTCATCACCTATGTCGCTGACCGTAAGGGTCACGACAAGCGTTATGCGATCGCTCCTGACAAGATCAGGAAGGAAGTTGGCTGGGAGCCTGAGACCACATTCGAAGTTGGTATCAAGAAGACCATTAAGTGGTACCTCGAGCACCAGGAATGGATGGAACGTTGCATCTCCGGTGACTACCAGAAATATTATGAGGATATGTACAAGAATCGCTAATGATTAGCAGTGTATCCAGGCAACTCCGGCACGTATTTTGGCGTGTCGGGGTTACTTTTTGTTATTCGTCATAAGAGATAAGAGATTAGGAAATACGTATGGAGCATTATGACTACCTGGTGGTAGGAGCCGGTCTCTTCGGCGCAACCTTCGCCTATGAAGCGAAGAAGCGTGGGAAGAAGTGCCTTGTGATCGACAAGAGAGATCATATCGCCGGCAATATCTACACCGAGAAGATAAGTGACATCAATGTTCATAAATATGGGGCACATATCTTCCATACCTCGGACAAGGCAATCTGGGACTACGTAAATCAGTTCGCTGACTTCAACAACTATGTGAACTCACCCATAGCCGCCTATAAGGATGAGACCTATAATCTTCCCTTCAACATGAACACCTTCTCCCGCATGTGGAATATCCGCACACCAGAGGAAGCCAAGGAGATCATCGAGAAGCAGAGAAGAGAAGCAGTGGCGGAACTTTGCAAGAAGTCCGGTAAGTCTCCGGAAGAGTTCGAAGCAGAGAATCTCGAAGAGCAGGCGCTCTCTCTTGCAGGTAAGGATGTCTATGAGAAGCTTATAAAGGGCTATACCGAGAAGCAGTGGGGACGTCCCTGCACAGAACTTCCGGCCTTCATCATCAAGCGACTTCCCTTCCGCTTTACTTATGACAACAATTATTTTAATGACCGATATCAGGGCATTCCGGAAGGCGGATATACCCAGATCATCGAGAAGATGCTCTCCGGCATTGAAGTGAAGACGAAGGAAGACTTCTTCCATGTCGTGGGTAGAGACGAACCGCTTCCTAAGAAGGGAGCCGGGCAGAAGGAAGAAGAATTCCCGGATGATGAACTGGTCATCAATCCTCACGGAGGAGTCCTCTCTGATGGAACGACCATTCTCTTCGACAGTATTCTCTTCACCGGTCAGATTGACCAGTATTACGACTATCTCTTCGGACCGCTGCAGTATCGCAGTGTGAGATTTGAAACCGAAGAACTTGATACGGATAACTATCAGGGGAATGCCGTGGTGAATTACACGGAGAAGGAAGTACCCTTCACCCGCATCATCGAGCATAAGCACTTTGAATATGGCAAGCAGCCCACGACCATCATCTCCAGAGAATATTCTTCGGAATGGAAGCCGGGAGATGAACCCTACTATCCGGTCAATAATGACGAGAATAACGCGCTTTACGCGAAGTATGAGTCCCTTGCCATGAAGGAGGATGATGTCCTCTTCGGTGGCAGACTCGGACTCTATAAATATTACGACATGGACAAAGACATCAGTGCTGCACTTGAGCTCGTAAGAAAAGAATTCGGAGAATAAGAATCTATGAGAAATGAATTATTCCATCAGGAGGTATTCCACCCCTATCTGCATGACCGGAAGAAGCTTCTTCTGATCGGATGGTATACCGAAGACGGATATGTGAGAGAGGACTTACATGTTCTCTTCGGAGACGAAGAGGGACAGTTAGACTACTTCTCAGAGGATAGCCAGATGTGGAAGGAGTACTTCGGTACTTCCACCAATGCATCCCGTGGAGTTATGGCACTTGTCTCCTTCAAGGAGGAGACGACAAGCCACAGCCGTCCCAAGCCCCTTCGTACCGTGATCCGCAAGAATGGAAGCGATATCACAACGGCCAAGGTCCGCCACTTCGACTGGAAGAAGACCAACGAGCCCTTCATCTACTATGATCGTCTCGAGGTCGACGGAGAGATGCTTCGTCTCACCGGTTGGTATGCAGCCTTGGATGAGATGCAGATTGATGTTAAGAATAAGCATGGAGAAGCCATGGAATATACCAATGCCTTCTTCGTACGCCACGATATCAATCGTCTCTACCCGGAACTTCCTGCAGGATTCCTCGCAGGCTTCATGATCCAGATTACTCCGGAAGACCTGAAGTCCCAGATCCCGGTACAGATGACCCTTACCATGGGTAAGCTGATCCGTAAGGAGAAGTTCACCAGGTATAAGATCTATCAGGCGTCCCAGACTATGGGGGATGCGATTATCCGTCTTCCCAGAAAGTTCATCTTCGTCCTGAAGAGAGATGGAATCAAGGAAGCAATTCGCAAGTCCCGGAGATATATCGCAAATCACTCCAGCGAAGTCTCCTACAAGGAATGGGTCAAGCAGCACACCCTGTCGAATGAAGAACTGAAACTGCAGAGAGAAGCAGCGAAGAAGTTCGAGTATCGTCCGAAGTTCTCTATCGTTGTTCCCATGTATCACACCGATGAGAAATTCCTGAAGGAACTGGTAGACAGCATTCAGGCCCAGACCTATGACAACTGGGAACTCTGCCTCGCTGATGCCGGCCGTGATGAGAATGGTCACACACCGAATGAGAAGGATGTGAAGGCCTGGGCAGAGAAGGATCCGAGAATCGTATATAAGATCTTAGATCAGAACCGTTCCATTGCAGAGAACACCAATGATGCCATCCTCATGGCAAGCGGTGACTATATCGTCTTCTCCGACCACGATGATCTGATCGAGCCGGACGCTCTCTATGAGAATGCCAAGGCAATCAATGAAGACCGTAACATCGAAGTTCTCTACTCCGATCAGGATAATGTGGAACTTGACGGTAAGACCCGTTACAACCCTTACTTCAAGCCGGACTTCAACCTCGATTACTTCACGAGCACCAACTATATCTCCCACCTCTTCGTCGTGAAGAAGTCACTGGTAGATCAGGTTGGACTCCTGAATCCGGATTATGACGGTTCTCAGGACTATGAATTCACCTTCCGCTGCATCGAAAATGCAAAGCGAATCTATCATATTCCTCTGATTCTCTATCATTGGAGAGTCCATATGGAATCGACTGCCGGCAATCCCGAGAGTAAGCACTATGCTTTCGTGAATGGTAAGAGGGCGATTGATGATCACTATAAGAGAATGGGCATTCCTGCTGAGACAGAGATCACCGATTTCTACGGTATCTACAGAACCCATTATCACTGGCCCGAGAAGCCTCTGGTATCTATCCTGATCCCGACCAAGGACCATACGGATGATCTGGATCGATGTGTACAGTCCATTCTTAAGAATACCGACTATCCGAATTATGAGATTATTCTGATCGAGAATAATTCGACGGAAGATGAGACCTTCGAATACTACAAGAAAATCGAGGAAGATCCCCGTATTCATGTGGTATATTATAAGGGTGGATTCAATTATTCGAAGATTAACAACTTCGGTTTCCAGAGTGCCAAGGGTGAATACATCCTGCTTCTTAACAATGATACCGAAGTTCTCACCAGAGACTGGATGGATGAGATGTTAGGCTATTGTATGAGATCCGATGTCGGAGCCGTTGGAGCCAAGCTTCTCTATCCGGATGATACCATCCAGCATGGTGGTATCGTCATCGGGCTCGGTGGTGTAGCAGCGAACGTATTCTGCAACCTGGGCAGAGAAGATTTCGGATTCAATTCGAGACTCCTGGTAGCACAGGATTACAGTGCAGTTACAGCAGCCTGCCTCCTTACCAAGAGATCTGTCTTTGAAGAAGTTGGAATGTTGTCTGAAGATCTGTCTGTAGCCTTCAATGATGTAGACTACTGCATGAAGGTTGGAAGAGCGGGATATCGTATCGTATGGACTCCTTACGCAGAGCTCTATCACTACGAATCCAAGTCACGTGGATATGAGACCACACCGGAGAAGCGTGCCCGCTATGAAGGTGAAGTTGCCATGTTCTGTGGCAAGTGGAGGAAAGAGATTGAAGCAGGTGATCCTGCTTATAATCCTAATCTAACTACCAGTACCTGTGATTTCGCACTCAGACGCAAGAATGAGGGTGAAACAGGATTTGGCCAGTCCTAAAGTCTTATAGATTTAATCTAGGAGGAAATGTACAAATGAAGGGTATTATCCTTGCCGGTGGATCCGGTACCAGACTCTATCCGTTAACCAAGGCGATCTCCAAGCAGATCATGCCTGTATATGACAAGCCCATGATCTACTACCCTCTGTCCACTCTTATGCTGGCAGGAATCAATGAGGTCCTGATCATCTCTACCCCTAGAGATCTTCCTGTATTCGAGGAACTTCTCGGTGATGGTAAGCAGCTCGGAATGAACATCGGGTACGCTGTTCAGGAAGCTCCCAACGGACTTGCAGAAGCATTCATCATCGGCGCTGATTTCATCGGCGATGATTCTGTAGCACTTGTTCTCGGAGACAACATCTTCTATGGTCAGTCCTTCAGCCAGACTCTTCGTAACGCGCGTGATCGCGTAGAGAAGGAAGGCGGAGCTACCATTTTCGGTTACTATGTACGTGACCCCAGAGAATATGGTGTTGTTGAATTCGACGAGAATGGTAAGGCTATCTCCATCGAAGAGAAGCCCCAGGAACCCAAGTCCAATTATGCAGTACCCGGTCTCTACTTCTATGACAACGATGTTGTTAAGATTGCAAAGACCATCACTCCCTCCGCACGTGGAGAACTTGAGATCACTGCTGTAAATAATGCTTATCTGGATCGCGGAGATCTCTTCGTAGAGACTCTTGGTCGTGGATTCGCATGGCTTGATACCGGGAACCACGACATGCTCCTTGCAGCTGCGAACTTCGTATCAACCATTCAGAAGAGACAGGGAATGTACGTATCCTGCATCGAAGAGATCGCCTTCAAGCGCGGTTTCATCACTGCAGATCAGTTGAAGGAACTTGCAAAGCCCCTTATGAAGAGCGACTACGGTAAGTATCTTCTAGAGGTTGCTGAACACAGAATTTAAACAAAGGTATAGATGTGACTGCAGATTCGCGGGTGCCCTACATTTGCGAAGCAGACATGGAGGAATATAGTAATGATTAACGTAGAAAAAGACGTAAACGGTATTGAAGGACTCTGCATCATCGAGCCTAAGGTATTCGGCGATGCTCGTGGATACTTCATGGAGACCTACAATGAGAACGATATGAAGGCAGCTGGCCTTGATTACAAGTTCGTACAGGACAACCAGTCTGCATCCTCTAAGGGTGTTCTTCGTGGCCTTCACTTCCAGATCCATTATCCTCAGGATAAGCTGGTTCGTGTTGTATCCGGTGAGGTATATGACGTAGCAGTTGACCTTCGTGAAGGTTCTAAGACCTTCGGTAAGTGGGCAGGTGTTCTCCTGACCGCTGAGAACAAGAAGCAGTTCATGATCCCTAAGGGATTCGCTCATGGATTCATCGTTCTCTCCGATCACGCAGAGTTCTGCTACAAGGTAACTGATTTCTATCATCCCAACGATGAGGGTGGCCTCATGTGGAATGATCCTGATATCGCTGTAGAGTGGCCTATGCCGGAAGGAATGGGACCTGATGATCTCAACCTCTCTGATAAGGATAAGGTCAACTGGTCTTACAAGGAATACCTTCAGAAGAGGGCTAATCTGTAAGATTCAGGGGCTCCGAGTATTCGGAGCCCTATTTCTGTTTTATAAGATGTGTGATTTTGGGCACATTTTCAGATAGGGAACGTGTAGAAACGAGTGAGATTATGACTCAGGATATGAATCTGGACCAACTTCATAGAGCAGTTGAGAAGACTCAGGATGAGGCCAAACTTCGTGCGATCATGCGCGAAAATCCCAGCTGGCCCTTCATGTATCATCTGGCAGCAGGCCGAAGCAATCTGATCGAGTGGCTGCCTGAGAACAAGGAAGCCAAGGTCCTCGAGATTGGCGCAGAATGTGGTGCTCTGACAGGCACTCTGGCTCAGAAATATGGGGCAGTCGTCAGCCTGGAAGTCTCACAGGACAAGAGTGCCATCAATCAGCTTCGCAATGGGAAGTATGACAATGTCACTTTCCTGACCGGAGGAATGGATGCTGTTTTGGACAAGGATTTCGACCTGGTCTTTATGATCGGGTCTCTGCCGCTGGCTGAGTCCTATATTTCGAGGGTAGATGCTTACCAGACCCTTCTGGAATGTGGCAGAAGCCTTCTCAAGACGGATGGCCATATGATCCT
>Ga0256405_10008661_pt1 | contig 14418 bp, 11 predicted proteins | sample RumenRJG_02DNA_FD_189096 | JGI IMG/M metagenome (GOLD analysis project Ga0256405, IMG submission 189096) | Bovine rumen microbial communities from Lethbridge, Alberta, Canada - RJG_02 | ecosystem: Host-associated > Mammals > Digestive system > Stomach > Rumen | place: Canada: Alberta...
AAGTATTTTCGAACTGCAAAGACAGATCCTGTTGAATGGCAGGACCAGTTTTTCTGGGAATTCCGTGTTCCAAGTTGGAATGGTCTGGTAATTACTGGGGAGCATCGTTACTCCTTTAATATTACAATACCCTACAATAATCGGAGAATTCTGGAATTGTTGCTAAGCACTTCATTGGAAAATCGTATTCACGATAACATCTATGCTAAAATCCGCGAAAAGATGAATCCAGAGATAGACAGAACGGGAGTGGCGGTTACAAATCTATTACACACTGAGAACAGGGAGCGCTTGGAAAACATATACTATTTACTCCATTGTTTCTTCCCAATGTAATGAATAATTAGGACTGGATTCTCTGGTGGTAATATTGTAGGAATTCTGTAGAGGTATTAAATGGGTATGAAGGGGACTGGAAATGAGAATATTGAAACAGTATTTTAAACAACTGAACCAAGAAGAAGGAAATATCTTTGATGTAATTTGGTGCTCTGTAAGGTATGGAGCTTCCCCGAATAATTATTATGAATTTGGCTTTAAAAATCTATCTCCCTCACAAAGGGCAACATATGTAACGAACCGTTTTAGCGAAAAAATGATTAGGAAGTTCAATAATCCTAAATATGTAGATATATTTGAAGACAAAACCAGATTTGCTGAAAACTTTTCAGAGTTTTTCGGAAGAAAATGGATATCAACAGAGCAATTGACTATTGATAAACTGCAAGAATTTACAGATAGTATTAAAGGAGATAGAGTAATTTATAAACCGGTCGGGAACGCTCAAGGTCAGGGAATACAGATCCTTGATGGGATTCATGACGTAAAAAAATTATTTGAAATTATTAATGATCTTAATGAGTCTGCAATTGTCGAAGAATGGATTCAGCAACATCCCGATATGTCCAGAATATATCCAGATGCAATAAACTGTTTGAGAATTATAACAGCCCATTCAAATGGTAAAACGATGTTTCTTGCGGGTGGAGTAACCTGGGGAAATGGTAAACAAATAGCTAATGCCAGTGCTTCAGGATTTGTTTCTCCGGTTGATTTTGAAACAGGAATTCTTCAAAAGCCGGGAGCAGATTTCTATGGACATGTATATAAAATGCACCCTTTAACAGGTGAGAGTATTGTTGGCATTAAACTGCCTTTTTGGAAAGAAACAATAGCAATGCTTGAAAAAGCAGCTGCAAAAATACCGCAGATTGGATACGTGGGGTGGGATGTGGCGATTACTCCTGACGGACCGATTATAATTGAAGGAAACACAACACCTGGATATAAATACTATCAGATACCGATTCATATGATAGACAAATGTGGGAATAAAAATACATATTTGAAAGCATTTTGTATGTAAGTTTGTCCACTGATAGCTTGTATTGAGAATGAGTAGTAGTTGTTATTTTAATGAAGTTGAAATAGATTGAGTTTGTGAAATTAGAACTACTATCTACGAAAACCGGACAGTTTTTTTTATTTTCAAGGTGAATTGATAAAAATATAATTGATGTAGGGCTTGAAGTAATTGCTAGAGGACAGAACTTGACTGACGCAAGAAAAATCCTGGCTTTTTGGAGCCCGCCTTGTGGAGATCCCAATGAATAAGACCGGAACAAAAATAGCAGTGGAACGATGATATTTTTTTGTCGTGCAGTTAGGGTTATGAAAACGGACAAGCCGGATTATAACTCTGGGTTACACAGCGAAATAAATTGTTAACGGCATAGTCGCGGCAAAACTAGCTGGTGTGATAAATATCAACAGCATGGTTACTGGAGGGAGGCTCTATGCATTTCCTGTAGTGATTATATAAGCAAAAGGTTCCGTGAAATATATTAATAAACCCTGGAAAGGTTTAAGAGAAAATATGAAAAAGAAAGTATTGCTTGTTGCATCAGTGCAAAGTCATATATGTCAGTTTCATAAAATACTAGTAAAAGAACTACATGAGAATGGATATGAAGTACATGTTGCGGCAAGAAATAATCTCGCAGAAAAAAATGGATTGAAATTGGATTTTGTGGATAAAGTATTTGATGTTCCTTTTGCAAGATCACCACTGAATATCAAGGCAATTATTAAATCTAGTAAAGAATTAAATGATATTTTGAAGAATTATACATATGACGTAATACACTGTAATACACCTGTTGCTGGGGTGGTGACAAGACTTGTGGCAAAAAAATACAGGAAACATGGAACAAGGGTATTCTATACTGCACATGGATTTCATTTTTACAAAGGTGCACCATTAATTAATTGGATTATTTATTATCCAATCGAAAAAATAATGTCTAAATTCACTGATGTACTAATTACAATTACTAATGAAGACTTTAATATTGCAAATAATAGTTTTGCCTGCAAAGTAGTTCGAATGCATGGTGTTGGTGCAAATAGTGAAAGGTTTTTTTGCATAGATGAAAAAACATGTAAATGTTTGAAAAAGCAGTTTAATATTTCGGCATATCCGATAATTATTAATGTTGGAGAACTTTTGCCAAATAAGAATCAAAAAACTATCATTTCGGCAATGCCTAATATATTAAAAGTATTTCCAAAAGCGAAATTGTATATAGCGGGAAATGGACCAGAGAAAGACAAGTTGAATAATCTTATTAAAGAATATGGTTTAATTGATCATGTTGAGTTGTTGGGATATACAACGGAAGTCCATAAATATTTAAAAATGAGCGATATACTAGTAAGCTGCAGTTATAGAGAAGGAATGCCATTAAATGTGATTGAGGCAATGCTTTGTGGTAAACCTGTGGTAGCTTCAAATAACAGGGGGCATAGAGAACTAATAATTGAAGGGGTTAACGGTTTTTTGTTCAAACCAAATGACAGTGAAGAATTATCCGAGAAAATTATTGATGCTTTGAGACTTCTTAATGGAAAATCGGCAGAAATAGAAAGATCGGTTGATAAATATAAGGATAGTCAAGTCCTGAAAGAATTAAGAAGTATATATAACATTTGAGCGTGGGAGTCATTAAAAAATGGGAGTCATTAAAAAATAATAGGGATTCATCTAGACGCCCAATTGAATATATGTCTTTGACACACATGATATATAAGATAATTTTATAAAACTATTAAATGTTATAAAGCTAGGTAGGTGAATAATGCAAACTGTAATAAATATATTGAAATCATCTAGAGTCTTGTATTCTTTGTATTATTGCTTAGGTTCCTTATTATTGAAAATGGCTGGATGTTTTATAAGAACAGACAATAGACTGATTCTTATAAATAGTTTCGGGGGAAAAAAGTATGATGATAGTCCGAAAGCAATTTTTTTAGAAATGTTAAAAGAAAAAAGATTTTCGAAATATAAAATAGTTTGGGCTATTGGAAACGGAAATCACTATGATGAGATTAAGTATTCAGTAAAGCCAGATACTATAGATTATTTTGTTACTGCATTGAAAGCAAAAGTATGGATTACTAATTCTTCAATGGAGAGGGGCCTTAAGTTTAAAAAAAAGGAAACAATATATATAAATACAAATCATGGGACTCCTATAAAAAAAATGGGAACAGATATAGTAAGTAATAGTAATGCGTTTGGAACTGCGAAAAAACTATCAGGTGCAGATATAATGTTTGCACAAAGCGAATTTGAAGTTGATGTTTTTTCTAGTGCTTTTAACAGATCAAAAGAAGCGTTTTACATTACAGGATTACCGAGGAACGATGATTTAGTTAATGTTAGCAAAGAAAAAATAGAACGTATAAAAGAAAAACTTGGCATTAATAATGAGAAGATCCTATTATATGCTCCAACGTTTCGTGATTATTCCAGGAAAAACAAAACTGGGGGAATTTCGTTATCTTTACCGATAAAACTAGAAAAGTGGCAAAAACTATTAGAGGGAAAGTATAAAGTATTATTTAGGGCTCATTATGAAGTGGCTGAATACTTAAATATAAAAAACTATTCGGTGTTTATAGATGTAACAAAATATCCAACGTTATCTGATTTGATGATTATTTCAGATGCTTTGATTTCAGATTATTCATCTATAATGATTGACTATTCAATTTTACATAAACCTATTTATTGTTTTGCCTATGATTTAGAAGAATATTCTAGAAAAAGAGGGATGTACATAGATATTAGAAAGGAACTACCATGTAAAATAAATTACTCGGAAGATGAATTACTAAAAGAGATTTTAAGGGAAGATTATGAAAAATACCAAAAAAGGCTGATTTCATTCCAGAGAAAGTATGCAACAGTATATGGTGACTCGGCAAAGAGATGTTGTGATATAATTTATAACAAAATTTGTACGGATAATTAAAAATAGTAATTGTGGTATTATTATAAACTTGAAGAAAAGAGAATATGTATTATGAAGAGAGTAATTACATATGGCACATTTGATCTTTTGCATTATGGACATATTAATTTGCTTCGAAGGGCAAAGGCTTTAGGGGATTATTTGATTGTAGTATTATCAACCGATGATTTTAATTTGAAAGAAAAGAATAAAATATGCTATTTTACATACGAACAGCGAAAAGCCCTAGTCGAAGCAATACGATATGTCGATTTAGTGATTCCAGAAGAGTCATGGGAACAGAAAATTACAGATGTACATGAATACCATATAGATGTATTTACAATCGGTGACGATTGGAGGGGTAAATTTGACTTTTTAAAAAAAGAAGGAGTTGATGTTGTTTATTTGCCTCGCACTCCAGAAGTCAGTACAACACAGATAAAAAATGATTTACATAATAAATCTATTAAACTATAAATAGAAGTATTTGTAGTAAAACCATGAGGCATGTTTTTATTTTTGCATATAATCAATAGAGTGAGTTTTTGAAATCTAACATGGAAAAGCAAAAAAACAAGTATACTTTTATCATACCAGTTTATAATGTTGAAAAATATTTGCCAGAATGTTTAAATAGTATATTAGTGCAATCATTTACATATTATAATATCATTTTGGTTGATGATGGATCTAAAGATGGCAGCGGAAATATATGCGATGTATATTCAAAAAAGTATGATAATATTTCGGTTATTCATAAGAAAAATGGAGGATTGTCGTCCGCTAGAAATGAAGGATTAAAAAAATCTGAAACTGAGTTTGTAGTTTTTTTAGACAGTGATGATTACTGGGCAGATAGCGATGCGTTAAATAAAATAGATAAATTGACGTTGGAGCATGAAGATGTAGATATTATTTCCTTTGCATCATTTAATTTTTACGAAAAGGAAAACATTTACAAAAAGGATAGATATTATTATCCTCTCGAACTAAATACGTATGATATAATCGATTGTTTGAAATATTTGATAACTCATGATTTGTTTAATTTGAGCGCAACAAAAAAGGTATTTAGACGATCGTTTTTGATAAAGAATGAATTGTATTTTAAGGACGGAATTAAATCTGAAGATGTCGATCAAGGAATAAGAGCAACTATTTGTTTGCCAAAAATATGTTTTTTGAATGAGAAAATATATGTTTATCGTCACAGAGAAGGGTCTATTACTACAACAATTGATTTGAATCATATTAAAGATTTAATAGATATAATTAAGAGTTATATTGATCCTAGAATTTATGCAGATTCACAAGATATATATGAATATATTATGAGTTATCTTGCATATCAATATGCTTTAACATTAACTCATTTAACTTTAATTAAAGATAAAGGGAAAAAGAAATATTACAATGAATTAAAGCAATTGAAGTGGTTGCTTAAATATGATAAATATCCAAGGACCAAAAAAATTTATAGGGCATATAAAATATTTGGACTTGGATTGCTTAAATATTTATTGGTCGTTCGACTGAAAATGAAGAGACTATTTTAAAAGTTGCATAGGATTTGGAGGAGACGCATTGATTCGAGTCTTGCATATAATGGGATGTTCGGACGTCGGAGGAATATCTACCGTTGTTTTAAACTATTATAAGTATATAAACCGTGACGAAATACATTTTGACATCGCCTTAAAAACAGAGGGAATTGGAAGAAATTCGAAAGAAATAATTAGTTTAGGGGCAAAAGTGTATTTTTTACCTTTAAAATCTAAGAATCCGGTCAAGTTTGCAAAGGAATTGGCAAAAATTTTAAAGAATGAAAAATATGATATTGTTCATGATCATGAGGGCGTAACTTCCTTTTTTGCTCTTAGTATTGCAAAATACTATAAAATACCAGTTCGTATTGCTCATACACACTCTGCAGCAAGACCTATATCGTTAAGAGGGAAATGCAAAAGATTGGTTGGTACATTATTAGACGATATTGTTTGTACAAAATTCTTTGCTTGCGGATATAAGGCTGGGTGTGAAACCTTTGGCATGAAGATAGCGAATTCATCAAAGATTGAGTTGCTCCCTAATGCCATTGATATAAACAGGTTTAAGTTTAATCAAATCGTCAGAGATCAAATGAGATCCATGTTTAACATAACGGATAGATATGTTGTGGGGATGGTCGGAAGACTATCTCCAGAAAAGAATCATTTATTTGCTCTAAATATAGTTAAAAAAATACATGAATATTTTCCAAATATATATCTACTCATAGTAGGAGATGGGGAATTAAAGAAAACAATTTGCGATATTATTAGAAATGAGAGTATGGAAAGTTATGTAGAAATGCTGGGAGTTAGAAACGATATTTCTGAATTAAACCAAGCGTTCGACATAGCAATCCTTCCTTCTTTGAGCGAAGGATTTCCCGTGTCTGCCGTGGAATCGATGGCTTCGGGTCTTCCAATAGTTATGTCAGATGCCATAACAAAAGAATTATCGTTTGGAGAGGATGTGAATTATTGTTCTTTAAATGATAAAGAAAAATGGATTTCATACATTATGAAATATGCGCATGATGAAAATAGAGTTAATAGAGATAGTAAATTAGAAGAACATGGTTTAGATATAAAAAAGAATGCTATAATTTTGGAACATCATTATAAAAACAATCTAAAAAGATAAAATACTGTAGAATCATAAAAACTCAAGTTAAGAAATTAATTCTATTAAGAGGTTTTTTAATAAGATATGATTTTTGGAAGCGTTTTTATAATCGAAACGGTATTATTACATTATTTAAAAGAAATGAATCCCCCTGATGTTTTAATGACTTTAATGATTATTGTTCTTTCTTTAGCTTACGTAATTGATATTACTAATAATCAAACATTAAATATTGTTTCTGTTCCGCTTTTTTTGGGGTATTTTTTTAGGGTCTTTTTAGTATATTTCGATTTGTATGGAAGAAAATATTTTATATTACCTAATAGTGGTGCTGATAGTGAGTTTTTTTATAAACAGGCCCTGTTATATGTTGGTGGAAACCATACTGTTCATTCGACGATGACTACAATGACAGGTGTAATGCTAAAAATATATGGAGATAACAGGTTATTTATACAATATATTCTAATGTTGTTCTCAATCATTGCACTCCATATAGCTGCATATATTTTTGCTTATTTAAAGGTTGATTATCATATCGGAACACAAGCAATGTATATTTTATGCCTGATTCCAAATTTTGCTATATTATCATCAATATTTTTACGGGAATCAGTTGTTGTCATGTTTGCAAGTGTTTCGATTTTTTCGTTTTTGATTTGGTTAGGTGGAAAGAGTTGGTATTATTTATTTTTGGCGGTTTTAAATGTGTTGATTGCATCTTTATTTCATAGTGGTATTATTGGAATGGCTCTTGGGTATATTCTTGCTTTGGTTCTATGTGATCGAAAATCAAGAAGAATACGATTTTCTATAAGATTGTTAATTCCAGCAATACTAATTACGGCTGCGTTGTTGTATTTATATTTTAATTATTCAGAGATTTTTTTTGCAAAAATGTTAAGACTATCAACGATTGATTCTGTGGCAAATACCAATGCTGGTGGTGGATCTTCATATGCAGCATATGTAGGCGATAGTAGTTCTTTATACAATATGATCAAATATACTCCTATAAGAATAATATACTTTTTAGGATCCCCGTTTCTTTGGCAAATTCGTGGTGCTTCTGATATAATTGCTATGTTATTTAATTCTTCCCTTTATATCATTGTTTTCATACGTTGTATTAAATATTTATTAAATAATAATAGTAAATACAGAATAGAGATATTTTCTTTGTTTGTCGTTGCTTTAATGACTGCATTTGTCTTTTCCTGGGGAGTGGCTAATACAGGTACCGCAATTCGTCATAGAGATAAAATGATTATAATTTATGGAGTTTTATATGCATTAACAGGTGGTGCACGCATTAAAATTATTATTTGATTACTATTCATATTTTTGATATTAATAGATGTCTAATGTTTTTACTTTCGCAATTTAAATAACCATTAGAGAAGTGATTCTATTATGGATAATATTTTTACAAGTAGTAATATTTTTAAAAATATGATTTGGAGATTTTCTGAAAGAATTTTAGCACAAGCTGTTACTTTTGTTGTGTCTGTTATTCTTGCAAGAAAACTGACCACTGCAGACTTTGGAAATGTTGCGTTATTAATGGTTTTTATTGACATTGCAAATGTTTTTGTGATTCATGGATTCTCGACTGCTCTTGTACAGAAAAAGAATCCTGATAATGAAGACTTTTCAACAGTTCTTTATTTTAGTTTTGCAGTTGCACTAATGTTTTATGGTGTTTGTTATCTTTGCGCGCCTTTTTTGGAAACTTTTGGCGATTCTTCTTTACCACACTTGTTTAGAGTTTTAGCTTTAAGAATTCCTTTGGCATCGATAAATTCTGTTCAGCATTCGTATGCACAAAAAAAGTTATTATTTAAAAAATTTTTCTTTTCTACATTATATGGAACAATAATCTCGGCATTTATTGGAATATATATGGCATTTAATGGGTTTGGTGCCTGGTCCATTGTTGCCCAGTATTTAGTAAATTCTTTAATCGACACCTTAGTTCTATATTTCACATTGGAATGGAAACCCATAAAGTGTTTTAATTGGAAACGGTTAAAGGAGCTGATTGGTTTTGGATGGAAAATGCTATGTTCACAACTTGTTCATGTTATTTATAAGAGGATGAGTGTTTTTGTTATAGGAGTAAGATATACTATAGAAGATATTGCTTTTTATGAACAAGGTAATAAAATTCCAGGAATCGTCGAAACAAATATAGATTCAACTATTAATGCTGTTTTGTTCCCAGTCATGTCAAATATTCAAGATGATATTGATAGAATGAAGTATTATATTCGAAGATCAATTCAACTAAGTGGACTTTTAATATGGCCTTTGATGATTGGATTAGCTTCAATTTCTGATAATGTTATCAGAATAATCTACACAGATAAATGGTTGCCAGCTGCACCGTTTATGATTTTAGCGTGTTTTAAGCTAGGATTGGAACCAATACAAACTGCAAATTTACAAGCTATAAAAGCAATTGGGAAGAGCGGTTTGTATTTAAGGCTTGAAATTATTAAAAAACTATATGGCATTATTTCAATTATAGTTGCATCAAAGTATGGGGTTTATATTATTGCCATTGCCAGTGCATCTCAGTCTTTGTTTTCTTTATTGTTGAATGGAATATTCAATATTAAGCTATTTAAATATTCTGTCAAAGAGCAAGCAAAAGACATTTATGAAAATCTTATTTCTTCGTTACTGATGGGATTTGTTGTTTTGTCAATAAATAAATATCTTGATTGCGGAATTATGGAGTTACTTATAGAAATATTTGCTGGGGCTATAATATATTTTATGATTATATATTTTTTCTTTCCGAATAGATATTTGTTTTTAAAAAATGCTCTTAGGAAACATTAACAGTTTAATACTTATATTTTTAAATATATTTAATTTGCAATGGACCTAAATATTGTTGCTAAAAAATGTATTTAGTATAATTACTGGGCTCTCTGATAATGCTACATATATAATTTTAGAATATAAAATTCTTGGCACTTGATTATTTTGCTTTAAAAAATAATGGTACTTTTGTCTTATGGTGAAAATCCATATGATTAAACGATTAATTTCCTGTGCATTTCTCTACATTTTGCAATAAAACAAATAGATGCATTTAGTAAATTAATTTGGAATATTATAATGGATAACACTAATTAGAGTTATTTTGACGGTAATATGACAAAATAAATATTTGTATTTCTGTTTGATGCTTTGACGCACATGAGTAGATTAAATTCGATTATTAAATATGCGATATCATATTTTAAAAAACTTCCTGCAAAATATTATTTAATGGCTTTGTCTTGCGGAATATTTGCTTTCATTATTTGTCTGTTGTTAGAAAAAAGTATAAATAAGAAAAGGCAAATAATAAAAGACAAAAAAGTTGAAATGTTTATACAAGATACAAGAAGACTCAAAATAGAAATGAATAAATTGATTGTTTCAAAGATTATATTAGCTGTCCTTATTTTTTATATGATAGTTGTATTTAGTTCAACAGTTTTAGAAAGAAGAACAAGTACAAGTATAAAACTAAATACAGATCTATTTTGGTCCTATAAGAAGGTTTTTACTGGCAGTATTGATGCATTGTTACAAAATCTATTTAACATGGCGATGATGGTCCCTATCGGTTTTCTTTTATGCCCAAGTCTTGAATATTTGAATATAGTTTATACATTATTGAAAGATAAGGATAGAAATAACATAGAAGATAATGAAAGTGTTTCAATCATGAAATTTTGTGGAAATGAAAAAAAAGTTGTTCTGTTTTGTCGAATTGTTTTTATGGGCTTTTTATTTTCTCTTATAATTGAATTTTCCCAATTGTTTTTAAGACGAGGCCTTTGTGAGCTTGATGATTTGTTTAACAATACGCTAGGGTGTATAATAGGATTTCTGATGTATTCACTATTTCAATGCTTTGTAAAGAGACGAGGTAATGGTGTTTCGGAAGAATAATAGGGTATGCGTAAACTGACATCTAACGATATTAAATCAATACCATGGCTCTACCGTCGGATGCAGAAACATATGCCGGCGCTGATGCTTATCACGGGAAGCAACATGGCTCGCTCTGCTTTAGGCGTGGGCTTTGCTTTGTGTACACAGAGAGTAATCGACAGTGCAGTTGCAGGTCTACAGGGGGGCCAGATCAATCCGGCTTTCTTTCATGCTGCTGGTCTTTTAGGAGCTGCGATTATTGGACAGCTGCTGTGTTCTCTGATAAATGAGTTGATGACTGAAGGATTGTCGATCAAACTAGAACGTGATCTACGGCATGAATTCTTCCATCAGCTTTTGCGGGCAGATTACGCTTCGCTTTCACAGTATCACAGCGGAGATCTTGTAAACCGGATGAACAGCGACGTTGGAACGGTGAACAGTGGTGTGATGTATTTTATTCCTGCGACACTGTCTCTGATTGTGACATTTATAATGTCTTTTATAGCACTTTCGAAGCGTGCTCCGAGATTTGCTATTATTCTCCTTGCAGCGACGATCATTGTAGCATCCAGCAGCCTCCTATTTCGAAAAAAAGTTATGGAGCTGACTAAGCTGACAAATCAGAGCAATGGAAAATATACTGGATACATACAGGAGATTCTGGAGAATCTTCTTATGGTACATGCTCTGGATGTCAGTGCGCAGGTAGAGAGAAAAGCGGATAAGCTTCATGAAGAACGAGAGAGAATACGCCGGGAAAAAAGGAAACTAAGTCTGATATTATCCACTTCCATGCCAGTCATATCATATTTTATTTCTTTCGGAACACTGATCTACTGTGCTATTGAAATCATGCATGGACGTATGAGTGTGGGAAGTCTGACAGCGTTAACACAGCTGGCGTCTTATGTGCAGGGACCGGTGTACAGCCTTCCGGGGCTGGCACGTCAGATGATGACCACGGGCGGCGCGGCAGAACGTCTTATGGAGATTGACCGCATGGCAGGTGAAGGGGAAAGCCAGGCGATGGATGTGAAACTCCTTATGGATGATGCTGTCAGTATTGGAGCAGAACATCTCAGTTTCCGATATTCCGAAGAAAACCGTGAAGCTGTTCTGGAAGATATTTCTTTTGAACTGCCGTTGGATGGGATGTCTGTGATCACCGGGCCGAGCGGCGTAGGAAAGAGTACGCTTTTAAAATTGCTGCTCGGCGTTTACAGGCCGCAGAAAGGGAGACTGTTCCTTCGCTACAGAGATGGAAGAAAGAAAACTCTGGATCGGGGAACCAGGAGTATTTTTACCTACGCTCCTCAGGGAAACCTGCTGATAAGTGGAACGCTGCGGGAAAATATTCTGATTGCAAATGAAACGGCATCGGAAGACCAGTTGAAGGAAGCGGTATATATCAGTACGATGGACGAATATCTTGAAAAGCTCCCAGATGGTCTGGAAACAAAAATCGGGGAAAATGCCCGCGGTCTTTCTGAAGGGCAGGCTCAGCGCCTGTCTCTGGCCCGGGCAATAATTAGTGATTCTCCGGTCATGCTGATGGATGAGGTGACCAGCAGTCTGGACCGGGAAACGGAACGAAAGGTTGTAGAACGTTTGAAGAGTCTGAAGAGCCGTACCTGCATTATCGTGACCCATCGCCCGGCACCATTGCAGATGTCAGACTGGGAGATGAGAGTGGAAAAGAACTGCGTGACAGTCAGAAAGGTACAGACAAGAGGGATAATGAATGTCAGATAAAGCTAGAGGAGAAATTAAAGGAATAGAAGTTCTGGCTCCCGGAGATTCCAGGGTGCTTGTATTGCTTGGAAAACAGAAAAAACCGGGAAAAGATGTAAAAATTCGGAAGAGCTGCTTTGTATTCAGTATGTATGTTGCCGGAAAATATCTTCTGTTTCATACGTTGACAAGGCAGACCCTTAAAGTATCTCCGGAATACATTGATTATTTTGTCGGTGACCGCCTTTTTTTACAAAACATTCTTGAAAAAGAGGAAACTGCATTTTTCTATGAGCATCGTTTTTTGGTTCCGGAAACAGAATGTGAGGATCGTACATATCTTGAATTAAAAGAGATACTGGTCCTGAAAGAAGAACTTCCTCATACTATTACGCAATATGTGATTCTGCCGACATCAACCTGTAATGCAAAGTGCTTTTATTGCTTTGAGCAGGGGATGCATTATCATAAGATGTCAAAGGAAACGGTGGAAGATACAATCTCTTTCATCATTTCGCATCGTCCGGAAAAAGGAAAAATCCATATTCACTGGTTTGGCGGGGAACCCACCTGTGCCCCGGAAAACATCGACCGCATCTGTGAAGGACTTAGAGAGGCGGGTATCGATTTCGATGCTGAGATGACCAGCAATGGAAGCCTTTTTACAGAAGAACTGGCGAAGCATGCGTCAGAAGTATGGAATGTAAAAAGAATACAGATTACTTTGGACGGTCTTGCGGAGGAGTATGAGAAACGCAAACGGTATACTCAAGCCCTGAAGAATCCATTTGTGACAGTGATTACCGGGATTCATCACTTAATTGCTGCCGATATTTCGGTTGCGGTTCGTCTGAATGCTGATGAAAATAATATCGGAGAATGTTTCCGTTGTATTGATTTCCTTATGGAGGAATTCTCGGCAGATGAGCAGAAAAAACTCATGGCATATGCCCATTCACTGTTCAGCCAACAGGGGGAAGGTCTGGACGAGTGTCCCGTGGGCGCCGGATCAGATGAATTGGAAGAAAAAGTGTTGGAACTCAATGAGTATCTTCTGCATATTGGTTTTGGAAGGGACAGAATGGATGACCTGTTTCATCTGAAATCACATTATTGTATGGTGACGGCGCCGGAATGCAATACTCTGATCGATGCTTCAGGAAGATTATTTGCCTGTGACGCCATGCCGGATAATATGCACTACGGAGATGTACAAAATGGAATCGATTCAGATGCGTGGGGACGTGTAAGTGCTCCTTGTAAAGTGCGAGATGAATGCAGGCGCTGTGTATTCCTGCCACAGTGTACGGAGTTTGATCGCTGTCCGAACAGAATGTCCTTTGACGCATGCCGCAGGCAAGCGACACGTACTTTGAAGAGTAATCTTCGGTATTTTAATGCAGTGAATGAAGATGCCCTCCTGAAGCAAGAAGAACAGCGGAATAATAGAAATCAGCAACCAATAGCGGAAGGAGATACCAGTGTTTAATATTGAAGCAGCCGGGCTGGTGATCTGCATCCGAAACCATTATGATTACATAAAAGATCTCTGCCGAAATTATATTGTCCCGGAGAACCGTGAGCCTGACATTACGGTTGAAGTAAAGAAAGAAGAAGCTCTCGATGGTTACAGAGAAAGTATTGTAGTATATGAAAAAATAAGTAACTTACTTCCGGAATATGACGCTTTTGTGATGCATTCCTCCGTGGTTGCCGTTGACGGGAAAGCTTATTGTTTTGCTGCGGAAAGCGGAGTCGGGAAAAGTACACATACCAG
>Ga0256405_10008662_pt1 | contig 14417 bp, 11 predicted proteins | sample RumenRJG_02DNA_FD_189096 | JGI IMG/M metagenome (GOLD analysis project Ga0256405, IMG submission 189096) | Bovine rumen microbial communities from Lethbridge, Alberta, Canada - RJG_02 | ecosystem: Host-associated > Mammals > Digestive system > Stomach > Rumen | place: Canada: Alberta...
CGTCGGAGGATCTGCCGGCGGCGTTTCGGCAGGGGATGATCCCGTTTCTCATTCCGCTTTGCCTGTTCCTCCTGTTCGCTGCTTTGTTGAAAAGGGACTTCCCGGAGCGGATGTACCTGACCCTCCGCGGAAGATGGCAGAGGATCGCCGCTCTCGTTCTCGCGGCGGGGATCTTCGGGCTGACGGCGTACTGCCTGATCGTGAAGGAGGACCGGACCGCGGTCCTGTACAGCCTGTTCTACTATGTAGTTTTCATCGGCTTCGGGGAGGAGTTCGTCTGCCGGGACGTCTGCACGGATTTTCTGAGGAATGCGGCATGGCCCGTCCGGTATCTGGTCCCGAATCTCTGCTTTGCCATGCTGCATCTGTTCGAGCGGACGGGCTGGGGGACGGTCACGGGCGCGGATCTCGTCCGGTTCCTCACCGCGGATCTGGCGGGACTGACCGTATCCGGATGCCTGTTCCAGCTGTTCAAGGAGAGATCCGGGACCATATGGCTTCCGGTGCTCCTGCACGCGCTGATGGACTATTCCGTCGTGCTGACGTACTGACGGAGAAAGAAAAGGAGGACTGACGCTGTATGACGAGAAAGGAACAGATCCGGAGCGCGTACCGGCTGACCGGAGGACACGCGGGGTTCTACGACGGCATGATGACCTATTCGACCTTCTCCGGAAAGGCGGTCTGCCGGATCGTCTGGAACATGGACGGGGAGAAGAATCTCCGGTATCTGGAGCGGGTTCTGTCGGGCGTGCCGGAGGACTTTTCGGGCAGGCTTCTGGAGGTGCCCGTGGGGACCGGCGTGCTGACCATGCCGGTTTACCGGGATCTGCCGGACGCGGACATCACCTGCCTCGACTACTCCCCCGACATGATGGCGGCGGCGAAGGAACGGGCGGAGACTGCCGGGATCCGGAACGTGCGGTTCGTTCAGGGGGACGTGGGGGCCCTTCCCTTCCCGGACGGGAGCTTTGACGCCGTGCTGTCCCTCAACGGCTTTCACGCCTTTCTGGACAAGGAGGCGGCGTACCGGGAGACGTACCGGGTGCTGAAGCCCGGCGGGACCTTCTGCGGCTGCTTCTATGTGCAGGGCGGATGCGGGCGGACGGACTGGTTCATCCGGCATCTCTATCAGCCGAAGGGGTTCTTCACGCCTCCCTTTGAGACGGAGGAGAGCCTGAGGGAGCGGCTGTCCGGGATGTACGCGGAGGCGGAGGTGACCCGGATCGAGGGGATCGGGTGCTTCCGGTGCCGGAAATGAGCGCGGCGCGGATCGTCCTTCAGCTGGTCCTCTACTGCGCCCTGTTCACCCTCATGGTGAAGGCAGGCGTGGGGAACAATGCCCTGAACGGCCTGTTCTTCTATCCGGCGCCCGTGCGGGAGAGGGTCTATGAATTGGGGCTGACGGACCGGGAGACGGTGAGCCGGAGAAGGAAGCGCTTCATAACGGCCTTTTTCGCCGTGATGGGGGCCGCCCTGATCCTCATCCTCCGGGTATGGAACGGGGTCCGCGCCTTCCGGGACGGGTATTTTCAGGCCCTGCTGTTCCTCGAGGTGATGAACTGGTACGACGGGATCGTCATCGACCGGCTCTGGGTGGGGCACAGCCGGTTCTGGGTGATCCCCGGGACGGAGGACATTCCCTTCGTACAGACCTGGGGACAGGTTTTGAAGAAGCGGCTCATCCTGACGGCGATATGGCTGGCGGGAGCCGCAATCACCGCGGGAATCGTCGCGGTCCTGCCATGATCCGGAGCCGACGCGCTTTTTTCGGAAAAATATCCCTCCGCATCTTGACAAAGGCGATGGAAAAGGGTATGATATTAGCGTTAGCTAACCGCATTTGCGCAGAAGGAGGCTCCTCATGCCGAGGGACAAGACCGCCGCCCATGGGAAAATCATGGCCGCCGCCCGGGAGGAATTCACGAAATCCGGCTTCGAGGGAGCGTCCATGCGGGCCATCGGCGAGCGGTGCGGCATGACGGCGGCGGGCATCTACCGGCACTGCCGGGACAAGGCGGATCTCTTCGATCAGCTGGTCTCCCCGGCGGTGAAGCGGCTCGAGGACTGGCTGGACGACCATGTGGCGCGCTACGTGGACGCGGTTCGGCGGGACGGATGCTTACAATGGCGGGACTCCGAGATCGACATGATGAAGGAGGTCGTTTATCCCCGCATGGGGGACTACCACCTTATCACGGCAAAGGCGCAGGGGACGAAATACGAGTCCTTCCTCCACAATCTGACCGAACGGTCCCAGGAGCAGCTGCTCCGGTACATCCCCATGATCCTGGCCCGGGGCTGCGACGTGTGGGACATCGATCCGAAGGAGCTGCACCTGCTGCTGACGGCCTACACCGCCGCGCTGTTCGAGCCCGTGATCCACAATTATCCGTACGAGGACGCCCTCCGCTGTCTCTCGACGGTGGAAGCCTTCTTCCTCCCCGGCTGGAAACAGCTCATGGGGTTCTGAATGTCCGGACTATACGCCTGTCTTCTCCGTGAAGGCGGGCGATTGGTTTTCTATGGGGTTAGTTAACGCTAACGTCCCTTTGTTAACGAACAAAACCCGCAAGGAGGTCTGTTTATGAACGAAAAGACGAAAACGTCCGCTTCTTCGCCGATCGCGTGGGCGCTGGGACAGACGGGGACGCACGGGGGACAGTACGTCCTCTCCGTGATCCTCGCCGTGATCGGGGTCGCCTTCTCCCTGGCGCCGTATTTCGCCATGATCGGCATCGTGCGCGGGCTGATGGAAGGGGAGCGGGAGTTGTCCTTCTATCTGATCCGGTGCCTGGCCGCCGCGCTGTTCTGGGCCGGACGGGTGCTCTTCCACGCTCTCAGCACCGCCACATCTCACAGAGCAACCTTCGCGGTCCTCGGCGAGATCCGGAAGCGGTGCACGGAAAAGCTGACCCGGATGCCCCTCGGCGCGGTGATGGCGGAGAGCTCCGGCGCGCTGAAAAACACGCTGATCGAGCGGATCGACTCCATCGAGACGACCCTGGCCCACATCGTGCCGGAGTTCACGGCGAACCTGCTTCTGCCCGTCTCCATCCTCGTCTACATCTTCATCGTGGACTGGCGCATGGGACTGGCCTCTCTGGCGACTCTGCCCCTCGGGATGTTCTGCTACGTCTTCATGATGGCGACAAGCGGCGGGTTCTACGCCCACACGGTGGAGGCCACGAAGGCCCTGAACGACACGGCGGTGGAGTACATCGGCGGGATTCAGGTCATCAAGGTGTTCGGCAAAACGAAGAGCTCCTACGACCGGTTCGTGAAGGACGCCTACGAGGCCGCTCACAGCTTCATCGACTGGATGCGGGCCAGCATCATCCCCTTCACCTTCGCCATGGTGCTGATGCCGGCGACGCTCCTTCCGGTTCTGCCCATCGGCGGCCTGCTGGTGAAAAACGGGAGCCTGACGCCTGAGAATATCGTCACGGTGATCATCCTCTCCGTTGGACTTATCACGCCGCTCATCACCCTCATGAGCTATTCGGACGACTTCCGCACCATGGGGACCATCTTCGGCGAGGTCCGGGCAATCCTCGAGGCCCCGGAGATGGAGCGGCCAGCGGAAGGGATGGGAGAGACGCCGAAGAACAACAGCCTCGCTCTCCGTGACGTGCGGTTCTCCTATAAGGACAAGGAGGTGCTCCACGGGATCTCCATGGACATCCCCGAGGGCTCCTTCATCGCTCTGGTGGGCCCTTCGGGAAGCGGAAAGAGCACCGTGGCCCGGCTCATCGCGTCTCTCTGGGACGTGGATTCCGGGTCGGTCTCCCTCGGCGGCGCGGACATCCGGAAGATCCCCGGGGAGGAATACGCGGACCGGGTGGCCTTCGTCTCCCAGGACAACTACCTCTTCAACATGACGGTCCGGGAGAACATCCGGCTCGGACGCTCCGACGCCACGGATGAGGAGGTGGAGGAGGCGGCGAAGGCCAGCGGATGCCACGACTCCATCATGGAGCTGGAGAACGGCTACGACACCATGGTGGGCTCCTCCGGCGGGCATCTCTCGGGCGGCGAGCGGCAGAGGATCTCCATCGCCCGGGCCATGCTCAAGGCCGCGCCCATCGTGATTCTGGACGAGGCCACGGCCTACACGGATCCCGAAAACGAGGCGGTGATCCAGCGCTCGGTCTCCCGCCTCACAAGAGGAAAGACCCTGATCGTCATCGCCCACCGCCTGTCCACCGTCACCGACGCGGACAGAATCTACGTGGTGAAGGACGGCCGGATCGACGACAGCGGCACCCACGAGGAGCTGCTCGCCCGTCACGGTCTTTATGAGGCTATGTGGAAGGCGCATATGGAGGTGAAGGACCATGCTTAAGATCATCCGCAAATTCTTTGCCTTCTGCGGGGAGGAAAACCGGAGGAAATTCGTCGCGTCCGTGTGGCTCGGGGTCATCGAGGCCCTGTTCGGCGCCTTGAAGATCCCCGCCGTGGCCGTCATGGTGAAGGCGCTTCTCTCGGGGGCTGTCGAGACGCGGGACATTCTTCTCTCCCTCGGCATCATGATGGTCAGCGTGGTCGGCTCGGGACTGGTCAAGGCGAAGGCCACCATGCTCCAGACCGAGGCGGGGTACGACACCTGCGCCCGGAAGCGGGTGGAGATCGCGGAGCACATGCGGTATCTGCCCATGGGATATTTCAACAAAAACAGCCTCGGCGTGATCACCTCCGTCACCACCAACGTCATGGAGAGCCTGGAGAACGTGGCCACCCGCGTGGTGATGCTGGTCTGCGAGGGCCTGCTGACCACGGCGCTCATCGTGGTGATGCTCCTCTTCTTCGACTGGCGCATCGCCCTGGTGCTGGCCGTCGGATTCGCCCTGTTCCTTCTGGAAAACGCAAGGCTCCAGAAGGCGGCGGGAGGACTGGCGGAAAAGAAGATCGACGCCGACGAGCGCTTGGTGGAAAAGGTCCTCGAATACCTCCAGGGCATGGCTGAGGTCAAGGCCTACCGTCTCACCGGGAAGAAGAGCGGCGAGCTGAACGAGGCCATCCGGAAAAACGTGAAGATCAACACGGACATGGAGATGACCCTGATCCCCCGCATGTCCGTCCAGACCCTCATCGCCAAGCTGACGGGCGTCGCCATGGCCGCCTGCTCCTGCGCCTTCTACTGCGCCGGATCCATGGACGCGCTGACGGCGGTGGTCATGACGGTCTCGGCCTTCATCATCTACGCGAGCCTGGAGACTGCCGGTCAGTACTCCGCCCTGCTGAGGGTGGTGGACGTCAGCGTGGACCGGGCCGGGGCCATCCTCTCTACGCCCCAGATGGAGCTGGACGGAGAGGACATCGAGCCCGAATCCCGGACGCTGGGCGCGAAGGATCTGGAATTTTCCTATGATAAGCGAAAGATCCTCGACGGCGTGACTCTCACGATCCCCGAGCGGACCACCACGGCCATCGTCGGACCATCCGGCGGCGGCAAGACCACCCTCGTGAACCTGCTGGCCCGGTTCTGGGACGCGGATTCCGGGCTTGTGACCCTGGGCGGCCGTAACGTGCGGGACTACGACATGGACGCGCTCATGAAGAATTTCAGCTTCGTTTTCCAGAACGTCTATCTCTTCCACGACACCATCGCCGACAACATCCGCTTCGGCAATCCGGACGCGCCCATGGAGGACGTGATCGCGGCGGCGAAGAAGGCTTCGTGTCACGAGTTCATCTCCGCGCTCCCCGACGGGTACAACACGGTCATCGGCGAGGGAGGCGCGTCCCTGTCCGGCGGCGAACGGCAGCGGATCTCCATCGCCCGGGCCATGATGAAGGACGCGCCGGTGATCTTTCTGGACGAGGCCACGGCCAACGTGGATCCGGAGAACGAAAACGAGCTGACCCGCGCCATCGAGGCCCTGACCCGGGAAAAGACCGTGGTCATGATCGCGCACCGGCTGAAGACCGTCTCCCACGCGGACCAGATCCTGGTGGTGGACCGGGGAAGGATCGTTCAGCGGGGCACCCACGAGGAGCTCATGCGCCAGGACGGCATTTACAGAACCTTTGTAAGCGAACGGACCGAGGCCGCCGGCTGGAAGGTCAGGGCGTAATACGAATCTTATGCTAAAAAGGAAACGCGGCTTCTTGAAAGAAGCCTGGCAAGAACTTCTGAAATGTATAAGGACAGGTCATACCAATCATGTATTGTCGAAACCTTGGCAGACCAATATAGCCATCCAACCTTATCAGAGTTATCGTACGCAAGCTCACGACAAGGTCGCTCGCCTTCTACATCTCACGATCGAAACCCATTTAGTTAGCTTTTTAGCGCGAGAATAGCATAAATGCAAACAATCAACGGAGGAATATCATGAATCAGAACGAAACGAAGCTCAAGGGCCGGGATCTCATCAATGTGGGGATCTATTCGGCGATCTACTTTGTCATCCTCATGGCGGTGGCGATGCTGGGGATGATCCCGATCTTTCTGCCCCTCCTCTCCGTCCTCGTCCCCATTCTCGGGGGCGTCCCCTTCATGCTCTTTCTCACGAAGGTGAAAAAGCCCGGCATGGTCTTCCTCATGGCCATGATCATGGGGATCATGATGCTGCTCACCGGCATGGGTCCCTGGCCGCTTCTGACCTGCGCGATTGCGGGACTGCTCGCCGAGCTGTGCATCCGGAGCGGCAACTACCGGAGCGCGAAGAAATCCGTCCTGGCCTACGGCCTCTTCAGCCTGTGGATCTTCGGCAACTACCTGCCGCTCTTCACGGACTACGAGGGGTACTTCGCCCAGAGGGAGAGCTACGGGCAGGCGTACATCGATGCCGTTTCGAAGCTCATGCCCCTGTGGATGGCGCCGGTGCTCCTCATCGCCTGCTTCGTCTGCGGGATCCTCGGCGGACTGCTGGGCCGGGCGCTTCTGAAAAAGCACTTCGAAAAGGCCGGGATCGCATGAGCGCGCCCGCGTCCTATTCCGTAAAGGCAGCGCAGGAGGGACGGCGGAGCTTCCTCGATCCCAGAACGAAGCTGGCGCTGGTTTTGACGCTGGCCCTGTTCGTGCTGGGCGGCCTAGGCAGGGAGAGGATGGAGCCCGTGAAAACCGTCCTCTCCGCTCTGCCCTTTCTGCTCCTGCTGCTCGGACGGGAGTGGAAGCGGTTTCTCCGGGGCTGTCTCATGCTGGGGATCGGGTACGGGCTTCTCTATGCGATGCCGTATCTGCCCCGTGCCGCGGGATTTCTCGCCCTGATGTGCGGCGGGATCCTGACCCGGTTCGTGGTGACGGTGGTGATGGGCGAATACCTTGTGGCCACCACCTCCGTCAGCGAATTCATCTCCGGGATGGAGAGGCTCGGAATGCCCGCCGCCGTCACGATCCCCATGTCCGTCATGTTCCGGCTCTTTCCCACCATCGGCGCGGAATGGAAGTCGATCCGGCGGGCCATGGGGATGCGGGGGATCTCCCTCGGCGGGAACCGGGCAGGCGAGGTGCTGGAGTACCGGATGGTCCCCATGATCACCTCGTCGGTCCGGATCGGGGAGGAGCTCTCGGCCTCCGCTCTGACCCGTGGTCTCGGCGCGCCGGTAAAGCGGACCAACATCTGCAGGATCGGATTCCGGGCGCAGGACTGGATTCTGCTCCTGCTGTGCCTGGCGGCGTTCGTTTTCTGGATCCTCGGACTTATGGGGGTGGGGATATGATCGAATTCAAAAACGTGAGCTTCCGGTACGGCGCCGGATCGGAGGACGGGCGGACGCGGAACGAAGCGTCCCTCACGGACGTGAGCCTGACGGTGCGGGACGGGGAATTCGTCCTGCTGACCGGTCCCTCCGGATGCGGGAAGACCACCGTTCTGCGGCTCATCAACGGTCTGATCCCGCAGTTCTATCCGGGAGAGGTGACGGGAGAGGTCCTCATCGACGGGGAAAGCAATGCCGGACGGGAGTTATACGACCTTGCCCCGAAGGTGGGGACGGTGTTCCAGAATCCCCGGACCCAGTTCTACAATGTGGACACCACCGGCGAGCTGGCCTTCGGATGCGAGAACCGGGGGATGCCCGAGGAGGAGATTTACTCCCGCATCGACGAAACGGTCTCCCGGTTCCGGATCGAATCCCTCATGGATCGGAGCATCTTCCGGCTCTCCGACGGGGAGAAGCAGAAGATCGCCTGCGCCTCCGCGGACGTGTCCGGCCCCGGGATCATCCTGCTGGACGAGCCGTCGGCCAATCTCGATTACGGCGCGACGCTGGCGCTGAGGGAAATGATCCTGCGCTGGCGGGCCGAGGGGAAGACCATCGTCGCCGCGGAGCACCGGATCGCGTATCTGTGGGATCTGACCGACCGGGCGGTACTGATGAAGGACGGGCGGATCCTACGGGAGCTGTCCGGAGCGGAAAAGGACGGGATCGGGGAGGAGGAGCTGGCGTCGCTGGGACTGCGCTCCCGGACGACGGAGAATCCCGCGGCGATTCCCCTGCCCGCGTTTTCGGAGGGGGACGAGCCGATCCTGCTCCGGGACTTCCGCTTTGCCTATCCGGGGACGAAAAAGGCCGTCGTGGACCTCCCCGAGATGAAGCTCGCGGCGGGAGAGATCACGGCGGTGGTGGGCCGCAACGGCGCGGGAAAAACCAGCCTTCTGAACTGCCTCTGCGGACTGGAGGGGCGGTGCTCCGGGACCCTGGAACACCGGGGAAAGCGGTACGGACGGAGGGAGCGGCGGAGGCTCTGCTTCATGGTGATGCAGGACACGGGGAACCAGCTCTTCACGGAAAGCGCTCTCGACGAGGTTCTGATCAGCCTGCCGAAGGACGAGCCAGAGCCGGAGAAGCGCGCGGGAGAGCTTCTGGCGCTGCTGGATCTCGAGGATTTCGCGGGCCGCCATCCCCAGAGTCTGTCGGGCGGTCAGAAGCAGAGGCTGGCCATCGCCTGCGCCCTGGCGTCGGGGCGGGAGATCCTTCTCCTCGACGAGCCCACCAGCGGCCTGGACCACGGGCACATGAAGGAGACCGCCGCGCTGTTCGAAAGGCTCCGGGACATGGGGACCACGCTCCTCGTCGTCACCCACGACAGCGAGCTGATCCGCGCCTGCTGCACAAGGAGGATCGGGATCGGATGAACATCGAACGCTCCCCGAGGCTTCCGGAATAAACGGCTGAACCGTTCCGGACCGCGGGGCGTTTTTTTCTGTTTCATGCGGCATTTCCGGCGGGAACGTGGTATAATGACGGGGCAGGCTCCCGCGTTTCCGGGACTGCGGACCGCGGAGCGCGGAATCACCGGCACAACGGAGGATACGGTATGATCCAAAGCATGAATTTTCCCCTGTCGAAGGACTGCGTCCGGCCCTTTGGAAGCTGGGCGGCGCTAGAGGATGAGCTGAAAGGTCTGGGGCTGGACGGCGTGGAAGGGATCGCGGACCCGGATTATTACGACGACGCCTTCCCCGCCTCCCTTCTGACGGGCTACCACATGACCTTCTACCCGGACTGGGTGGACTTCTGGCGGGGAGACCGGGCGGCGCTGATCCGGAAATTCGGGAGCGTGGAGACCGCGGAGGGCTTTTACCGCTGTTCGTCTCCCGAGGACTTTCTCGGGCTGTTCCGGACCGATTTCGCGCTGGCGAAGCGGCTGGGCGCGCGGTATCTGGTCTTTCACGTTTCGGACGTGTCCATCGAGGAGGGCTACACCTACCGCTGGGAGCACACGGACCGGGAGGTCACGGACGCCGCGCTGGAGCTCATCAACGCCATCCTCGAGGGCGCGGAGCCGGACTTTGACTTCCTCGTGGAGAACCAGTGGTGGCCGGGCTTCACCTTCACGGACCCGCGCGAGACGGAATACCTGCTGTCCCGGATCCGGTATCCCCGGGTGGGCGTCATGCTGGACACCGGGCACCTGATGAACACGAATCAGCGGATCCGGACCCAGGAGGAGGGCGTGGAGTACATCCTCTCCATGCTGGAGCGGCACGGGGAGCTCTCCCGGACCGTGAAGGGCCTGCATTTCCACCAGAGCCTCAGCGGGGCGTACTGCCGGAAAACCGTCGGGCGGCTCCCCGAGGGCTTTCCCCGGGACTATTACGAGGCCTTCGCCGTCAGCTACGGGCACATTCTGCAGATCGACCGGCACAATCCCTGGACCTCCCCGTCCTGCGCGCGGATCCTCGACGCGGTCCGGCCTCTGTACCTGACCCACGAGCTGTCCGCGAAGCCCCGCATGTCCCAGCTGGCCGCGGTGAAGAGACAGCTCCGGGCGATCCGGAAGGGACGGGGGGAGGACTGAGAGGCTCCGTCATTCGCTGGCGTAGAGCTCGAGGGTGTTCACAAAGCGCGCGAAGCAGTCGTCCCAGGATTTTTCGCTGCGGACGTAGGGGAGGATTTCCAGGTTGATATACCGCTTGATGATGGGAGGAAGCATCAGGGCTTCGGTGGGGGACTGCACGACCTCCATGTACTGCCGGAACGCCTCGTCCTCCTCCATGCCGTCCATCCAGATATAGTCACGAAGAGAATCGCGCCGCACCGGAAAACCGACCCAGAAATAGGGGAGATCCCACCTCGTCTCGTCATGCCCGCCCTGAATCTCGTCCGAGAGCAGGATTTTGAGCAGCCGCCACCCGTTCAGCTTGTTCTTCGCTCCCGTCGGAATGGCCGTATTCATGACCATCACGGCGGTTACGCCGTTCCGCTGGTTCCTCTGCGCGAACAGGACCATCTCATCTCCGGCTTCCGTCAGCCGCCAGGACGTCTGGTCCGTCAGCATCAGCGCCGTACCCACATGGTCGAACAGGCAGTGCTTCGTGTGGATCGCCCAGCCCGAATTGTACCAGCCGTCGGATTCTTCCACCAGGCTCGTATCGTTCGGATCGTAATCCGGATTGTAGTACAGCTTCACCGTATCCACGCACCGGCGGAACATCTCCTCGTCGAACCCGACCTCCATGGTCTGGTAATCGATCAGATTGAACCCGAAATTGTTATACAGATTGTGAATATCCGAAATCTCCCTCGGTCCGCCGAAGGTGTCGATGAACAGGGTTGAAGTCGGGTGCTTTTCGTGAAACCTTGCGGCTGCCTCCAAAAAGCCGTCGGAGGTTTTGATCTCTTCTTCGGTCATGCCGATTTCGTCCAGAGTGGACCGCGCCGTGACCAGAAGCGGCATTTCGTAGTTGATCGGCGCAAAAAACCGCTGTCCCGTCAAAACACCCCCGTCCATGACCGGAACGATGAACTCATCGAGGTCGATTTCCTCGTCCCGCAGAAAATACGGGTTCAGATCGGTAAAGAGCCCCGTGGAGGCGGTTTTATAAACGTCGGGAATATCCGTGACCGTGAAGAGCAGAAGATCCGGGCCCCGTCCCGCCGGGATTTCCGTGCGGATCAAAGCCTCGAAGTCGTCTTCGCTCATGGTTTTGTAATCCACCCGGATGCCGGGGTACAGTTCCTCGAAAATCCGGACCGCCGGATTCATAACGCTTCTTCCCATCGCGGCATCCGCGTAGACCACCAGCTCCCCCGTCTCCCCGGGCATAGTGAAATCGGAGTAATCCGGCGCGGGCCATTCCGTCTCGGCGGGATCGGACGAATCGGCGTTTTCCGCGGGTGCGTCCGGATTCGCCGGAGCTTCCGCTCCGTTGTCGGGGGAATGGTCGGTCGATTCCCCGCCCGCCGGTTCGCTTCCTCCGGAACAGGAAACGGAGCCGACCGTCAGAAGAGCGGCAAGCAGCAGAGATATCCTTCGGAAAACTCGCTTCTTCATGATAAAAATCCTTTCTTATACTATTCTCAGCCTAAAAAGACAATCTGTCAAAGATGTGCAAAAAACAAAGCCAGAAAAAGTGCGCTACACGTTACCCCGTGCTGCACGAAGAGAAGAAAGCTGCACCAGTGTATTTATAAAGTTCTTGCCAGGCATTTATGCCTAGGGCTTCCTTTCAAGAAGCCGCGTTTTCCTTTTTAGAATGAGATTGGTATTATTCGCCGGCATATAGCTCCAGTTCGTTCTTCAGCCTGCCGATACATTTATCATAGGAATCATTTCCCGAAAGATAAGGCACCATATTCTCTTCCACGTCATTATAAATGACGGTGGGGAACATAACAGCGTTTGTAATGGTCATCGTTTTATCGGCAATCATTTGAATATCCTCTTCCGTCACGAAGTCCGCGTAAGTCGCCGTATGATACGAGATCAGTTTTCGCATGGATTCGTTGCGGACCGGATTCCCGACAGGAAAGAGCTGTCTTTGATTCTCTTTGGAGTCGTCGATCCCATATTGAATTTCATCGGAGAGAAGAATCTTGATCAGTCTCCAGCCGTTCAGTTTGTTTGCCGCTCCGGTCGGTATCGCCGTAAAGTATGTGATCTGCGCGGTTGCTCCGTCGTTTTCATCCGGAACAAGAGATAAAAGGGGCGTAAGTTCATAGGCTTTCATGTACACATAACTGGTCAGGAACAGCATGATATCGTTGTCACCCATCGTTCCGAACAGACACTCCCTGCGGCTGAGCGGATCGCAGGCCAATTCACCTGTTGCTTGTCCGGGATTACTTGTGTAATACAGTTTGCACACATCAATGAACTGCCTGAACCGTTCTTCATCGAAAGATACAGAGTTCGTTTCATAGTCGATCATGCGGATTCCCGTATATTCAAACAAGGTTTTCAAAAATCCGTTTTTCATCCCGTCCTGAAACAGCTTGTTTTTCGGTTTTGCAGTATGGTATGCGGTACAGGCGTCAATGAATCCCTGATAAGTATTCAGCGAATCCGGATCGATGCCGGCCTCTTCCAGTATTTCCGTCGACGTCAGCAAGACGGGGAACTGATACGCAGCGGGGAGGATATATCTGCTTCCGCGGAAAACGCCGCCCTGCATCACGCCCTCGTTGTACTCGGACATATTGAAGGAGTTATCTTTCTGGATATAAGGATTCAAGTCTTCGAGTATGCCGGTGGACATTGTTTTATATATGTCAGGAAAATCTTCCCCCGCGGCAAGAAACATATCCGGGCCTTTTCCGGCGGCGACTTCCGTGCGGATTTTCTGGCGGCATTCCGAGTCTTTCGTGACTTGCAAATCCACCTCTACCCCGGGATACATTTCTTCAAACAAGCGGATTGCCGGGGTCATGACCCTGTTTGCAAATTCGCCGATATACACGACTAGTCTGCTTGTCTCCTCCGGCATCACAAAGTCGGAGTAATCCGGCGTCGGCTGTTCGGTTTCGGCGGGAGAGGACGAATCGGCGTTTTCCGCGGGGGCAGCCTGATTCGCCGGGGCTTCCGTTCCGTTATCGGGGGCATGGCCGGTCGATCCTCCGGTCTCCGGTTCACTTCCTCCGGAACAGGAAACGGAGCCGACCGTCAGAAGAGCGGCAAGCAGGAAAGAGAGGAATGGATTGATTCGCTTCTGCATGATCTGATCTCCTTTCGTTATTCGCTGGCGTACAGCTCCAGGGTGTTCATGAAGCGCGGGAAGCAGTCGTCCCAGGCTTTTTCGCCGCGGATATAGGGGGACATTTCCAGCGAGAAATACCGCGTCAGGATTTCGGGGAGCATGTCGGCCCGGGAGGCGGAGATCATTTCCTCAAAGTACCGGTCCGCCGCCTCGTCCTCCATGGGTCCGAAGATGTGCTCGTATTCAAACCGGATCTTCTGTCTCAGCGCGGCTTTGTTGACGGGCTCCCCGACGGGCGTATTGGACAGCGGGATCTGCATGCCCCAGCTCTCGATATACGTCACGTCCCCCTCGATGTCGGACAGCATCAGCTTCATGAGCCGCCATGCGTTGAAGGGATTCTTCGCGCCTGCCGGAACGGCGCACCAGCTGCTGATATGCGCGGTGACTCCCCCGTCCGTGTCGGGCATCATGCGGACCACCGGCGTCTCGCCCGCGGCCTCCAGCTGGATCAGGGTATTGTAGAACAAAAGGCCGATATTGGGAAGGTGATTGTTGAAGAGGCAGTCCCGCTCGAGAAGCGCCCGCTCGGAGGTATAGTCGGACTCTCCCCGCTCCCAGCGCTCCCAGTCCTCACGGAAGATCCCCCGGCAGAAGTCCAGCATGGTCCGGAGACTCTCCTCGTCGGGATCCGCCCTGTAATTCTCGTAATCCATCAGCCGGATGCCGCCGTGCTTCCAGAAATACCGGAGATTCTGGTCGTTCGGATCCAGCGTTTTCGTCTCCACCATGCCGAAGCTCTCCGGGTGCTTATCGCAGTACCGGGTCAGCGCGGAATAAAAACCGTCCCAGGTGTCCAGCTCCTCCTCCCGGATCCCCTCTTCGTCCAGGATCTCCTGCGTGGTGATGAGGATCGGCATTTCATAGGCCGTGGGAACGACATACTGCCTTCCTTGGAACCGCCCGCCGTCGAGAACCCCCTCCACGCAGTCCGCGCGGTCGAACTCCGGATCAGCCTCCATGTATCCCCCGAGGTCGAGAAAGGAG
>Ga0256405_10008663_pt1 | contig 14413 bp, 30 predicted proteins | sample RumenRJG_02DNA_FD_189096 | JGI IMG/M metagenome (GOLD analysis project Ga0256405, IMG submission 189096) | Bovine rumen microbial communities from Lethbridge, Alberta, Canada - RJG_02 | ecosystem: Host-associated > Mammals > Digestive system > Stomach > Rumen | place: Canada: Alberta...
ACACCATTCAAACGTGATGAAAATGGAACTAAAAAGCTTATTGAGAACGAGTGGCGAGATGATACACTAAAATTTCTCAAAAATGTTGATTTTGAGTTCACGGAAAAGATTGATGGATGTTGCACAAGCATTGAGTGGAACGGGCATAATGTAGAATTTCATGGTAGGACTGAGAATGCACAGATCCCTGCTCCACTTGTTAACTATCTTACAAAAGCTTTCGGTGGAGATATCAACGAGGAATTGTTTGAGCAGAAGTTTGGCGAGACCAGGGTCGTCCTGTTTGGAGAAGGATATGGCCCGAAGATTCAAGGTGGTGGAGCGTATCGCAGCGATGTAAGCTTTATTCTGTTTGATGTGTATCTTCCTGAGTCTGATATCTGGTTAAAGAGAGAGGCGGTCGAGGATATCGCGACTACATTTGGAATCGATGTTGTTCCGATTATTTTGACAGGCACGATTTGGGATGCGATTAGATTTGTAAAGACCAACCCAAACTCGACATTTGGAACAGCCAAGATGGAGGGTGTTGTCGGAAGACCCGCAGTAGAACTTCGTGATCGTCTTGGCCGGAGAGTAATCACAAAAATAAAGGTTAAGGACTTTTGTTAAGGAGGTACAATAAAATGATTTTAGAAAAGTTTTGCAGGTATGGAAAGGTTGGTGGAAAGATGTATTGTTTCACCAACTGGAATCCAGAAGCTAATCAGGTATGGTCTGATGAGCTTCCTAGCAAGATTAAGGATGAGCCAGATGGACGTTGGATTAATATGGATTCTGTGAGGTGGATGTGAGACACCCGGTAGTAGCAGTCATTATGGCTGCAGTTGTAAGTTTATTAAATCCAATGATGATTAAAACAGATGCTTATGCTTCCAACACAACCTCTACGGATAATGTATATGAGGAATGGGAAAGTCTTGGTAAGTTTAAACTCACCGCATACTGTAATTGTCGTAAATGTAATGGTAAGTGGGCATACGGGCCAACTAAAAGCGGTGTGATGCCAGTCGAAGGAATTACTATTGCGGTAGATGAGCATGTTATTCCGATGGGTTCAAAGGTTAAAATCGGAGACCACGTATATACAGCTCACGACACTGGAAAACATATTAAAGGGAATAGAATAGACATTTACATTGATAATCACAGTAGAGCCTCGGACTTCGGGGTTAAATACGCAGAGGTTTATGTTAAACGATGAGTATAGTGTTTAAAAATCTTCCAGAATTATATATGACAATCGGTATCCCGGGTAGCGGCAAAACAACATTTGCTAAAACTCGTGGAATACCTGTTTATTCATCTGATGATATTCGTGATGAACTTGGGTTAGACCCAAATAAGAAAGAAGATAATCAAAAAGTTTTTAACGAACTTCACAAACGTGTTATTGGAGCCTTAAATGATGAGCAATCAGTCATTTATGATGCGACTAATTTAAGCAGAAAAAGGCGCATGTCATTTCTTAAACAGATCAATATTCCTGTTGTAAAAATTGCAGTTTTGTTTACTACTCCAATTGATATCTGTATTAAACGTGATTCACAGCGTGAACATCCTGTCGGCAGAGATGTTATTGATAGGATGGTTTGTTCATTTAATACTCCATGGATTTATGAAGGATGGGATTCAATTTTTTGTGTTCCCAATGATGTTGCATATGTTTATCCGACAGAAGATATGGATCAGTTAAATTCACATCATACGGCATCGCTAAATGACCATCATTTGATGGCAGAAGAAATTGCCTATGATAATGTGTATGGCGATAATGTACAACGTGCCGCAGCACATCATGATATAGGAAAAAGAATTACACAATCCATTGGTGAAGATGGCGAGGCGCATTATTACAGTCATCATAATGCCGGGGCTTATATGTATTTATCTGGTTTTAATGAGATATTGCCAAAAGATTTATATGTAGCCAACCTTATTAATTGGCATATGGCACCGTATATGGAATGGAAACAAAGCGAAAAACGCATGAATAAAGACCGTGCTATGATAGGAGAAGAGATGTTTAGAGACATCATGCTGTTACATGAGTGTGATGAGGCATCACATTGAAAAAACTTAAGGAGTATTTCAATATGAATAAGAACAGACAGATTGCAGGTAAATATATCGCCAACAAAATTGCGGAAGATTTGAAGCGTCGTAAAGAAGAAAGGAAAAAGGCTGAAAAAAAGAAGAATGACTAACGCTTCATTGATTTGCAGATACATTCATGATCACCCGAATGACTGGCAATGTTTGATAGAACAAAAAAACATTAATGTCAAAAACGAAGGTAGGTTATCGCTATTTAAATATGGTGTCGGCGCTGACTTTTCAGATCAAATTGTTTGCGAAGCAAGAGGAATTATCATAGACCACAATAGCTTAGATGTTGTATGCTGGCCTTTTAAAAAATTCTTTAATATTCAAGAATCATACGCTGCTAATATCAATTGGAGCACAGCCGTTGTACAGGATAAAATAGATGGAAGCCTGATTAAAGTCTGGTGGGACTGGTATTTAAACAAATGGAGAGTTTCAACAATGTCAACGATTGATGCATCTGAAGCAGAAAACCAAAGCGGAAATAACTTTTATGATTTGTTTTGTTCTGCAATCAATGTTAATCAAATCAGATGGCACGACATGAGTAAAATGAATACATATTTATTTGAGCTTGTGTCACCAGATAATCAAATTGTAATACATTATCCGGTAACCAAAATATGGCATATCGGCACAATTAGTAATCTTACAGGAGAAGATATTGTTTGTGACATTGGTATTGAACATCCTTTGATGTATCCTCTATCTACTAAAGAGGAATGTATGGTTGCCGTGGAACATCTCAATGACGATGGATTAAATAAAGAAGGATTCGTTGTAGTAGATCAAGACTTCAATAGAGTAAAAATCAAATCACCAAAATACTTAGAGATGCACAGGACAATTAATAATCATGTATTATCTCCAGAGCGATATGTTGACATGATAATTAATCATAATAACGATCTGGATGAGATATGCGACGTATTTCCTCAGCATAAAAGGTATATTCGATATTATCAGTGGCAGCTCGCTGAGTTTGTTTATAGGGTCGAGACTGTGGTTGCTTCCGCCGAGCGAATGAAAGAAGAGTTTAATAATGAGAGAAAAGCAATTGCGAATTATCTAATGAAGCTTGGTGGAAAATATGCACACTTCGGGTTCAAAGCTTTGGACACTGGACTAAAAGCAAGCGACTTAATTAGCAACATGAAACCAAATCAAATCGCAAAGTTCTTGACGAGGTATGGAGATGAATCAGGATGATTGGCTGTGGTTGAGAACATTCCCTCACAGTAATAGCAAACGCAAACAGGCTGACAGATTTAAGGATGATATGAAGGAAATTGCGGAGTTCACTTCATCACTTCCAACACTCAGAAATGGAATGCAGAAATGCCCAAGTTCATGGGATGATGTTCCAACACATAGCGTTTGTAAAAAATATAAGACCAAACCTAAAAAGAACAATTATAAGCGCGATACAATTAGGCGCAAGGAAGAAACCGATGATATCGATGATTGGGACTCTGAGGAATATTAATTTCAACTTCGACACAGGCACAAGGTCAATAGATGTCGAAGCGGATTATATGCCAGACGAGTTAAACAATATGGTCGGGAAGAAGATTAAATGTGACATCAAAGCGTACAGCCCGGGCAGGAGCCTGAGCGCGAATGCGCTGTTTCATTTAATCGTCTCGCTGATATCTGAGAAGGTCGGAGAAAGTCAGGCGTTTGTAAAAAACCAGCTGCTAAAAGACTATGGTCAATATGATACAGACATGAATACCATTATGCTTGATGATAGCCTCGATATCAGTGAATTTGAAACACTCCACCTGAAGCCAACCGGTAATACTGTTGAGGCGAATGGTGTTAAATATAGAGAGTACTTCGTTATCAGAGGATCGCACACTTACAACTCGGAAGAAATGCGTACGCTGATTCAAGGTGCGAAATCTGAAATGGCACAGTTAGGAATTGCCATGCCGGTTTCCGAAGCCGAACTGCAGCGGATTCTTGGAAAGTGGGCAGCGAAGAAGGAGGGGTTGTGAAGTAGGTATTTACCGATGACCTTGAGCATTCGATTATGAGCGGCTTATCGCCAGTTGCGATTCATCATATTTTTGGGAAGAGCGAAAGAAAACTTTCTGAAAAATATGGATTCGTTATTCCGTTAACGCCGTACGAGCATAATATGGGTGGTCATAATTGTATTCATCAGAACATGGAATTTAATTTATACTGGAAGCAAAAGGCTCAGGAATATTATGAAGAGCATTTTGGCACCAGGGATGATTTCCGAAAAGAGTTCGGGAAAAGTTATATTTAATGATAATCAAAACAGATGAGGTAACTAATATATGAATAAAGTAATTCTTGGCGGCAGACTTACAAAAGACCCCGATGTGAGAACAGCGGGAGAGCTGAAGGTTGTTGAAATCAATATCGCCACAGATAAGTTTGTAAAGGGTCAGAGGTCTGCCGACTTCCATAACTGTACAGCATTCGGAAAGACGGCGGAGTTCATCGAGCGTTTCTTCCATAAGGGGGACTTCATTAATATTGAGGGCTCGAACAACTCTGGGAGCTACACAGATAAAAACGGCAAGAAGGTTTATACCTACAATGTTGTGATTAATAGTGCTGAGTTTGCTGGCGGTAAGTCTTCTGGTGGAAACACGCAGCAAGCAACCAAGAAGGCTGACACCGGGTTCATCAATGTACCGGATAATGCAGACGATGAGGGACTTCCGTTTGCATAAATATATGGGGATCGATAATGGTAGAAAGTAACTATAAACATCAAACGAAAGCGGATCAACAAGATAATAAAACATCGAAGCCCGTCAGCACAGCTGTTGATTACATAAATCAACCACCGCATTACAAAACACATCCAATGGAGTGTATTGATGAGATGTTGGTTGCGATGGGAGAAAAGGCTGTATTTTATTTCTGCGTTTGCAATGCATGGAAGTATCGCTACAGAGCGGGTAGTAAGGGTAGCGTTAAAGATGACCTTGCAAAGTCTGACTGGTACATGAGAAAGGCTGCGGAAATCAAGGCTACGAGACAATATCCTGGCGATTTATATGACAACGGCGTTTCGTAATGCGTAGACATAAGTGTGATTTTAAACCGTGCCTAATATATATACAAAAAGAAAAGTTATACGACATAGGTAGTTATTGTTGTGAGTGCGGTAAGATCGGTGCCGCAATCGACAACAGCGAGAGAACTACCAATGAAAATATTGACGGGAGAGTAAGATGGCGATTAAAAACGTCATCTGAAATCCTGTCTTCATATAGCAACATTTATCCATTAATCATTGTTGAGGAGCCAAATGAAAGTAATAAAACGTGATGGCAGAGAAGTGCCATTTGATAAAGAAAAGATTAAAACAGCAATTCTAAGAGCTATGAAAAATGGGTCTGGAATTGTTCGGCCAAAGATCGCAGAAGCTATTGCTGACGAGATAGAAATTGAGTTGTCTGAGCATGACAAAACAAATATCAAAGATATTGAAGCAATGGTTTTTGACAAGCTTATTACCAAGAAGCAGCGTCTAACAGCGAGAGCGTACGAGGGATATAGGTCAGTCAGAGAGTTTCAACGCAATAGTAAAAACACGACAGATGAAACGCTGAAAGAGTTGGTGTCTGGTACAAGTGAGTACTGGAACACAGAGAACTCGAACAAGGGCGCAGAGTTAGTTACTGTACAACGCGATTATATTGCAGGTATCGCTAGTACAGATTATGCGAGACGCGTAATGTTCCCGCCAGAGGTAATTCAGGCACACGACGACGGAATCATACATATTCACGATATGGATTATATGCTGCAACAGGCACTCCATAATTGTGATCTGATCAATATGGACGATATGCTTCAGAATGGTACCGTATTGAATGGAAAAATGATTGAAAAACCACATCGCTTTGCAACAGCATGTACGATTGCCACACAAATTATCATGGCGGTTTCATCTTCTCAATACGGCGGCTGTACAATGACGCTTACAGATTTAGCACCATTTGTAAGAGATAGTAGAGAGGCAATCAGAAAAGAGGTTCTTGCCGAGGCTGAGCTACTTGGGAACACACAGCCCGATATCGTAGAAAAGATTGTCATGGAAAGACTTCGAAAGGAAATTAACGCCGGAGTACAAACCTTCAATTATCAGGTAAACTCGATGTTTACCACTAATGGTCAAAGTCCGTTCTTGTCTGTAAACATGTATCTTGGCGAGACTGATGAATACAAGGACGAACTCGCCATGATTATTGAGGAGTTCTTAAAGCAGAGAATTATCGGAATTAAGAATGAGGTTGGCGTATATGTGACACAGGAATTCCCAAAGCTGCTTTACGTTCTTGAAGAGGATAATATCCATGAAGATTCTAAGTATTGGTATCTGACTGAGCTGGCGGCTAGGTGTACTGCTAAACGGATGGTGCCTGATTATATTTCTGAAAAAATTATGCTTGAGTGCAAGAACGATGTGTACCCTTGCATGGGATGCAGGTCATTCTTAACCCCAGATAGATCGTATATCAAGGGTAATCTTGCAAAGGCCAAGAATTATGTAAGCGGCAAACACAAGTATTACGGAAGATTTAATTGTGGGGTTGTCACATTAAACCTGCCAGACATTGCGCTCAGTTCTGAAAAAGACTTTGATAAGTTCTGGGAAATTTTTGACGAACGCTTAGAGCTTTGTCATACAGCATTGCAGTGCAAGCATAAGAAGCTTAGAGGAATTAAGAGCGATGTCGCACCAATTCTTTGGCAATATGGTGCGCTTGCCAGACTTGATAAAGGAGAGGAGATTACGCCGCTTCTTTTTGATGGTTACAGTACTATTAGCCTTGGGTTCTGTGGGTTGTATGAATGTGTGAAATACATGACTGGTAAGTCTCATACTGATCCAGACGCAAAACCATTCGCACTAAAGGTTATGCAGCATCTGAATGACGCTTGCGCAAAGTGGAAAGCAGAAGAAAACATCGATTACTCTGTTTATGGAAGCCCGATTGAAACCACAACCGACAAATTTGCCAAGGCATTAAAGCGTAGATTTGGAGAGGTTGAAGGTATTACCGATAAAGGTTATGTCACCAACAGCTATCACGTAGAGGTGACTGAAGAAATTAATCCATTCCAGAAACTTGCTTTCGAGGCCGAATTCCAGCGACTCGCTCCTGGTGGTGCGATTTCGTATATTGAAACCGCAGACATGACGAACAATCCAGAGGCCGTAATCGAAGTAATGAAGTTTATCTACGACCATATTATGTATGCAGAACTCAATACTAAGAGCGATTATTGTCAGGTGTGTGGATACGACGGCGAGATTAAAGTGAGAGACGAGGACGGACAAATCATTTGGGAGTGCCCACAGTGTGGCAATACTGACCAATCAAAGATGAACGTGGCTCGCAGGACATGTGGTTATATCGGGAGTCACTTTTGGTCAAGAGGCCGGTCGCTTGAAATCATGAACCGATACGTACACTTAGACGACCATGAGCATAAACTATGAGATACGCTGCAATAAGAGATATGGACATCTCTAATGGTACTGGTGTTGGGGTTTCCCTGTTTGTACAGGGATGCCCCATTCACTGCGAAGGTTGCTTCAATCAGTCTACATGGGATTTTAATGGCGGCAAGGAATGGACGGCTGAAACTAAGGACAAACTGATTCAGCTTATGAAACACCCATACATCAAACGCCTAAGCATTCTTGGCGGCGAACCATTCGCCGACCAGAATTTCAGCGACGTCGTTGATTTAATCCACATCGTAGATTCAATGAAGATATCAGGTGAGCTACCGGCGGACTTCAAGGTTTGGTTATACACAGGATACCATTTAGCTGGCGATGTCAGCGACCATGAAATATTTCAACTCGTAGATTACATTGTTGACGGGCCATACATCCAAGAGCTCAGAGATATTACACTGAAGTTTCGTGGAAGCAGCAACCAGAGGATAGTCGATTGCAAGGCTTCTATTGAGGCTGGAAAGATAGTGACAGCATTTGATTAAATATAGACAATATGTAATTTTTGATACCGAAACAACAGGACTTTACCCAGATGATTGTCAAATCATTGAGTTCGCAGCTTTGGTACTAGACGAAAATGGCAAGGCCGTTAAAGAGATTGACGAGTTTATTAACGCTAAGTATATCCCGTTGAAAATTACCGAGCTTACAGGAATCACGATGGCAGATACGGATAGCGGAATCAGCGAACAGGCTCTGCTAGAGATAATCAACGAAATCAACGTTACGCAAACATTATGGATTGCTCATAACGCCCAGTTTGATTTATCGTTTTTGAGATCGACATTTGAAAGGCACAATATTAGTTTCGATGAAGCGTTTAAGCTCTGCGACTTTCTTGATACCCTGACGGTATATCGAGACAGGAAGATGAAGCCGCACAAACTGGAAGATGCTATCGAATACTATGAATGCAAGGGTGTTGAGAACTCTCACAGAGCTATTGATGATGTCAAAGCGTTATGGGCTGTTATTAAGGCGATGACAAAAGAGCGCAATGACCTTGGAATATATGTAAATGTTTTTGGACAAAATAATACCACACCACCATTCGAAAAGATTACATATAAACGCCAAAGATACGGGTTTAAAGATATCGGCATGAGGTTGCCAGAGATATGACACTTGAGGAAAAACTATTAGATAGTGGACTTGAAGGCGCTGTTTATTTGACAGAATCATTTTATGACGAGGCTGCTGTCGGATACTCGGATAGTGGTTGCGTTATATATGATTATGACATGCTTGTAGAATCATTAATGAAAGAAGGTATGTCAAGCATAGATGCTATGGAATGGATTGATTATAACATTTTAAGAGCAACGCCGTACTATGGTGATAAAGCACCAATTATTATGTATAAATTTGAGGAGTAAAATATGATTTGGATTTTATTATCTTTAGTAGCCGCGATTGCAATCTTTATTTTTACCGGAATGAGTGATGAAGATAAACCATGGAAGTTTAATAAGAAACAGTTTCTTTCATTGTTCGCGTTTTTAATTTTGATTCCTGGGTGCATCACAAGAGTACCTGCAAACTCTGTTGGTATTAAATATTCAGCATTCACCGGAACGAGTGAGAATACAATTCCAGAAGGTATTCATACAAAGAATATCTTTGATAAGGTATATACAATCAGTACGGAAGTCCAAACGGTTGGCGTAGATGAAATGACATCGCAAACCAAAGATGCTCAGTATGTAACAAGTAAGCTTGATGTTAAGTATAAAGTCAATCAAACAAATGCTTATATGGTATTTAAACAGTTTCGTACACTAAAGAATCTTTCAGAACAAATGATTTCTCCTACTGTTCAGCGTGTGCTTGAACTTGTAACGGTTAAATACAATGTAATCGATATTCTTGGTGAAGAGCGTGGAACTGTATATCAGGAGCTTGAAAGAAACTTATCTGATGAATTTGATAAGTATGGCATTCAGTTCTGTTCTGTATCAATCGTCGATATGGATGCTGGTGATGCTATTGAAAACGCCATTACAGCAGAAGCGGTTGCAAAGAAAGCGGTTGAAACCGCCGAACAGGAGCTTAGAAAGACTCAGACCGAAGCTAAGAAAAAGGCAGTACAGGCTCAAGCTGATCAGGATGCTGCTAGAATTCAGGCTGAGACACGAATCATTCAGGCAGAAGCAGAGAAGAAATCTAATGATTTGATTACTTCTTCACTTACCAAAGAATTATTAGATAGACAGTGGATTGCAAAGTGGAACGGTTCAGTCCCAACATACTATGGGAGTAGCGAACCTGGACTATTAATGAATATTGGGGAGTAATTCGATGACAAAGAGCGACAGTGTAATTAATCTTACACCTCCAGAAGAAGCAACTACATTTGGAAGGAATAAGATTATATATATTAGTGGCCCTATGACAAATCATCTAAACTACTTCGCTGAATTTGAAGCGGCGGAAGAGCGGCTGAAATCTAAAGGGTTTCAGCCAATCAACCCCGCTAAAATTTTAGCTTTGTTACCATCGTCAGTATCATACGATCAGATGATGCATATTTGTTTTGCATTGATAAATATATCTGACGGTATATACATGATGCATGGGTGGATGAATTCCAAAGGGGCAAAAATGGAACTGGCATATGCATTTCAAAATAATAAAACGGAATACTATGAATAATGAGAAATATAAAATTTAAAGCGAAAGATATTTCTGATAAATGGGTATATGGATACTACCATGTAATTAGTGATCCTGATATGGGAGAATACTACTATTATATTATGAACGACAGCACCATTGATTGTGCCGTTGATCCGTTAACTGTTTGTGAGTTTACCGGGCTAACAGATTCAAACGAAGAAGACATTTATGAACACGATTTTTTAGATATTGACGGATTATTGTACGAGGTGGTCTGGATAGACGGCGGTTTTAAACTTAAAAGTTTACTCCACGATGATTATTATTATCCATTTAATAGAAATAGGATTAGAGATTCTATTATTGTGGACAATAGATTTTAAGAGGAAATTTCGATATGAATGGAGATTACAAGGAGTTTTCCATATATTGGATTAAAGGAGAAAATAAAGCTTCAATTACATTGCCATCAGTAAGTTATTTAGGTAGAAAGATACTGAGTCTTGCAGAGCTACACCCAGAAGATGTAACAATTGATAAAATAAACGATGATGGTTCGATAATGGCTCATGTTCCTGTAAAGTACATCAAAGTCTCTCCGCCAAGAAATCTCACAGAAGAACAGAGAGCAGCAGCCAAAGAGAGATTACTTGCTGCAAGAGTCAAAAAAATATCAGAAGATGATTAAATTGGATGTTGCAAACTCTGAGATTTGTGATATAATGTTCAAAGAAGAGCAAAATGGATGTTGCTTGTAATCATATTTTGCATTTCGATCACAATGTTGGATGGGTGAAGCATGACACAAAAAATTAATTATATGTCGATAAAAGAGGCAGTGGAAACACCGATTAATAAAAGTTATTCAAGGAGTAAAAGAGGTATGAAAATTCCTGCGAAAAGAACATCAACGGATGTTGTTATGCCCAAATATGCAAGCGTTGGTGCTGCTGGTATGGATTTATGTGCAAATATAACAGGCCATGTTGATATTAAACCTGGCGAAGTAGAGATGATTGATACAGGTATTGCGATGGAACTGCCTGAAGGATATTTTGGCGCTATATACGCAAGATCTGGACTTGCAACAAAGCGTGGGTTAAGACCTGCAAATTGTGTAGGAATAATTGATGGAGACTTCCGTGGCACAATAGTCATTCCGCTATACAATGATTCAGATGTTGTGAGAACTATATCGCCGCAAGAACGTATTGCCCAGCTTATTATTCAGCCATATTGCGTTGATGTTGAATTTGTTGACGTAGATGACCTCAGTGATACAGAGAGAGGTGAAGGCGGATTTGGGAGCACCGGATCAAACTAATTGGAGAACAGCTATGACGAATCAGTGGTATGACATAGAAGATAAAGTTCCTGCAAACGGCGAAAACGTAATCATTGATTGGACTGACAATAAGACTGGAGAAGCATATTTCAGTGACGCTGTGTGGAATACAGAAATTGGTGGATGGGTAATTAATAGTCCAAATAGTGATAATTTTACAGTGCATAGATGGAGGAGAAAAGGATGAATAATATTCAGGTTGGAGATATTGTGACATGTGCTGATAATATTAAAGCTGCCGTTATTGATACTACAATAGATAAATATATTGTGTTTAATGAAAATGGCTGCGTTGAAACGGTAGATGAAAAAGATATTAAACAAACTGGAGAGTATACAGATTTGGTTGACGCATTAATGTCTAAACTTCAACGCACTAATGATGATGAATATTATTATATTGTTGTTGGAGTAAAATGAGTGGAGTAATTGGCGTTTTATTTGGATTGTCGTTAGGAATGATTTCAGGATTTATCTTTGGATACTCTTTGCGAGACGAACATAAATAAACTATTGGTAAAAACATATGACTATAGAAAATGCCGTTGATGTACTTATTAAATGTGCTACGCTCGGGCCACAAACTGAACTTGCCGAAGCATGTCATGTAGCCGTTGACGCATTAAACATTATTCATAAAAAAGAAATTATTAAAGATTGTTATAACTGCCTTCATGCTAAACGAATGCCAGACATATATCCATGTAGTAACTGTAGGGGAAATACAAATTGGGAACCGAAGGAGTAAATGGAGAAACAATTAAATGGGTGACCTAGTAATTAATGGGAATAAAAAAAGAATATTAGACCCATGTTGCGGTAGTAGAATGTTTTGGTTTGACAAACATAATAAGGATGTTGTGTTTTGCGATAAACGGCAGCTACATACGACATTATGTGATGGAAGAATGTTGGATATCGAACCAGATATTATTTGCGATTTCACAGATTTACCATTTGATGACAATACATTTTATCATGTAGTATTCGATCCTCCACATATGGATACCCTTGGTACAGAATCATGGATGGCAAAAAAGTACGGCACATTAAAAGGCGTTGAATGGCAACCAATGATACATGATGGATTTTGGGAATGTATGCGTGTTTTAAAACCTAATGGAACACTTATATTTAAGTGGAATGAACAAGATATACCAGTCTCAAAGATATTAAATGTTATTGGTGCAGAGCCAATGTATGGACATAAGAGCGGAAAGCTACAAAAAACGCATTGGATGGCGTTTATAAAAAATGATATTACAAATTGAGTTATGGCTTATGACTATATTTTATGCGGCACTGTGTTTTTGCACAATTTTCCTAATAGTCTGTGCCCTATTCATTATCGGCTGCGCTCTTGTTGATTTCGGAATGTTTGTCAAGGAAAAGATAGAAGACTATATCGATTATTTGAGAGATGTCTTCAAACTTTAATAAACGAAGTAATTACAAATGCATAAGTTTAACCGTGGCAATGCTGGATGGTTCAATGAAGAATATGAGGAAGGCGATGGAAATGGATAAACTGGATAACGCTATTGCGAATACAGCATATATTCTCGATTGTCTGAGAAATCTGAGGAGCATTTACGAAACCGGAGACTGCAATAACTGCGGAGCAAAAGACTGTATTTATAAACCGAGAGTGGGGCAAATGGTCAGATATAACTGCCCATTTTATGTGAAGGATGGTGAACAGCATGGCTGATGTACTAATGTGGGTTGCGGCAATATTTTTTGTGCTTCCGATTATGGCGTTGATACTTATGTCAGTATTGGTAATAGTCGCACTTGTGAAAATGATTATTGAAGAAATAACAGGATGGTGACCACCATGACTGAGAATGAACTGTTCGGAATTTCCGAACAACTGGACGATACCATCAGCAGACAGGGGGCAATTAATGCAATCAAGGATGCCTTGCTTTCGTGGTCTAATATGCCGGGGTGGAGAGATAATAAAATAGTGGGTGCACTTGATAAGTTGCCGTCCGCACAGCAGAACTGTGATGGATGCAAGTGGTCGGACGCAATCGGTTACGGAGAATGTCATCACTGCAAAAGAGCGTTTGAGGATATGTACGAGAAAGGGGAACAGCCGTGAAAGATGATACCATCAGCAGGCAGGCGGCGATTGATGCTCTTGATGAAATCGAGTCTGAAGTCGCAGATGGATATGGTTATCAATACCCGAAGTGGAGAAAATATTTCTGTGAATTGCCCTCCGCACAGCCAGAACCGCTTACACTTAGAGTTGATTCCGAACTGACAAAAGAGGAATATGACAAGCTAATGCAAGACATAAAAGACGCGCCTGTTGTGCTGTTGCCGTCCGCACAGCCAGAACCGCAGTGGATTCCGTGCAGTGAGAGGTTGCCAGAAGGTATAACGCAGGTAATCATCCAGACAAATGGCGAAGCTATACATGAAGCAATTTACATGGGCAAAGACGATTACGGTCATTATGTATGGAAAAGACCTGACAACGAAATCTATTGGGATGAAGAGGTTGTCGCTTGGATGCCCCTTCCTACTCCATATCAGCCAAAGGAGGATATATGCAAATAGATAGTAACAACCTTATACGAAAACTTCCTGCCATGATTCAAGGGAGACGCAAGTTTGCCAAAATCGCAGACGGTGGCGATTATCATATTGGAGCAGTAGACGATTGGTGTCTGACATACAAAGAGGTTGTGCAAGCAATAGAAGATTACTGCGAATATATAGATACTGGAAAGTATAGGCTTTCAGCTCCAATCAACGGCAGTTGGAATGTGATGAATGCTTATCCTTACAAGGAAAGTGATGCAGAGAGG
>Ga0256405_10008664_pt1 | contig 14413 bp, 20 predicted proteins | sample RumenRJG_02DNA_FD_189096 | JGI IMG/M metagenome (GOLD analysis project Ga0256405, IMG submission 189096) | Bovine rumen microbial communities from Lethbridge, Alberta, Canada - RJG_02 | ecosystem: Host-associated > Mammals > Digestive system > Stomach > Rumen | place: Canada: Alberta...
AGCTGCGGTATAGGTCTGATCACCTTCCGGTTCTTCATTGTCCGCACTGATCTGGACGCCGAAGCCGGTAATGCAGAGAAATACCGTCAGAAACATCAGCAGATACTTCTTCATTTTTCTCATCATAACAATCTTTTCTTTATGCTTTTCCTTTCTTTCAAATGAGATATATTAAAAACGCATCCGAAGATGCGCTGTTGAAATCTAAACTGCAGCGGATTGCTGCAGATGGGTTAGAATTGATAATTTCTTTTATTCGCTCCCTGCCGCCTGTGATGGCAGTTGCGGGTGCCGTGCAGCACGTTGAATCCGTCAAAACCTCAGTCTGTGTCCTTATCTTTTTTCCCTTTATCGCGTTTGGTAAAACCTTGAATTTTCAAAAGCAGGCTGTTTTTTACAGTCTCCTGCTGCTTGTTTTTATCCCTGAAAGAATATACCCTGCGGACCGTTCCTTTCACAAAGGCACTTAATGAATCTAATCTTTCGTTTAATGAATGTACGTTGTCAACGATACGTTCTTTAACCCGGGCGGATTGCCGTACAGTGGTATTCACAATGGTATCCATGCGACGGTTAAAGGTCTCCTCCATATGAATTACCATCTGGTCAAAATGATGAAGGGCGGTAACCGTAAGTGAAAGATCTACACCAAATATAAATACAAGACACAATGCCAGCAGCTCCATCATTATCGCTGGAATATAGCTTACAGCATTTTCTGTAAACGGCGCTATGATATAAACTATAAGCAGACCTCCAAAACCAAATCCCAAGCTGGTAAATAAACTGATCCTTCCATGCAGATTTAAGGGGAGATTGCTATAATCCCACCATATAGCGTGAAACAGCTTTTCCAATGCCCATGATGTAACATATTCCATTCAGGATTAATACGAACTATATGAATCGGTAAGCAATTATAAAAAGTTGAATAAGAAACAAAGGAGGAAGAGAAATGTTATTTATCAACAGCAACGTAGCACCGTCAGTAACCGTAAATATCAAGACAATGGATAATTCGGTCAATGAGGAGATGATCTTCTGCATGTCTTATGGCGAGAAAGTAAATCTGTACAATGCCTTTATGGAAGAGAATCTGGAAAAATGGCTGCAGGAAAAGAAAGTCAGAGAGATAGTAGAAATCGCGAAAGATGTTTATACCGTCGATAAAAACGCAACCATAACGTTCGGATTTGATAGCGATTTGGTACAGGAACAGGAGAAACAGAGGGAGAATATAAGTATTTTTAAGGAGGAAAATATGGCAGAAAAGAAAACCAAAAAATATGTTGCCGCTGACGACAGCACACAGACAGCGACAAGACAGCAGCCTCGTAAGGAAGCGAAGCCTGTAGGCAATCCCGGACCTCTCCGCTTCGGTGCGGTAGTTCTCTGGATTCTGGCTCTGGCTCTTGAAGTATGTGCTTTGATGGTGTTCCTGGGCAAACTTGATCTCAAGTTCATAGCTCAGATCCCTCAGCTGATCGGCTTCCTGGTACTGGATCTGATCGCCGTAATCGTCGGTGCACAGCTGTGGAAGAAAGCCAATCACATCGATCCTATTTCCGAAAAGAATCAGCTGAAATTCTGGCTCTGGAACAACATGGGTCTGATTGCTATGGCAATCTGCTTCTTCCCGTTCATCATCCTTGTTTTAACCAATAAGAATGCGGACAAGAAGACAAAGACGATCGCTACGGTCGCGGCAGTTATCTGTCTGCTGATCGGCGGTGTCGCTTCTTACGACTGGAACCCTGTTTCTGAAGAAATGAAAGCGGCTGCTATGGATGTCCTGGAAGGCGAAACCGTTTATTGGACGACTTTCGGCAAGGTATATCACACGCATGACGACTGTTCACATCTGAACCAGAGTGAAACGCTGACATACGGTACGGTTGAACAGGCTATCGCAGCCAACCGCGTCAGACTCTGCAAGACATGCGCAAAGAGAGACAATGTATCTGGCGTAGCTCTGGAAGATTAATTAAACAGTTTACAAAAAAAATCGGTTAGAATTTACAGGACCGATGTTTATTTATTGCTTCTATTTTTTTAATTTTGTACATTTACGATTCAGAAACGCTTCGATATCTTCGATCGATTCAGAACCGAATCCATTCAGATCCATGTAGATCGGCTCAAACTTATCCGATAGCAGGATCAGCAGTTTCGATGTCTTTCTGATTTTTGTTACGTTTTCGTATTTCCGAATCGCTTTTTGTCCCGCGTTGTTCTTGCAGACGATGTCGTGTTCTCCCAGCAGGATGTCGGTAACGATCTGTTTTCCACCGTTTGCCTGTAAAGATCTTTTATACATGGAACGGTTACGCAGCATCGGATAAACAAACAAAATGCCTGGAAGAACGATCACCGCAAAGGCGCAGAATATCCAATTCATGACACTTCTGTTGTCCTGCTGCACCAGTCTGGCACCAATCCACATTACGGTTGAAACGATCATTCCTTTTGTTACAAGTATCTCATAGGAAAAAGACTTCTGGGAACCGATGGCTTTATAAATATCTTCCGTATAGATCGTTCTGTTTCTGTATTCCATCATCTACTCCCAGGCTACATAGAAATACAGACTCTTCCCCCAGTCCGTATTACGGATTAGCTTCTTCACCAAAGAAACCGCCTCATCGCCATCGATGCCTTCCACATCATAGATCAGCTTCATTCCCTTTTTCTCTAAAAAAGAAAACCTGATCTTTTCATCATCGTACTGCTGCAGAAGTTCAATCACCCTGTCTGCACACATCGGCGTATTCACAGTCAGTTTCTTCATCTTTTCTCCAGTTCGCTTATCTTCTTTTGCATCTCAATCATAACCTTCATCATATCGACCGCAAGCAAAGAAGTCATGAAATGATCCTGGGCGTGTACCAGCAGGATGCCGAGTTCCGTCTTCTCTCCGTTGGCTTCCGCCACCAGCAGATCCATCTGTATCTGATGCGCCTGGGCTATGCTGTCAGTCGCTTCTTCCAGCATCTTTTCCGCTTCTTCAAGGTTTCCGTCCCTTGTTTCGTTGAATGCTTCAAAAGCCAGCGATCGGGCATTGCCTGAAAAAGCAATCAGTTGCATAGCAATTACTTCAGTAGTGCTATTTTCATTTTCTAGTATTTCTGTCATATTTCATCTGCCTTCTTTTCAAAATATTCTTTAAACTCCGGCAAGTATTCTTTATGTGCTTCCAGCATCTCATCAAGAATCAGTCTGGCTTTCTTTTCCGACTGTACCTGCGGATTGATCGTCATCGCATAAAGCGCGTCGTCATAGTTGCCGCTTAAAGCTACGTTTGTTGTCAGAACCTCGAACGTCTTCAACTGCTGTACAAAACCGACCGTCTCCCAAGGAAGATCGCCGATCTTAACCGGAACAGGCCCGTCCTTCGTGATCCTAGAAGATACCTCAACCACCACGTCATCCGGAAGATTTGTGATTGCGCCGTTGTTTAAGGTGTCAACCACCTGAATATCTCCCGTATCGTTGTAGATGGAAGTGATCAGATTACATGCCGCATCGGAATAATAGGCACCGCCTCTTAGTTCCAGCTCTTTCGGCTTTTCACACAGATTCGGATCTGCATATTTCTTAAATAGATCTTCCTCGACCTTCTTAACGACTTTCGCTCTGTTTCTTCCCTCTAACGCATCGATCTTCAGATGATCCAGCATTTCCTGTTTCTGTACATAGTAACGGAAATATCCGATTGCATTATACTTACATCCTCTGATAAACTCATTGGAATAAGGAAGATCTGCGATATTCTTCAGCTCATCGCCGATTCCTTCGCTGGTAGCCATTTCAATCAGTTTCGGGTAAGCGTCTTCACCGTTCAGCTTTATCTTTGTAACAAACACCATGTGATTGATGCCGCCGAAAAGAATCTCAAAATCATCGCCGTCTTTAACGTTCAAGGCTTTCCTGATGCCCTTCTCCATATTTACCGGTCCGTTGCATAGGCCGATAAATTTCTTCCATCCGGTATGTCTAAATACCGCTTCCGCATTGATGCCGCTCGGATTGGTAAAGGAAATGATCCAGGCATTCGGACACAGCTCCTCGCAATCCCTAATGATGTCAAAGATGACAGGAATTGTTCTTAACGCCTTAAACATGCCTCCGGGACCGTTGGTCTCCTGACCCATGACATCATATTTCAAAGGAATGATCTCGTCCTTGTCCCTGGCATCCAATCCACCTACACGGAATTGCGTCGTCACGAAATCCGCATCCTTCAGCGCTTCTCTTCTGTCCAGTGTCCAGTGCACATCAACATCAATGCCGACTTTCTTAAACATTCTCTTAGTCATCTCATAAATGATATGAACCTTTTCTTTTCCCAGTTCACAGTCCACCAACCAGTATTCGGTCAAAGGAAACTTATCATAACGCTTGATCAGTCCTTCGATCAGTTCCGGCGTATAGGAACTGCCTCCGCCGATCGTTACAACTTTCAGTTTATTCATATAAACCTCCTATTGATAATAGTTCACGGTCTTCGCCTTAAGCAGACCTTCAAATTCCAGATACCTGTCCTTCATGGTTGGAACAGGATTACCTCTGGCTACATTCATCAGATAAGCCAGGGTCTGGAAGAACGCCAGACAGAGGATAACCGCTTCATGTCTGTTAAAATTTTCCACTGTTTCGATCTTGATGAAACGATCGCACAGCACATGATGACTCTGCTCCAGCTGCCGAACCCTTTGATGGTCCTTTTCGCTGTCGATTGCGATGATCAGATGATCCCTCAACAGTTCAAAATTGCCGCCATGCAGGAACTCTTCTGTCTCATATCCGCTTGCGGCGATCTGCATCGTCTCGCAACACTTCAATGCGCCTTCACTTGCAACTGCCTGATAAGATCCTGAGCCGATGATATGAATTCTTTTGATCTGATCCAGCATCTCTTTGTTTTCAGTGTAGCACTCTTCCGCTTTCTTCTGATATGCACGGAAGCCGTCTGTGAATCCTTCAGAAAACTCCGCTCCCGCAAAACGCATCAGGAAATATACCGTAGCAGACATTCCTTTGGTCACAAACGGGATCTCTTCGTTTCCGACTTCAAGCTGATAAACCTTCAGAAGCTTATCGTTTTTTATTTCTTTGTTGTCGGTGATGAAGTGGGTGATGATCCCTTCTTTCTTCAGCCTGTCGACGACCTCCAAAGTATTCCTGGACTTGCCGGACTGCGAGATCACTACATAGAAACTCTCCGGATCTGCCTTCTCATAGTTCACAAAGGTATACGGCGTATATACATTCACTTCCTTGCCCAGAAGTTCCTTCAGACAGTACAGCGCACATCTGGCAGCGTTGTTGGATGAACCGCTCGCAACAACCGTTACCGATTTCCTGTTCTCTTTCAGATAATCTTCATGCAGCTTCTGATAATCGCCTCTATCCCTGTGTTCCTTGATGTATTCCGGAATCGCATTAATATAGTCTAACATCGTCATCATAACGTTACCTGATAATGAATGCTCACAGATGTGAGCATTCATTCCTTTCTTATTCGTCGCCTAAGAGTTTCTTGGCCTGTTTCAGGATCGTAGGTCCATCGCACATGCCATAGGCTCTCATATCGATTGCCTCAGCAGGGATGTCAGGATAACGCTCCTGTAACGGCTTCAGATTAAATCTTACCTGAGGTCCAAGGAGCACGACATCGGCTTCTTCGATCTTCGGTTCATTGATTTTGAACGGAACGGCTTCGATCTCGCACTCGTAGTTTTCAGCCTCGGCGGCTTTTCTTATTTTCTGTACCAGCAGACTTGTAGACATTCCGGCCGCACAGCACAGCAATATTTTTTTCATATACTTCTAATCTTCTTTCTCCATTTCAAGTTCGATCGCTTCCTGTCTCTTAAAGAACGGTCTGTATACCAGGAAGGAAATCACGATTTCAAGGGCATTCCAGATTGCTGCCGGGATATTGAATCCTGTAGCAAGGTACGGACCGATGATTGGAGGCGTCGTCCATGGAACTTCAACGCAGACTCTGCCAATGATGTTGAACTGCATCAGCAGCCAGGTGCAGATCGTCAGAATTACGGATACGCCGATATAAGGGATAGCCAGGATCGGGTTCATGACGACAGGAGCACCGAAGGTTACAGGTTCGTTGATGTTGAACATGCCAGGGAGAATAGACAGCTTGCCCAATTCTCTGTATCTCTTTGATTTAGACAGCAGCATGTTCAGTGCCAGACCGATCGTACATCCTGTTCCGGAGAACACAACAAACATCGTAGAGAATGTAGCGATGTTTGGAATCGGTTCACGTGCAGCAAAAGCAGCCATGTTTTCAGCCATCAGAGCCAATGTGATAGGTTCAGAAATCGGTGCCAGAGTCATATCTCCATGGATACCGACAACCCAAAGCAGACACATCAGGAAGACATACAGCACATAGCCAGGCAGAGAGTTCATGCCTTTTACCAGCGGCGAGAACAGAGCTGTAATGACATCGTTGATATTGATGTGCAATACGATTCTGATCAGCCAGGCAAGCAGTAGACATGCCAAGCCAGGAAGCAGTGTAGTGAATGAGTTCGCAACTGCAGGAGGCACGCCGTCCGGCATTTTGATCGTAATATTGTGTTTGACCAGGAACTTGTAGATCATCGTAACTACATAAGATACAACGATTGCACAGAACATACCGGCAGCAGAGAAAACACCTGTATCGACTGCGCCTTCCGGCGTCAGTGTCAGCATAAAGAATGTTGCTACTGCGACCGCAGTATTGCTGATTGGGTCGACTTCATACTGAACTGCCATATTATAAGCAACACCGATCAGGGCCAGTATGCCAAGACAGTCAAGTGTTACTGTTGAGAAACAGTAGATGTAGTCCGCATACTGATCCGTCAAAGCCATCCACGCTTCGATCGGGAACTGTCCGATAATCAGGGCAAACGCACCGATAATCGTGAACGGAATAACAATTGTAACACCGTCTCTTACTGCTGACAGAAACTTGTTTTGTGCGAGTTTACTGGCTGCAGGAAGGAGCTTCTCTTCTAACCAATTACCCATGTTTTCCCTCCTTAAATGTATTGACGCAAAAAAAGGTTTATTATGATGATCTTTATGCGTCGAGTAATAAGTTAATTTCATTATAGAACACTTATAAAATGTTTTTCAATATTTTTATGTAAGGGTTTACATATGGAGATATATCCGAAGGTGGGGGATTTGCTATAATGGGGGTGAGGTAAATCCCATGAGTATTCAGATCATTCCATATGAAAAGAAGTATCTCGACGATATTCGATACATCAATGTAGCTGTTTCAACCCATCCAGACAAGCCTCTGGAGGAGAAGATTCTTTGTCAGCATCTTTATATCGACTACTACGCTTTCAACTGTCCTGAGAACTGTTTTGTGGCTCTGGATGCGGATAAGGATCTGATTGCGGGATACATCATCTGCGAAACGGACCACCGGCGTTTTAAGAAGCACCTTCTAGAAGAATACATGACGGAAGCAATAGCCCTTCATCCTGATTTTGAGCAGATCATCAGGGACGAAATCGTCCCTTACGAGAAGTGGAATGATGAATATGATGCGCACATGCACATGGACGTCAGACCGGAATATCAGCACATGGGTATAGGAACGATGCTGATACAGAGACTATTCCGACACCTGAGGGAAAAAGGTTGTAAGGGCGTGATGCTGCTGGTGTCGAAGAAGAACGAGGGAGCCAACCGCTTCTATCAGAAGAACGGAATGGACATTATAGATGCTACGGAATGTAATGTGAGAGGTAAGAAATTATGAGTACGATCGGAATTTCCCTGTATCTGGATTACTACAGTATTGATGAATGTAAGAGAATGATCGACCGAGCCGCTTCTCTTGGCTACAGGGAATGCTTCACATCATTCAATTTTGAAGAATACCTTTTCCCGGGAAAGAGAAACGATTCGCTGGAAGACAGAAAAGAACTGATTGCTTACGCAAACAGAAAGGGCATCCGTTTCCATGTGGATATCACCAGGAATCTTCTGTATAAGATGGGCGGATCTATTGATGATTTAAGCTGTTTCAAGGAGCTGGGAATTCCGGTTATCCGTCTGGATGGAGGATTCAGCGCAGAAGAGACTGCACAGTTGACAAGAAACAAAGAGGGTATTCTGATTGAGGACAACCTTTCCAACTACGTCCTGATGCGCATGACGTTACCTGTGGTGAAAGAAAAAGGTAATCTCGATCAGTATCTTGGCTGTCTGAATTTTTATCCGCGAAGCGATACCGGCCTTGACCTAGAGGAAGCGGTTGAGATGGCAAAAGAACTGCAGTCTTACGGCTGTAAGGCAGGCGCTTTTATCTCGTCCCTTTATTCTCCGACCGAGATGAACGATACATCCAGAGGTACGCCTTCCATTGAAGCACATCGCCTGCTTCCTGCACAGATACAGCTAAGTGAACTGCTGTGCAACGGTTTCGACTATGTGTTATTCGGAGACTCTAACCCTTCCGAAGAGGAATTAAAGACCATTGCTCATACACATAAGTGTTTTGAGGAAGGGTACGTGGAGATACCTTGCTATTTTGATGACATCGATCCTGCTGTTATCAGAAAAATCAAGGGTCTGACCTTCTTGTCGCGTATCGACCATTCCGAAAAAGTCATCCGGGGAACCGAATCCAGAAGAACTCTGATAGAACCGTATCACACCATTGAACGCAACCGTTTTTGCATCACCATGGACAACACCTTATCCAACCAGTATGCCGGAGAGCTGCAGATTTGTCTGGAAGATCTGCCCGCACAGAAATACGTAAATGTGATCGGTCAGATCAGGCCGTATGCGACAAGACTTTTGAAATACATACACAAAAATCCGATCAAATTCAAACTGGTCTAATCCAATCAAAACTTATAAATTTAAAACACCGTTCTGAAACGGTGTTTTTACTCTGCTGTATTCAGGATATATTTCATCTCATCGTCTTCGTCGCTGGTATCGAACCTAAGACGGTAGTAGGCATCACAGAACCTGTTCATGTAGTAGCGGTACAGTGCCATCTGTCCAAACAGAAGCTTATCATCGGTATCCTTATCCCGATAGAAAACGATTTCTATGTTATAGTCGTCCGCCTTGTACAGTTCGTTGATCGAATCCTGCATAAAGCGATATTCTTCATTGTTTTCTGTGTACTGCTGCAGGGTTTTCTTCGCTTTCCTTGCGGTCTTATCATTCATAGAGATATCCTTAATCCTTCTGTGCGTACGGAATAAAGCATAAAGCAGCTCTTCCGCTCTGATCGCTTTCAGATTGTCGGAGGACCAGATGTCTCCTGCGTCCTTCGCCAGGGTCAGCAGCTAGTGCTGCACTTCCGACAACGGAAATAAGATAGATCTGCCACCAACTTAGCTCAATCTGGTTTTCAAGCGTCAATTTCATGATTAAAGAAGCGGCTATAGCACCGGTTCCGTATATGGGACATATCGGACCATACAGGAATCCTCTGTTCTCCCGTTTGCCGCCCTTTATAGTGCAGAAAATGGTTTCGTACACCCATCCCATAAAACTGTATATTATGAACAGACAAACGTATTTACTTATCCACATGTCATTTGCTCCTCCTGAACAGGGTTTCCTGAAGTGAAACACATTTATCGGCGATGCACACGATCCATGCTTCTTTTGACATTGGTACTCGCTCCGGATTCATCGGCCACATGTGACAGTAAATAACATGGTTGGTTCTATCGTCTATATTAAAATATTTCCTTGCATTCTCGCATGCTCTTTTTGCATGCCTGAAACCGTGAAGATGATGCGACCCATCGCCTTCTTCGTGCCAATCGTAGAGATAAAAATCATGAAGCATCGCACCTGTCAATAGCACTTTCAGATCAGAATTCAGTGAAAGGCGATTATCGATTGCATAGCTCAGCCTCGCAACTTTATCACAATGTTCATAAGTGGAAACATTTCCATGCTGAATGTATTGTTTCATCTTCTGGACATTTTCATCTGACTGTATCTCCGCAAGGATTTCTTCCATTTCGCAATTCTCATTCATTGACCTTCTGTTTTTCCCTTCAACTAATATTCATTAATCCAATTGTAGCAACTTACTACAGATTAGTCATCAACCCACACCTGATAGGATCTGGTCTCCTCGGGATGATGTACTGTCTTGTATTCCGGATCATGCCATACCTGTTTGTATACGGCATCGTGATGAATGTAGTCGGTCCTGTATTCAAGACAGTACTGTTCTCCTACGTTTTTGTATTCATTGTGCCATCCGGAATGGCCGGTCTCGGAAAGATGCTGGTTGATTCCTCCCTGGAACTGGGCACCACAGGTATTGCAGACTTCAACCTCAACCTGATCATATCCGTATGCATAGCAGTAGGTATCTTCTTCATCCCAGGCATCCGAAACCTTAACGGTTTCATAGTATCCTGCCTTTACCAGGACCTGCTCATCCCAGGCGGGTATGGTCTCGTATCTTGTCTCCCAGTGTCCTTTCTTCTGCGAACCGGTATCGCCTGATGAAGAACCACTGTCAGGCTTTTCAGGTTTTGTTGGATCATCATGAGTTTCTTCTGTGACATCTGTATTGCTGAGAAGTTCGTCTTTGGTCTCTTCGGTCTTGTCATCGATCAGATCATCAGTCTTCTGACCAATTACTTCTTCCTCTATTTCCTCAGCATGCTCTTCTTCCTGTCTGATGCTGCACGCCTTCAGAATACGGTCAAGATACTCCTGATGATATGCGTATGCTCCGATGCTGCCAATCAGCAGCAGAACGATGGCCAGGATGACTGGCCATCTCCTTTTCTTTTTCAACTTTATTTCACTCATAATGCAACCTCCTAGTTTTTCAGCAAGTCTATTCTTTCGATCAGCTCTTTTTCCGCATGTGACGGGGCAAGAATGATGAACGGATAGATGTCTATGTTCTTCTTGTCCTCTTCATCGAATGAATAGATGTAATTGTTTTCCTTGCACCAGGATCTGATGATCTTGCAGATCCTGTCGTTTGATGTATTGTATCTGATCATTTTCTCTTCTTCCTTTCTTCCATGTTCCTGTTGAATGCCTCTTCATCAAAAGGAGGATTCTTCGAAGTATCGTAAACAGGTAGCCAGTTATCCACCTGTTCTTCGAGTTCCTTCAGCTGTCTTTCAGCTTCTTTCTTCTCCGTTTCGGCATTGAAGAGTGCGGTTACATAGGCGACAATGTTTCTGATCGGCCTTCCTTGGGCGTCTTTCCATCCGCCAATCATCATTTTCCTAAAGAATTGAATGAGACTTTCCTTGGATGAACGAATCTCGTGAATCAAACTTTTCCTGAGAAGCTCATTGAGCGCTTCGTACTGTTCATCATTCAGGTGAGAATAGAACTCATCATTGGTCCATGATTCAATCTCTTCTAAGGAATAGATGGGATCGTCTTCTGTTACTGTTACAGATATATCCGTACTTGATTCATTCGTATTGAATACATTAGTACTTAATAGTTCGCTGTTTTCCGTATACGGTTCTTCCGTATCCTGGATTCCCGTATCCGGTTTTCCCGTGTACGGGTTTTCCGTACACGGGCTTTTCACTTCCTTCTCTTCGAAATACGGATTGTCCTGAGGATTCTGATAGATCCAGTAAACGATTTCTTTAAAACCCTTGGATGAATTTGGCTGCTGCCTGTATACATATCCTTTTTCGATCAGCGAATTCAGAGTATTTGATACTGATTCGACGCCATCCGTATGAAGCGACGCCAATCCTCTGACATTGAACTTCCAGTTGTCAGGCAAAGAAAGCATGTTGCACAGAAGACCGATCTCCTTATAAGACAGGTTCCTGTCGAAAAAACAGTGGTTGTCCAATGTTGTCCAATTGTTGTGGCTGCCCTTTTTCATGATTGGCATCTTCCTTCACCTCCATTCCTTGTCATCTGTTCCAGCAATTATCTGATGTCCTTTTTCTGTATTCCGTATCTTTCCATAATGGTCTTTATTGTTTCTAATGCATTTGTTCTGAGATCCTGGATCTGATATTCTCTGAGTCCCATTTTTTCAAAGTTCAGCTTTTCGTGATGGGACTGGATCTTGTCCAGAAACTTGTATTCTCTGTTGAAACTGTCCATTCCAATATCAGAGGGTTTCTTTTCTTTGTCTGGAGTTTTCTGATCGCTGTATGCGGAAAAGCTTCCTGCCTTCCTAACATCCGAATAGTTTCTGCTGCTGATTATCCACGAATCGTCCAGCATTTTCTGGATGGTTCTTTCGGAAATGCTGAGATAATCCGCAAGCCATTCTCTTTTCCTACCTTCTCCTCTTGAAATCTCCCCTTTTTCCTTTTTTGATTCATACGCCTGATTGGCTGTCAGGAAAAGGTTGTACTGCTCCAGAGGATCATAGTCCCTTGCCTTGTTGCCGATCAGCCTGACGAGGTCTCTGTCTTCGCTGGAAAGCTCTCTTCTGTTTACAGTGCACGGGATTCCCTTGGTTACAGGCGAGATTCTACCGCTTCCTTTCCAGAGATAAGTAAAACCCGGGTCTTCTTCAAGCAGCGAGAGAAAAGCGGTATATCTTCTTTCTCCGCTGGAGATCTCGTATCTTCCGTCATCCATCTCTATGACATCAAGAGGCACATTCAGCCCGATCTCCCTAATCGATTCCTTTAAAGAGTCGTCGATTGACAGCTCTTTTGAATTCATGGTATTGGGAACCAGCTGAGAGATCGGTATGAACACCAGCTTGTTCGCCCTGGCATCGTCAATGTCGGCCATGCTGTTTTTATTATTCAGCTTAAGTTCCAGCATTATAATTCCATCTCCTTTCTGATCTCCAAGACCAGCGATTTGTAGTCCTTGCCTACCCTGGTCTCAGGATTATCTATCATGAAATAATCGTCATAAAAGGTCTGTTTCTCGGCCGGGGCGATCTGGTTTGCGATCGTCGTATCGAAGACGATGCCGGGAAAAGATCTCCGGATCAGTTCCACGCATTCTCTGGAGACCTTTGTCCTGGTCGTCTTGGTGATGAGAATCATGAAGCCGGGCTTGATATCCTCTTCCGCCTCCTTGATTACTTTGCTTATATACCGGATCGTATAGTCGACTCCTTTGATTGCGTTCCTGTCGATATTGACCGGAACGATAATGAGATCCGCTGCATAGACGCAGTTTTTGAGTATCGTTTTATAGCTTGGATTGTTGTCCAGGATGATGACGTCGTATTCGTCCTTGATAGGATCGAGCAGCTTTCTGATTCTCATGACGGAAGTATTGGTCTTCTCCTGTTCCTCCATCAGATAGTCTTCCCTTGCCATCTCCTCAAGACAGTCCAGCCATTCCAGTTTGGATGGCATGATATAAAGATTTTCAAAGTCAGTACCATATATTACTTTTTCTATATCGGCTTTTCCCTGAATCGCCTCTACAATTCCGTCAATCTCTTCAAAATCTTCTCTGAATTTGCTGGAAGTATTCCCCTGAAGATCCAGATCCACGAGAAGCGTTCTGAACCCTTCATCTGCAAGACCTTTTGCAATGTTTACAGAAGTGGCCGTCTTGCCGCTGCCTCCCTTCTGATTGTTACAACTTATGATTTTTCCCATAATTAAAAACCCTTTCTTTTAGATAGGTGAATTTCAGACGGTAATTGCAGAATAGATGTAATGTTATTAGTTGATCCCGCTACTTTTCTCTTTTATGAATAAAACAACATCTCGTATTTCTAAATGCTTTATTGATTAAAGTGAATCGAGGACCAAAAGTAGTAAGTGTTAACTGAATAAACTGATAAATCTGATAAATTAACTAAATATGGCGTGTTTCTGTTACATTATTACTCCAGTAAATGAGCACTGGCATGACTCAAAAAAAGCAAGATTTCAGCAAGATCGGTCTTCTAAAGTAAGATAAAGTCCAATATCTGATGACAATGTCAAACAAACTGAAGATACGAAACTAAAAGAAAAACCTTTAAAATAAAGGTTTTGAAGAATAGATCAAATAAGTCGTTACAAGGTCACGTATGGTGCGTGTTTCAAGGGAAACCTCCTTCATCCGCAGCCAGTAGACATTGAAAGCCTGAGATGATCAGGCTTTTTTGTTTCATTCTTTAGTTTGGATATCCCGACAAACTGGAATTTGTATCACAGAACCATCAGCAATGTTCCGGTTCCAATCAGGATACACCCTATCACTGACTTAAAAGTAAATTCTTCATGCAGAAAAACAAACGCCAGTATCAGCGTAATGACAACGGACAACTTATCAATCGGGACGACTTTTGAAGCATCTCCCATCTGCAAGGCCTTGTAATAGCAAAGCCATGAGGCACCAGTAGCAAGGCCGGACAGAATCAGGAAAATCCAGCATTTCTGGCTAATGTCTTTTATTCCGGCTTGCTGATGAGTAATAAATA
>Ga0256405_10008665_pt1 | contig 14412 bp, 8 predicted proteins | sample RumenRJG_02DNA_FD_189096 | JGI IMG/M metagenome (GOLD analysis project Ga0256405, IMG submission 189096) | Bovine rumen microbial communities from Lethbridge, Alberta, Canada - RJG_02 | ecosystem: Host-associated > Mammals > Digestive system > Stomach > Rumen | place: Canada: Alberta | collected...
AAGGCAATAACGATTTTGCCTGTATGAAAGAGGTTCTTCAAAGAAGATTTACAAGAATGTTAGATCCATCAGAGACAGATGAAAGCTTTAGAAGTACTCCAGATCTAATTTTATTAGATGGTGGCGTAATTCAATTAAAATTTGCCATAGAAGCCATGAATGAGTGTGGTGCAAACGTAGAAATGATAGGTTTAACTAAAAAGGATGAAGAAATCATCCTTCCATATGAAGATAATCCAATATTCCTTCCTTTAGATTCACTTGCTTTACAATTATTGCAAAGATTAAGGGATGAGTCTCATAGATTCGCAATAACTTTCCACAGAAACTTACATAGTAAGAGTCTTTCAATGAGCACATTTACACAAATTGATGGAGTTGGAGATAAAACCGCTAAGAAACTCTATCAAGAGTTTGGCTCTTTAGATAATGTCAAAAACTCAACTGTTGAAGATTTAGTAAAAGCAGGAATTGGCAAAACTCTTGCAACGAAAATTTTAACTTATTTGAAAAACTTATAAGCTTGTACCAGTTTTGGTATTGAATCAAACGTAATTTTATGATAATATAGTTTTACTTATTGAAAACTATACTATTTCATGATTTTATGAAATTTTAGAGAGGGGAAATGGAAATATTTGGCGATTATCATTTACATACCACAGCATCTGACGGGACCTCATCAATTACAGAGCAAGCTCGTGCGGCTATTAAAGCTGGATTAAAAGAAATTGCTATTACGGATCATTCATTCCGTACGCTTTTTACATCAATGTCACATCATAAGTTTGACAACCAAACTGAAGAAATCAGTATGTTACATACTGTAGATGATTTTGAAATCAAAATTTATCATGGCGTTGAGGGTAATTTAATTAACAAAAATGGTGATATGGATATACCAGCAGATGTTATGCCAAGAATAGAACTGTTATCTATGGGATTCCATAGATGGTTAGAACCACCTGTTTGGACAAATAATATGAAATATATTATTACCAATGGTTTTGGTTCAGACCGCTCTCGTGAAAAGTTAAGAACAACTAATACATGGGCATATCTAAGTGCAATAGAAAGATATCCAATAGATGTACTTGTACATCTCCAATCTAGAACTCTTGTAGATGCCGTAGCTGTATGTGAAGCAGCCGCAAAGAAAGATATATTCATTGAACTCAATGAAAAGCATATAGACGAAATAGCACCATGTATAGATGATATACTTGCAACAAATGTATATTTCATCATGGGTAGTGATGCTCATTCACCAAGAAATACTGGAAAGTTCAATAAAGTCGTAGACTTCATTGAAGCACACAATATTCCATTAGATAGAATAGCAGGTATTGGTTTTGCACCAGTATTCAAAGATAAATCAGGATACGTAGAGAAGAAATAATGGCAAGATCTGAATTCAACGATAATTTGGTAAAGGAAATACTAAAAAGAGCCTCTCATTTTATGAAAAAGGAAGAGAGGTTTTCTTACCTATCTGCTTTAGGAAAGGTTGCAGGGTCTATTGAATACACCAATGGACGTATGAATTTTGTATTTAGCGTTCCAACCGTAGATATAGCTATGAATATCATAGATATTCTAAAGGTTGATTACCAAACAGTATTTGAACTCTTAATGCCAAAGACAAAGAATAACAAAGGATCCGGTGGAAAGCATTATGCAGTATCTGTTCCAGCCATTATAACATTAGATGTTATGAGAGATTTGGGACTTATTAAGATGAAGGACGACCAAGTTATAGCTTTTGTCTCTACAATGCCAGAGTTGGTTTATAAAAACCAAAAGAACGCCGAAGCATACTTTGATGGTCTATTTGTTGCTTGTGGTTCAGTATTTGTTCCTTCACTAAGTGAAGAAGATAAAAAGGATGGATATCATTTTGAGTTTGCTCAACCTTCAGAGGATTTATCTGAATCCATAGTGCAATTACTCAACATACATGGAATTCATCCAAAGACAAGTGAAAGAAACCAAAATATCTTAGTTTATCTCAAAGATAAAGATGAGATATTAGGTATGCTTAGTATATTAGGTGCAGTAGAAAGTGCTGCAGAATTAAAGATAATTATTAACGAAAGATTGACATCTAATATTATTAACCGTTCAGCTATTTGTGAGGCTCATAATTTAGATAAAACTTTTGTTGCTGCATCCAAACATTTACTAGCCATTGGCACTATTGAAGAGAGGGTTGGCCTAGAGACTTTACCTAAAGATTTGTATGATACAGCACAGGCAAGAATGGATATGCCTCAAGCATCGCTAAATGAACTATCAGAGGTTTTAGGTGTATCAAAGAGTTGTTTAAACCATCGATTGCGTAAAATTGTAGAAATTGCAGCACAGTACACAGATAAATAAAAAAGAGATATAAATCATAGGAGAAAGATGGGGAAGTTTGTACATTTACATTTACATACTGAGTATTCTTTATTAGATGGATGCGTAAGACTTACAACGGGTGCCAAGCATGACGTCCATCCTTTAGCTGATGCCCTAAAAGCTAGAGATATGGATGCTGTTGCAATAACAGATCATGGCAACATGTATGGCGTATATTCCTTTGTTGAGTCTTTAAAAGGTACAGGCATTAAGCCAATCATTGGTGAAGAGTTCTATACCTGTGACAACATGTACGAAAGAAACAAGGATAGTAAAAGATATCACTTAATTTTACTTGCAAAGAATGATGTTGGTTATAGAAATTTAATTAAATTAAGTTCACTTGCATTCATAGATGGTTTCTATATGAAGCCAAGAATTGATTTAGATGTGCTTGAAAAGCACTCAGAAGGCCTTATATGCTTATCTGCATGTATTGTTGGTGCAATTCCTAGATTATTGTTAGAAGGTCGCTATGAAGATGCTAAGGCTTATGCAATAAGACTAAGAGATATGTTTGCACCAGGAGATTTCTATATTGAACTCCAAGATCATGGTATTGAAGAAGAATTAAGAGTAAGAAATGACCTAGTTCGCATAGCGAAAGAGATTGGTGTTAAGGTTGTTGCAACCAATGACGTTCACTATATAGAGAAAGAAGATGCAGAAATACAAGATGATATGATGTGCATCCAACTAGGATGCAGAAAGAACGAACCTAATAATGTTCGTTTTGAAAAACAAGAGTTTTATCTTAAAACTGCAGAGGAAATGGAAGAACTATTTGGTTGGTGTCCAGAAGCTCTTGAGAGTACCGTAGAAATTGCAAATAAGATAGAGTTTGAATTCAAACTCAATCTTGGACATTATTTAATACCTCCATTTGATGCTGAAGACTTAAATGGAAGAACAGCAGAACAATACTTAAGAGATTTAGCATGGGAAGGTATCCAACAAAGATATGACAATATAACTCCAGAAATTAAAAAGAGACTAAACTATGAATTGGATGTTATATGCGAATGCGGTTATGCAACTTACTTCTTAATTGTTTGGGATTATGTAAATGCTGCAAGAAAGATGGATATACCTGTTGGACCAGGAAGAGGATCTGGTGTTGGTTCTATTGTTGCTTATTCCATAGGAATAACAGACGTAGATCCTTTAAGATTCCAACTTATTTTCGAAAGATTCTTATCTAAAGAAAGAGTTTCTATGCCAGACTTTGATATAGACTTCTGTTATGTAAGAAGAAACGAAATAATAGACTATGTCACAAAGAAATATGGTTCAGATAGGGTTACACAGATTATTGCTTATGGCACAATGAAGGCAAAACAAGCAATAAAAGACGTAGCAAGAATCTACAATATTCCATATGAAGAAGCTAACATTTGGGCAAAAACCATACCAAATGATCCAAAAGTAAACATCAAGGGATGTTTAGATGAAAACAGTAAGCTTTTTGCACCAGAGTTTAAGAAGTTATACGATGAAAATCCTGAAGCAAAGAAAATAATAGATAAGGCTATTATGATTGAAGGTATGCCTAGACAAACATCTATGCATGCTGCAGGTGTTATAATCTGTTCAGATCCAGTAGATAATCATATACCACTTGCCAAAAATAATGACTTTGTCATTACACAATTTGATAAGACACAGATTGAGCCATTAGGAATGCTCAAGATGGACTTCTTAGGATTAAAGACATTAACAGATATTAAAGAAGCCCAGAAATATATTTTGGAAGATAAAGGTGTGGAAATTAATTTCCACAAGTTAGGATATGATGATCCAAAGATCTATGAATTAATTTCTTCTGGAGACTGTATGGCTGTATTCCAATTAGAATCTGGTGGTATGACAGACTTCATGTCTAGATTAAAACCAACATCATTGGAAGACGTTATAGCTGGTATTTCTATTTTTAGACCAGGTCCAATGCAGTTCATGGATAAATTTATTGAAGGAAAGAAAAATCCAGAAAAGGTTACTTATTTACATCCAAAACTTAAGCCTATTTTAGAGGTTACTTATGGCTGTATTATTTACCAAGAACAAGTTATGCAAATAGCACGTGAAATTGCAGGCTATTCATTTGGTGGTGCAGACATCTTAAGAAGAGCAATTTCCAAGAAAAAGGCTGATGTTTTGATGGCACAGAAAGAGACATTCATCCATGGTGGTAAAATCCAAGGTGATGGCACTGGAAAAACAGTTGATGGTGCACTTGTAAGAGGTGTTCCAGAGGATGTTGTAAACACACTTTTCCAACAATTATATGACTTCGCCGACTACTGCTTTAATAAGTCTCATGCTACCGCATACGCAGTTTTATCATATCAAACTGCATACTTAAAGTGCTACTTCCCGGTACACTTCCTCACAGCAATCATCAATAATAGAATAGGTGATGCGAAGGAACAAAGCCATTATATCAGCTACATGAAACGTATCGGAATTAACATCCTAAAACCAGATATAAATAAGTCAAAAAAGAAGTTTTCTATTGAAGGAAATAACGTTCGTTTTGGCTTAATGGGTATTAAAAATGTTGGTGAAGCAGCTATTGAAAAAGTATTAAGCGAAAGAGAGCAAAATGGCCTTTATAAAGACATTAGAGACTTCTTTGATAGATGTGGAAATGAGCTTAATTCTCGTATGATTGAGTCTTTAATTAAAAGTGGTGCTCTTGATTCATTTGGAAAGAATAGAGCAACATTGATTGCATCATATAAATCTATACTCGATGCAGTAAATAAAGATAGGAAGAATAAAGAAAGCGGACAAATAAGTTTCTTTGACGATGATGCATTTGGAGTAACAAATGATATTGAACCTATATCATATATTGAAAGAGAGGAATATACAAAGCAGGAATTACTAAGAGATGAAAAAGCAAATCTTGGTATGTATATTTCTGGACATCCTTTGGATGACTATGCTCCATTTAACAATTTCAAATTCACTATTGATAATTTATTATTATCAAACAATACAGAAGAAGAGGAAACTACTGAAGATCAATATGATAATTCATATGATGGACAAACAGTTAAATTTGGATGTGTTGTAGAAAAATGGGAAAAGAAAAAGACAAAGAAGAACCAGGTCTTTGCAGCGGGCAGATTAGAAGAATTATCTGGAGATATAGAATTTACTATGTTTCCACAGGTTTACGAAAGAGATTACAATGCCCTTACATCTGAAAATCCAGTTGTTGTCACTGGTAAGATAGACATGAAAGGTGCCGAACCAAAGATTATCGTAGATAGTATGGAAATTTGGGATATTGGTAAAACAGGCAAAGAAGATATGCCAAAAATACCAGATTCGGATGATAAATTTGTAAAGGTACTCTGTTATACAGAGTCTGAAAAAGATTTGGTTCAATCTGTATGCTTAGCAAATCCAGGAGATAGCATTATTAGAATTATTGTTGGAAAGAAACAAGAAGATAGAAAAGCATATAGAGGAAAAGTAAATCCAACAGATGAAGTACTCAATCAATTAAAGAATATAGTAGGAGAGGCGAGAATAAGAATTAGCTAGGTAACATAAAATAGATATTTTATTTGACCGATATACAAATATAGTTTATAATTCATACGATTTTTAAGAGAGTGTATAGATACACTCCATACAGGAGGACAATATGTCAGATCACAATGTAAAACGTTTAGCAATCTTAACATCTGGTGGAGATGCACCAGGAATGAACGCATGTATTCGTGCATGTGTAAGATATGCATTAAGTAAGGGATACGAGGTTTATGGTGTAGGACGTGGTTATGTAGGTCTCTTAGAAGATGATATTTTCCCAATGGACCATGCAAGTGTTACAAACATTGTTCAATTAGGTGGAACAATCATTAGAACAGGTAGATCAAAAGAGTTTGCTTGTGTTGAAGGAACAGGCAAAGCATTAGAAAACCTTAAAAAACGTGGAATTGAAAACCTAATCGTTATCGGTGGAGACGGATCATTCCATGGAGTACAAAGAATGTATGATCATTTCGGATATAATGCAGTTGGTATTCCAGGAACAATTGACAACGATATGGGATACACAGACTACACAATTGGTTTTGATACAGCATGTAATACAGTTTTAAGTGCAATCCTTTCATTAAGAGATACAATTGCATCTCATGATAGAATCATGGTTCTAGAAGTTATGGGAAGAAACTGTGGTGATATAGCATTATGGTCAGGACTTGCAGGTGGTGCACAAACTATCGTTTGTCCAGAAGAAACAAGTGATGTTAACAAGCTTGCAGATGAAGTAAACAATATAATTGTTTCAAGACATAGAGAATCTGCTTTAGTAGTAGTTGCAGAAGGTTGTAAAGAAATTGAGCAACCTTTAATGGAAAGATTAAGACAAGTTACAGGAAGAACAGTTAACTTTGTTAACTTAAGCTATGTACAACGTGGTGGTAGCCCAACAATGTTAGACAGAGTTCTTGCTGCAAGATTTGCAATTAGAGCTGTAGACCTTATCGAAGAAGGTAAAGGCGGAAGAGCAGTTGGTATCGATGGTAGAAAGATTATTGACGTTCCTATAGCAGATTCACTATATGGTGAAGATAAGGAATTCAACCATCAACTCTACAAAATCGCAAACATCATTTCTAAATAATTATTTTATAAAAATAAATGCAGTGACAATTAGTTGCTGCATTTTTATTTTTTAAGGGGGAGAATAATGTCTTATTCAAAGTTCGATAGACGTGAAGAAAAGATACAACGCAGGAGAGAAGAACACCCGGATGCAGAGCATGCTAAAAAGTATGATAAGCAATTAGAAAAGAATAATCTTAAGCGTTGCAAGTATCTAGTTAAAGAAGAAAGAATAGAAAACAAGATTAGAAATCATGATCCACTAATGGCTCACATCTTTGATGTGGTTGAAGAAAGTAGAGCCAGACCTAACGGTAAATCACCTTTTGTAGATGAAATCAAAGTAATTAAAGATATTGAGTATAAGAAGGTAGGAGATACCATTCTTTATATGGATATTTATCTTCCATCTAGACCTGTTAGTGAAAAACTACCAGTAGTTCTTGATATTCCTGGTGGTGGTTGGGTTATCCACAATAGAAATAGAAGAGATGGATATGCAAGATTATATGCTGTAATGGGTGCAGCTGTAGTTGTTATAGATCATAGATTATGTCCAGAATATGTTTTCCCTCAAAACCTTGAAGACTGTATTGATGCATTAAACTATGTTGTAGATAATGCAGAGAAATATAACTTTGATACCAACTTAATTACTGTCACAGGTGATTCAAGTGGTGGACATATGGCAGCATGTTTAAGTTGTGCAGCAACAGATGAAATGTACAGACTTAAGCTCAATTTGCCAGAGTTAAAAGCAAAGCCAAAATACAATATTTTTATCTCAGGAGCATTTTCAGTTGATGTAATGTATCGTATTCCTTTCACCAATTTATTAATGGTTAGATATTGTACTTTAAAGAGCACTAGAAAGAAGTGTAGAGAGTGGGATTATTACAAAGAATTAACCCCATATAATTACTTCAATAAGGACTTCCCAGAGACATACAACAATGGTGGAATCGCCGATTTGTTATGTTTTGGAGAGGCAAAAAGATGTGCTAAATTATTGACCGAAAAGGGCGTTAAAAATGAGTATAAAGTAGGCAGAGGAGCGCACTGTTATGTGCTTCGCACACCATTCCCATCACCAAGAAAAGATACTAAGTTGTATCTAAAGTGGTATATGGATAGAATGGCTGAAAATGGCGTAGATATGTCTGCAAATTACGCAAGAATAGAAAAGTTCCTAAATAACTATAAAGCCAGTTTAAATGGTCAAATTGAATGCTAAAACATGGGATATTGTAAAATCGGCGAAGAACTCATAGTTGATATTTTAGACTTTGGAATGGGTGGAGAAGGTATCGCAAAGATAGATAATTACCCTATTTTTATACAAGGTGCAATCAAAGGTGAGAAGGTTAAAATCAAACTTTCATATGTAAAGAAAGACTATGCCTTTGGTGATATCGTTGAAGTTATTAAAAGTTCCGATTTTAGAGTAAAACCAAAATGTCCGTATTATGGCAAATGTGGTGGCTGTGATATGCAACACATTGCTTATTCAGAACAGTTAGAAATTAAGAGACTAAATATCCAAAGAACACTCAAGAAAAATGCCGGAATAGAGGTAGATGTTCCTACCCCTGTTTCTGTAAATGAATGGGAATATAGAAACAAACTTGCATTACCTTTTGGCAAGAGAGGAGAAAGAGTAATTTTAGGTTTTTATGAGAAACAAACCCACAAAGTAGTTTCCATGAAATTTTGTCCGTTACATAAAGAATGGACAGCAGACATCATCAAGATTTTTTCAGAGTGGGCTAATGAGAATAATGTTAGTGTATATGATGAGATAACCAAAAAAGGTTTCCTAAGACATTTGGTAGTTAGGTTTATAGATACTCCAGATATTGTTTTGGTAGGTGCTGGAGACAAGATTCCTTTTGTAGACTCTTTAGTTGCTAAAATTAAAGAGGCATTTTCAACCTGTAGTTTGTATTTCTCGCCAAACAAAAAGACAGGTAATGTAATTTTAGGAGATACTAAGCAACTTGTGTATGGTGAAGAAACATTACATCAAATAGATGGAATAAATGTCAAAATTGACCCATTTTCATTTTTACAGGTAAATTTAGATGTTATGAGTGCTCTTTACAACAAGGTTGCCGAAAAGCTTTCAGACTTTGATGGAAATATAGTAGAACTTTATTCAGGAATTGGAATTTTAACAGCAAACTTATCAAAACGTATGCCAAAGTCCAAATTTGATGCTGTTGAAATAGTTCCAGAAGCTGTTCAAGATGCTAGGAAATTAATGGAAAGTACAAATGTGTCTAATAGAGTTCATTGTATTTGTGAAGATGCTGGAAAATTTATGGATGAACTCGTTGATGATAGAAACATAAAAGCATTACTTATTGATCCGCCAAGAAAAGGAATTGATGAAAAAGTTGTTTTAAAGGCAAAAGAAGTTGAGTTTGATAAGATAGTTTACATTTCATGTAATCCTGCGACATTAAGTAGAGATATAAAAATGCTTAGTGATAAGTATGAGATAGCATATATTCAACCTTTTGATATGTTCCCACAAACGACTCATGTTGAGACAGTTGTTGTATTAAATAGAAAATAATTTGTAGATACTTTTTGGTCAATTATCCACAAAAAAACATTCTAATAAAGTGATATATTCATAGAATGTGTAAATTAGTTTGACACGTATATTATATATAAGATATAATTACACAAACTTGAATAAGGAGAAAACACAATATATGGTATCAACATTTTTGATCTGCACACTAGTTATCGCAGTAATAGTTGTATTAACAGCGATAGTTTTATGCAGTAGAAAAACCATTAAGAATAGATGGCTTTTATCTATTGTTGGTATCATTTCACCAATCTCCTTTGTATTTATGTTAGTCATTTTATCTGAAGGCAATTCAGTAAGTTCAGTAGGAAGTGTTTTAACTCTTGAAAGAGCAATACCAAAAGAGATGCTAATTCAAATGGTTGGACCAAACGCAGCTATTGTTAATGCACTTGGTGTTCTTTCTACATTAACATTTACATCCTCATTTGTATTTACTATTGTTATTGCAATGAGTTTCTTATTGTTAATAAGAATTGCAAGAAAGGACTCAAATTCAGAAAACATTCAATATAGTTTTGATTCATATCAAGATTCAACAAATATTATATTTGATAATTTTACAGGTGTAACTCGTTTAAATATATAGAATTTCTCCATTTTTAATTAAAAATTAAAATAGGAGATTTTTTTATATACAAAAAAATGAGTGAAGCAAATTTACACGTTAGAACAACAAACAGGTTGTTCAACACAATCAAAGAAGAACTAAATAGTAACAAGATAAACACAGAAACTACATTCTGTTCTTTTGCTATGTCTTCAAAAGATAAGGAGGATATATAACATGCCATATTATTACATTATAGCTGCATGTGCTACAGTCTTCTTTATCGGATTGTATATCGTGCTAGATAGATTTATTAAGAATGAAAAAGCCAAATCTTGGATATTAAAAGGACTTGCTCTTTTATTTACACTAGTATTTGTTTGTAGATACTTAAGCGACACTATTGCTATTAAGAAAACCATTGGCATTAATATATTCTCACCATTTGGTATCTATGGCCAAACACAAACTGTATTTACATTGTTTATGTTCTGGCTTACATGTATGTCTATTGTTTTATTACAGACATACCCATTCTTTAAAGATCATATTATTATCTTAAAGCACCTAGTTAAATTTGCCGCAACGCCAATTTACTTAATAAACTTTGCAACAATAAATATGCAAATCCAAGCCTCATTTACAGCAGGCGCATTAGATACATTCCATATGGGTGGTGTGTTCTTTGCTTTAGAGGTTGCACTTGCATTAACTATCTGTTTTGCAGTTTGGTTTAAAGAATATAGAACATTCTTCTCTTTGAAGGGGGCTGCCGTTTATTTCACATGTCTACTTGGCATGTTCATAACTGCAGTACCAATGTTTACATTTCAAGTTTTATTTGGAAAGGGACCGGGTAGCTTTATTGTTGAGGACTTCAACTTTGCACATAGAATGATTATTTATGGAGCATTTATTACTCCAGTTATCATAGCGTTCTTATTCTATGGAAAGAGTTATGAACATAAGCGTTATGCATTGCTTTTCATGTCTCTTGCAATATGTATTTCATATAGTGCAAGTTATGAGTTCCCAGATTTAATTAATTTAAGATCTTATCCATTCCACCTTTGTAACTTAGCTGTTTATATGGTGCCAATCTGTTTATTATTCAAAGTAAAACATTTCTATTACTTTACATTCTTTATTAATGTATTTGGCGCTTTAATGGCTATTTTGTTACCTAACTTGGGAAGCGATGAATTCTTATTTACATATAGTAATGTTAGATTCTGGATAAATCACTATGACGCATTCTTTATGCCAATATTAATTATGGTATTCCATTTATATGAAAGACCAAAGATGAAGGAAATGGGTTATTCGTTAATAGGATTTGCGGGATATTTTGCATTGGTCTTATTTGTCAATGCATATTTTTCTTCAAAGACTCCAAACAATCCAACAGACTTCTTCTTTATTAATAGTGACTTTATTGCAAGTAAATTTGGAGCAGGTGCAAAGAATATAAGATTAATAACATTAGAAATACCAACCAAGTGGGGAACACCTATGGTGTTCTATCCTGCATATCAGGCTATATTCTTTAGCGTATATGTTGGAGTAAGTTTCTTAATGTGGTATGTCTATTTGGTTTTATTCCAAATAGAAGATAGTGTTGCGGATGTGTTTATCAAAAATAGAAAATACAAATCAGACATGCAAATTTTGGAAGAAAGTTTAAAAGGAAGGAATAAAAACGAACCTATGAATGAAGCAGGAATAAACAAACTAATTTTAAAGAACTTTAGTAAAAAGTATTCCACAAGTAATGTCTATGCCGTTAAGGATGCAAATCTCGAAATAGATGGTGGACAAATATTTGGATTCCTTGGACCAAATGGTGCAGGTAAATCCACAATTATTAAGAGTGTTGTTGGAATACAAACAATATCATCAGGAAGTATAGAAGTATGTGGCTTTGATGTAGAAAAACAATCTGTTCAAGCAAAACTGCAAATTGGTTTTGTTCCAGATCACTATGCTTTATATGAGAATCTTTCTGGTAGAGAATATATCAACTATATTGCAAACCTTTATGGTGTTGATATTGAAGAAAGAAATAAGAGAATAGATGAGTTTGTAGAAAGATTCCAACTCCAAGGTTCATTTGAAAATCCAATTAAGACTTATTCCCATGGTATGAAACAAAAAGTCACAATCATGTCTGCTTTAGTACATAATCCAAAAGTTTGGATTTTGGACGAACCACTAACAGGTTTGGATCCAGATAGTATTTTCCAAGTAAAGGAAACAATGAAACAACATGCCGCAGCTGGTAATATTGTATTCTTCTCATCGCATATTATTGATGTTGTTGAAAAGATTTGCGACAAGATTGCAATTATTAAAAATGGACATATTATTTGCGAAGCAGATGTTAAAGAAATAGAAGCAAGTGGTGTTCAATTAGAAGACTTCTATAGAAATACTATAGAAAACTCTACAGTTGAAAGAGAAGTGGACACATCTTTTATTGAAGCAAAAAAAGAAAATTGGAAAAACAAAAAGAAATCAAAAAAAGATAAAAAAGCTAAAGAAGCTTTAGTCGAAGATAATTCTCAACAAAATGAGAACATAGATAACGAAACAACTGAAACTTTAGAACCAGTTGAAGAAAATAATACAGAAGAAGTTATAGCTGAAAACGAAAAAGAAGAAAACAAATAATAAGATGGAAAAGGGAAAACTAAAAGCATCTGTTAAAAAGGCATTTTCGTCATTGACAAATTTGACAATGATGCAATTGAAAGAGAAAATGAATTTCTCTTTTAAAGCACATCCAAAGAAATCATTGTTGTCATTGTCATTCTTTTTGATTGGATTTGCACTTGTCATTGTTGCATGTTATTTCTTAATTAACATATCAATGAGATTAAAAATATTTGACCTAAACGGGAAATTCCCAACTTCCGTATTGGTATTAATATTTACAGCGATGTTTTTCTTGTCACTAATATTTACAACTATTAGTTTGGTGAAAGCACTTTATTTTTCTAGAGATAATTTTGTTTTAATTACATTACCAACAACTCCATCAATAGTTTTTACATCTAAGTTATTGGTTCACTATGTAAATGAATTAAAGAAAAATGCATTATTCTTAATTCCATTGTTTATTGGTTATGGAATTAATGTTGGCTTACCAATTTATTATTATCCATGGATGTTAATAATGTTCTTATTGATAATTACATTACCAGTATTGTTAGGAGCTTTAATTTCAATTCCTGCAATGTATATTTATCAGGCGTTAAAGAAAGTTAAAGTTGTTATGTATGCTTTAGTAATAATTGGTGTTGCCGGATTAATAGTTCTTGCTGCTTATGTGATTTCAATAATTCCACCAGATATTAACTTTAAGGAAACTTGGGGAACAACGTTCTTCCAAATTAAAGGATTCTTAAATGATTTCCAAAACATTATGTTGCCATTCAAGTGGATGGTTGAATTAATGGTAGGAAAGTATCTGGCAACCAATATGTTTAGTGTAAGCACAATATATATTCTTTTGGGATTACTAGGAACAATAGGATTATTGGGAGTATTGTGTTTCGTTCTTTCAAAACCATTGTTCTATGATATGGCATCTAAACCATTTGAATATAAAAAGAATATGAACGCAAGAATTAGAAAGGAGAGAAAACTTTCTCCATTCCTTGCTGTTATGAAGAAAGAATGGGTTCTTGCATTGAGAGATAACACTATAACAATATTGGTTGTTGAATTGTTAATTATTATGCCACTCGCAATAGCACTTCTTAATAGTCTTTATAATGCAATGAATACTAAATTCTTAGGCACACAGTTAACAGTATGCTTTAATATGTTTATCATATTATTGTTTATGCTATCTGCTAATATTCGTATGGCTAGTGCATATAGTAAGGATGGATCATCAGCATATTTGAATAAATTACAACCATCTAATTATGGCAAGTTGTTGTTCGCAAAATTAACAGTTAATTTAGTAATTGGTACGGTTGGATTAATAACAAGCATTGTTGTTTATTCGTTCTATCATGCATTAACTGCAGCTGATTATACAATGTTTGCATTTATAGTGTTCTTCTTGTTTGTTGCACATTTATTTGGTAGTGCACAGTATGACATTATGAATTCTCAAGCACAACAATACGCAACATTTGCTTCACAAGCAAATAATCCAAATGAAAACAAATCAATTATTATGACATTCGTGTTGGCATTAGTATTTGCAGGTTTCTGGATGTTCTTA
>Ga0256405_10008667_pt1 | contig 14409 bp, 11 predicted proteins | sample RumenRJG_02DNA_FD_189096 | JGI IMG/M metagenome (GOLD analysis project Ga0256405, IMG submission 189096) | Bovine rumen microbial communities from Lethbridge, Alberta, Canada - RJG_02 | ecosystem: Host-associated > Mammals > Digestive system > Stomach > Rumen | place: Canada: Alberta...
TGTTAAGTAAATCATTTTTCCTTAGGGGGGACAGATAAAATGGAAGAAAAGAAACATAGTTTAGGGGCTCTGTCACAGAACCTGTATGGTTGTGGCGAGTTTTTCAACGGTGGTGCCTTCGTCATCATCAACACCTTCTTTACCGTATTCCTGATCAAGGCTCTGGGTATGCCTGCAGTACTTGCCGGCACGATTCCTCTGGTTGGTAAGATCCTGGATGCCATCACAGACCCGATCATGGGTAACATCACAGACCGAACCGTTTCGAAGTTCGGTGCCAAACGCTTCTATATTCTCTTAGGTGCCTTCGCATCCTCGATTACCTTCGTTCTGCTCTGGGTTCCGATCAGGTCGAGTTCTCCGGTTTTGCTCTACATTTTCTACTTATTCATGTACTGCTTATTCTCGACTGGATTTACCGTGCTCATGGTTCCTTATAACGGACTCCTGCCGGACATGATCGATGACTACTCGACCCGTTCGAAGTTCTCCAACGTTCGTATGATCTGGTCTACCTTGGGTTCCATGGTCTGTGGCCTGGTGCCGACCTTCATCATCACCGACACCACCAATGCCAGCCTCTATATCCGCTGTGCACTGATCTTCGGTGTCCTTTTCCTCTGCACATCCCTGGCAACCTTTGCCGGTACCTGGGAGAAACAGAAAGCACCCGTTCGTTCGGACCTGAAGGATAGCTTTACTCAGGCCGTCAGTGTCTATAAGAGCCATAGTTTCCGCCTCTTTATCGGAATCTACCTCTGCGGACAGTGTGGTATGGATTTCGTATCCGGTATGGCTGTCTACTATGTAGATGATGTCTTAAATGCTTCCGGAGATGGTTCGATTGCCCTTGGTGGCGCTCACCTCTCCTACCTGACCGGCCTCATGGCTGTTCTGATCCTGTCCCAGCTGGCAGGTATGCTGATCTGGGGACCTGTAATGGCACGTACTTCCAAGAAGACAACCATTCTGATCGGTGCTCCGATCCGTATCCTGGCAACACTCGGACTGCTCTTCTTCTCCTATGACGGAGCATCCATCGGACCTGTTCTTCTGCTTGCTGCTCTGATTGGTATCGGCAATGCCGCAACGCTTACCTCCATCTTCGCAATCCTTGCAGATATGCCGGATGTCGATGAACTGATTACTTCTGTCAGCCGTCCCGGAACTGTTTCCGGTATGGCAACCTTCGCACGTAAGGTTTCCGCGGGGCTCTCTGCCGGAATGATTGGTCTCCTTCTCGGCCTCGCAGGCTACGATGAAGTTCTTGCAAGTTCTGGTTCTGCACAGCTTGCAGCCACCCAGCATGGTATTGCTCTGATCTTCATCTTCGCCCCCGTCATTCTCGTTGCCTTCCTCTTCCTCTTCGGAAAACTCTTCCCCATGAAGGAGAGAGAATTCGAGATCATCAAGAAAGAGATTGCCCGTAGAAAGGGCGAAGATGCTTCCACGATTACCGAGGAAGAGAAGCGCGTGTGCGAGAAAGTTACCGGCTTCAAGTATGAAGATCTCTGGAATCTGAGGAACACCCGCATGGGTTCTTAATTCAAAGAAGGGCATTTCTTAACTGCTTCTGTTGGCAAGTTTTTCCGTCGCCTGCATTCTGCTTCCCAATGCAGCTCTCATTAGCCTTCTGGTCTACATCGTGGCAACTGCCATCATCGATCACTTCACAGATCATTTCGAAGCCATCAAGCAGGTGACCATCATCACCAAGGATCCGGAACAGCTGATCCTGGATATCAATCGTCGTCTTCACAAAACCTGCACGATCATTAACAGCGAAGGAGCCATTGCCGGTGAGAATAAGACGCTCATCTGTTATATCAGCTACTTCGAGCTGCAGACCATGCGTGACATTATCTCAGAGAACAAGGGCTCCTTCAGTACTGTCTCTACAGTGGATGAAATTCTTCGTTAATCCGTCTGGATACTTCTATCTCCACGGATTTTATTTTGGATTTTCCTTCGAATATTCTAAGATTTCTCCGGGCTGACAATCTGGTGCATCACAGCTTGCTTCCCGCCCGGACTCATTCCCGATCAGACTCATTCCTGCCCGGATTCATTCCTGTCCGGACTCATTCCCGCCCGGATTCATTCCTGCCCAGACTCATTCCTGTCCGGATTCATTCCTGTCCGGATTCATTCCTGTCCGGATTCATCACTGGAATCATCAGGCAGATCCTTCTCAGGATCCTCTGCCAGATTCTCTGTCATTGGCCGTACCGACTGAACCGGCTGCTGGGGTGCCTGGGGCTGTACCGCCTGTACCTGCTGGGGTACCTGAGGCTGCCCCTGCATCTGCTGGTAATACTGCTCTGCCACCTGCATCTGTGCCTCTTGCTCCGCCTTACGGGCTTCTTCCTCATCAAGTTCCGTCCAGATGTTCGTATGCTCATTACCCCTGAAGAAGAACCAGAGCACAAAGCATCCGATTAGCAGTACGATATCGCAGAGCAGAGTACCCTCGATACCAAACCCAGGATCATACGCAAAGCTCTCTCTTGCAGTCGCCTGATTCAGAACAAAGAGGGAATACATGGACTTGGCACCACTATTGGGCAGACCAAAGAGGATATTCTGGGTATAATTCCAGGTCGTATGAACCATGAAAGCCATCCACATACTATCGAGATAATATACGCAGAAAACCGCAAATAGGCCAAACAGGAAGATATTCAGAATAGACAGTATGGTAACACCATCATTCATGAGATGACCAGCTGCAAAAAGTCCGGAACTGACAAGAGCTGCCAGAATAAAATTATGGCGGTGAAGGATCTTCTCAAAGAGATAACCTCTGCAGAGAATCTCCTCAGAGGAAGACTGTACGAACACGCACAGGTAGATCAGAATCATAGCGAAGGGATTCACATTAGCCAGACTGAGTTCGATATCTCCATGCAGGTATGCGACGAAGATGCAGGCAGCATTCATCCCAAAACCAAGCAGAATACCCAGCAGGAACTTAGGCCAGTTATTGCCAGTCAACTTCTTCCCAATGGTCTGATAGATGGGGCGGTTCTTTGGAAAGAGGAACCAGAGCAGGCACACAAGCCACATACCAAGCGGCAGCAGATAGTTTGTACATGTCAGCGCAACCGGGCCCATCATGGACAGCAGCAAATCGCTGTCGATGCTGCCTCCCAGCATCATAGATATTACGGACGGATCCTTGATGATAATCATGATTCCAGCCACCATACCTACGATAATGCCGCCCAGAATCTGTCCTCCGAATAAGAGCAGTATCGTTGCGATGGAATATGTCACAGCATTCTGCGTCCAGCTGAATTTCTTTTTTTCTTTTTCCATAACTCCTACCCTTTCTTAAGTCACAACACTTTAGAATATGGTCCCATCTCCCTGTATAGTTTCCTTCGGAAATGTAAACCATACACCGTGAACTACTCGGTTACAAGTAACCGAGCTTCCTGCTTCAACCACTACTGCGCTGGCTACGATGATACGTAACGGCTCGTCTTACACAGTGTCCACAGGCGTATAAGTTTGGGCTATTCCATCCCTACTGTCATATTTAGTTTCAGGCTACTTCAGTCAGTAGTCGTAATCCTTCCTTTAGGATATTGATGGCAGCGTTCTGGTCACGGCTTATTGTAAGACCGCAATCACATTTCATTGTGCGAATTGTGAGATTTTTCATCTCGGGATGTATTGTTCCGCAACAATGACATATCTGTGATGACGGGAACCACTTGTCTACCTTGATTAGATACTTATTCCTATCAGATAGCTTGTATTCAAGCATAGACAGGAACATACCATAACCATTATCAAGAGTAGCTTTGCCGTTACCAAAACCTTTATTTGCCATAGACCTCATGTTTAAGGATTCCACGCAAACAACATCATACGAATTGGCTATCTCAGTAGATATCTTATGCAGGTTATCCAAACGCTGATTAGCGATATGCCTATGGATCTTATTCACTTTACGAAGTTGTTTTATATAATTATTGGACTTTACCTCGTATTTCTTAGAGCCTTGCATACGTGACAGCTTACGCTGCGCTTTAGCAAGTTTATCATGGCTCTCACGATAATACTTATGATTAGTACCTGTATTGCCATTACTATCTACGTATAAGCCATCGGAAGCATAATCTAACCCGATGGCATTGGTCTTATCTGCTACATAAAGATTTATGGCGTTGTCGAACTCAAAGAGAACAGAAATATAATACTTGCCATCTGATTCCTGTGATACTGTAGCCGATTTAATTGTCCAACTATCGTCAGGAACACGATGGATAACAGCTTTTACCTTTCCAATCTTAGGGAGCTTAATACATTTGTTATCTATGATAGCAACTGTGCCTTTTTGATTGTTTGTAGTATAGGACTTACGGCTATGCTTTGCGGATTTGAATTTAGGAAAACCATTTTTCTTTTTGCGGGATTTGCTAAATGTATTGCGGAATGCTTCCTGTAAGTCCATTTGCTTATTGGCAAGAGCAAGACTATCCACTTCCCTAAGATAAGGATAATCGTTCTTATATTTGGCAGGTGTAACAGTAGGAAACTTACCAGTAGCCTTGTAGCCTTCAATCTTATCTGAAAGCATGAGATTATAGACCTTACGACAACAGCCAAAGGTCTTAGCAAACATAATACTCTGTTCAGTTGTGGGGTAAACTCTGTATTTGATTGCTTTATTCATAACTGACAGTTCTTTTGCCTTTCAATATACTTTAGAATGTTTTCTTCTGATGTAGAGCCTATAGTTTCGCAGAAGTATGAGCCGTTCCAAAGTTGTCCCTTCCATAAATATTTACGCAAGTCAGGATACTCTTTCAATAATGTATTACCCGAAATACCTTTGAGATACTTTACGATCTGTGTCACAGATATCTTAGGCGGAGCAGATACAAAACAATGCACATGGTCGCTCTCACCTACTTTGCAATCTACGACAGTAAACCCCTTTTCATTGCCGATAGCCTTTAAGAGTTCATATAACCTGTTGGCTATCTCAGGTTTAAGGACTTTCCTGCGGTACTTTACGCACCAAACTATATGATAATTGATATTGTATACGCATGTTCGTGCGTGGGTGTATTTGCTATTCATACATATAATATATATCAAAAGCTACAAACGGGCAACAATATACTGCATTTTTACGTAATACATATAGTATGTTCGGTACTATAAAATACCGGGCTTTCATCTCGGCTATAAATAGCCGAGAATTCCCGCCCGGTTACTTAAACTATCATACCCCTTCATAATCAAAAGCCGGAATAAAGCTCTCTTCTGCTACGCCTCCGTCCTGCACGAAGGCATTATCAATTCCCTGCTCTATCGCATAGTCCACAATGGACTCATATTCTTCTTCCGTCACTCTTCGGTTCAGTTCCGGCCATGCCTCCAGGCCTTCCAGGGGAGTGAACTGGTTCATGATGGAGATGTAGATCGTCTCGCCATAAGTATCGAGTAGGTACTTTATGACTCTTTTGGAGTCTTCCGTGCATCCAGGCAAGAGAAGGTGCCTTACGATAGTGCCCCTTCGCATCAGAATCTCTGACTTATCTCCTTCTGTACCTTCCATATCCTGCCGGTAGCAGATCTCGTTATACTGATCTGCGTTCAGTGTCTCTCTCTTACCTTCATCACACCGCGTATCCCATACTCTGCTTTCTCCATCCCTACTGTATTTTCTATAGAATTCCGGCGTTTTTGTCTGTCGCACCATCTCTTCGATCGAAGCAGCTGCCGTCTCGAAGTAGTCACTTGCATGAGAATACCGCTTGGATAAGTCACTGCTTACATATTTGAAGTCCGGCAGATAGATATCCACCAATCCGTCCAGTGCCCTGATAGATTCCACAGATTCATAAGCGGAGGTGTTATATACGATTGGAATGGTAAGTCCTTCGTCCTTCGCCTTCTTAAGCGCTGGAATGACTGCCGGGAGAAAGTGACCTGCAGTGATCAGGTTGATATTGTTTGCACCCTTATCCTGCAGTTCCAGGAATATCTCCGATAATCTCTCCTGACTTACTTCTTTTCCGATCTCGCCTCTGGCAATATGCGTATTCTGACAGAAGACACATCGTAAACTACAGCCTGTAAAAAAGACAGCACCGGAACCGCTCTTGCCTGAGATACAGGGTTCTTCCCAATAGTGAAGCGCTGCCCTGGCCAGGCGAATCTTAGAGCTTTCTCCACAGAAGCCTCGTTCTCCCATCTTACGGTCTGCTCTACATTTCCGAGGGCAGAGCTGACAACCTGTCTTACTCATACGATCTCCTTCAATCATTCCATTCTCTTAGTATAATCGAATGCCCCTCGCTGTGCGAGAGATATTCAGCAAGAAAGCCCCACGCTCTTATGCAGGAAGATACCATGACTTGCATGGCCTTTGCATAAAAGCGCAGGGCTTTCGTTTTCATCTATGTAAGCATTCTTTCGCTTGCAGATGCATCTATTATCTTATTTCAGCTTCCAGATATCCTTGTTGTACTGATCGATGGTACGGTCAGAAGAGAAGAAGCCAGCCTTGGAGATATTCACAAGTGCCTTTCTGTTCCATGCGTCACGGTCTTCGTAATCGGCATAGACCTTTTCCTTGGTCTCGATGTATTCCTTGGTGTCGAGCAGGGTCATGAACCAGTCCTTAGAGATCAGCTCATGATGCAGTCTCTCGAGGTTCTCCTTGTTACCAATGCTCATCATCTCATCACCGATGATGAAGTCTACAAGCTCATGGATCACAGGATCGTTGTTGTAATAGTCAGCAGCTACATAGCCGGACTTAGCATAGAGATCAACAACAGTATCTGCGTCCTTACCGAAGATGTAGATATTGTCCTTGCCTACCAGATCATGGATCTCAACGTTGGCGCCGTCCATGGTTCCGAGGGTGATGGCACCATTCAGCATGAACTTCATGTTAGAGGTTCCGGATGCTTCCTTGGAAGCCAGGGAGATCTGCTCAGAGATCTCGGCAGCAGGGATGATCTTGCCAGCATAGGTTACATTGTAGTTTTCCGCCATGACAACGCGGAAGTAAGGTGCTACATCCGGATCATTTGCAGTCAGATCCTGCAGGCAGAGGATGAGATGGATGATGTCCTTTGCAATGATATATGCAGGAGCTGCCTTGGCTCCGAAGATCATGGTGATGGGACGTGCGGGCTTGTTACCCTTCTTGATCTCCAGATACTTATAGATTGCATAGAGGCAGTTCATCTGCTGTCTCTTGTACTCATGCAGTCTCTTAACCTGTACATCGAAGATAGAGGTCGGGTCGATCTCTATGCCCTGTACATTCTTCATATAATCAGCAAGCTCTACCTTATTGGCAGTCTTGATGGTCTCAAGTTCGTTAAGAACTGCCTTGTCATCTACGAATGCACCCAGCTTCTCGAGTTCCATTGCATCCTTCTTGAAACCATCACCGATCAGTTTCTCAATCTCTCTGGTCAGGAGGGGATTGCAGTGAAGGAGCCAACGACGGAAGGTGATACCATTGGTCTTGTTATTGAACTTTTCCGGATAGATCTTGTAGAAGTTGTTCAGTTCGGAATCCTTCAGGATCTCGGTATGGAGAGCTGCTACACCATTTACGCTATGGCCGTAGTGGATGTCCATGTGTGCCATATGTACCCGGTTCTCATCATCGATGATATAGACAGACTTGTCATCGAACTGATGGCGTACGCGGTTATCGAGTTCACGGATGATGGGAAGAAGATGAGGTACGACTTCTTCCATATAGTCCATGGGCCACTTCTCAAGTGCTTCTGCGAGAATGGTGTGGTTGGTGTATGCGCAGGTCTTGCTTACAACTTCAATTGCTTCATCCATGGTGAAGCCTTCGAGCTGGAGCAGACGAATAAGTTCAGGAATCACCATGGAAGGATGGGTATCGTTGATCTGGATTGCAACATGCTTGTCGAGGTCGTGCAGATCAAAGCCCTTGTCCTTCATCTCCTTCAGGATCAACTGTGCACCGCAGCTTACCATGAAGTACTGCTGATAGATACGCAGCTGACGGCCTGCATCATCAGAGTCATCCGGGTAGAGGAAGAGGGTGAGGTTCCTCTCGATGTCCTTCTTATCGAAGTCGATAGAATCCTCTCCTACCATATTGTCATCAACAGAATCGAGATCGAAGAGATGGAGACGGTTCACTGTGCCGGTCTCATATCCGGGAACATCGATATCGTAGAGTACGGAATTCACGGTGTACTTGCGGAAGGGGACCTTGAAGGATACGCCCTCGCGCTTCTCCAGCCAGCTCTCCTTGTTGATCCATGGGTTCTTCACCTCATGCTGGAGATGATCCTTGAATTCCTGCTTGAAGAGGCCGTAGTGATAGTTGAGGCCAATTCCGTCACCAGGGAGATTTAAGGATGCAATAGAGTCAAGGAAGCATGCAGCAAGACGGCCAAGTCCTCCATTTCCGAGGGACGGTTCATCCTCGATCTCTTCGATCTCGGTGATATCCTTGCCATGTGCCTTCAGTGCATCTGCTACCTGGTCATAGAGACCTAAGTTGATGAGGTTGTTAGAGAGGAGCTTACCGATCAGGAATTCTGCGGAGATGTAGTAGAGCTTCTTATCTCCGGGTACTTCCGGGCGGCCTTCCATCTCGTCCTTGGTCATCTGCATGAGGACGTCGAAGATCTCTTCCTTGGATGCAGTGTCGAGATTCTTACCGAAGCGTGTGCTTAAGGCTTCGTTCAGCTTGTTTTCCATTTCATTTCCTTTCGTTTTCTTATTGTCAGCGCTTTCCGCGGTATCCTTGTGAAACAGTCTGTCAAATAAACCCATTACTCTTCCTCCCTGTTCTTCTCTTCTGTACTCGTTTCATCCTGTCCCATATACCGGGCAAATACATCTTTTGTCAGCGTCACATTGCAATACGCTATGGCAGCGGCCCAGAAGAGGACCAGAAGCAGAAGTTCCATACTCCACTTATCTGGCGCCCACCAGAGCGACAGGAGCGGTGACAGGCTGAGGATCGTCATTGCAAAAGAACGTGGTGCATTCTTCAGCGAGATGAAGAGTCCGTTGCTCACCGTCTTACCAAGTGTATTTTCAAAGAGTCCTGTTAGTGCAAGGCTCCACAACATGACAAATGAGGTCAGTAGAATTCCTATGCCGGCCAGTACCGAGAGAACGGTAGCAAGTCCGCCGATTCCACCAGTGAGTGCGAAGTAATAGTCGCTGGCGAAGATTGCAAAGAGGATCATGCCGATGATCCAGATCAGGGTCGACTGCTTGAAATTCTCCTTAAATTTCTCAAAGTAGGTCCGATGGATGGAGGTCCCTCGGTCTTCCATCGCATGATGGATGGTCACATACATGGCCGTATATCCGGCACCAATCGTGAAGATGGGAATACTGGTCAGAAGGAAGAGCATATTGAGTTCTACCATGCCAGCTGCAACAAAGAGGCCATTTTCAAATCTAGACTTTACACCCTTGTCCTCGTTATCCTTTCGTTCGGACGCATCGATGGCTTCCCAGTCGGATTCTGGTATCTTCTTATCTTCCATCAATTACCTCCTATCCTCTTCACGCTGTCCCGTTCGATAATCTGTGCATCATATACCAGGCGCTCTCTGGTCGTGTCTCCGTTAATTGCTTTCATCAGAAGATCAACGGATGCTTTGGCGAACTCTTCGGTGGGCTGCGCTACTGTCGTAAGGCTGGGAACCATATATTTGGTAAGATCGATTCCATCGAATCCTACTACGGAGTAATCCTCCGGTATCTTCTTACCAGCCTCCGAAATGGCCTTATAGGCGCCAAAGGCTGCCAGATCAGAGGTTGCAAACAGGGCGGTGAATTCTTCCTGGTCTGCGAGCAGCTTCTTGGTTACTTCGTAACCAGACTGGATCGTATAGTCTGGAATCTCCTCCGGCATGTAACGGATCAGTCTCTGGTCGACTTCAATGCCATTCTCTTCCAGGGCTCTCTTATATCCTTCCAGTCGCAATTCACCGACTGCGAAATCGCTCTTTCGTCCGGAGACGATGGCGATCTTCTTATGCCCCTGCTTACAGAGATAGTCAACGATCTTGAAGCTCTCCTTCTCATCGTCGATAGCAACAATGGAGCTTCCGACTTCAGCAGCATCCGTATTCACAGCTACGGTCGTAAGAACGTAAGGAATCGCCAGCTGTCTCAGCTTAACCTTGGGATTATCCAAGAGTCCTCCCAGGAAGATCACACCCTTCAGGCGTTTCTCTTTCGCAATTGCGACTGCCGCTTCTGCGTCATCCTTATCTGCACCGATTTCGTTGAGAATGAAGGTATAGCCATGTCGTTCCAGTTCCGACTCAAACATAGGGTACATACTCTGGAAGAAGGAGTTGCCGATACCCTTACAGATCAGAGCTATGGTATTCGACTCGGCAAGTTTCAGATTTCTTGCGCTGTTATTGGGCACAAAGTGGAATTCTTCCACGACACGAAGGATACGTTCCTTCGTCTTCTGGTTAATGCCCGGATCATCATTGATTGCTCTTGATACCGTACTGGTACTTACTTTACAGATCTTGGCGATATCTTTGATTGTGAGCGTTCCCACGTGTTTCCCTCCCGGAAGCTTTTATTCTGCCTTCTTAGAAAGTTCTTCTTTATCTTCTGCCTTGTGCTTGTAGTCCAGGATGTTTTTTCTTGCATAGAGAGCGGTCATCTTCTTCATCTCGCCAGCCAGTTCTTCTGTCAGCATCTCGGGACGCATACGCCATGCCCAGTTATTTCCAAGTGTAGATGGTGTATTGATTCTCGCACTGTTATCGAGTCCAAGCCAGTCCTGAAGAGGAACCACGCAATAGTCTGCGGGAGAAGCCATTACCTGGCGAATCAGGGCTCTTACCAGCTTCTTCAGGGAGAGGCTGCGGCAATCTGTATAGTCTCGAATGAACTCTATGGTCGTCTTATCCTGATTCTTCAGCCAGCCATACATGGTCTCATTGTCATGCGTTCCTGTATATGCGATGCAATTACTCTTGTAAGACATGGGCAGATATTCGTTGGGAAGATCTGCATCCGGCTCGCCCCACGCAAACTGGATTACCTTCATATTGGGGAATCCGGTATCGGTTACAAGCTGTCTTACCGTATCTGTAATGAATCCGAGATCCTCAGCGATGATGCCTGCATTCCTGCTCTTCAGAATCGGATCTAATGCCTTGAAGAGATCATATCCAGGCCCCGGCATCCACTTGCCATTTACTGCAGTATCCGCATCACCGGGGATGGAATAATACTCATCGAATCCTCTGAAGTGGTCGATACGAACGACATCATACCATTCCACAGCCTTGCCGACTCTCTTCTTCCACCAGTCATAGCCTGTCTTCTTGTGGTAATCCCAGGTGTAGAGAGGATTTCCCCAGAGCTGGCCCGTCTCTGAAAATGCATCCGGCGGACATCCTGCCACTCTGGTAGGTCTCATCTCCTCATCCAACTGGAACAATTCAGGATTAGCCCATACATCAGAGCTGTCTCCGGAAACGTAGATCGGCATGTCGCCTATGATCTTGATTCCTTTATCGTTCGCATAAGTTTTGAGAAGAGACCACTGCTCATCGAACTTATACTGTAAGAACTGGTAGAATGCGATTTCAGACTTGAGATCTTCTTCATAACGCTTCATGGCATCTTGTTTCCTCAGACGAATATCATCGTCCCAGGAATCCAGCCCTGCATTATGGAAGGAAACCTTGATTGCCATATACATGGCATAATCTGTAAGCCAGTCTGCATTCTTATCACAGAATGCTCTATAACCCGCATCGTCCGTAAGATTTGCACGATTGAAGGCTTTCTTCAGAAGCAGGAACCTGCGATCGAAGAGACGGCTATAATCGATATTCCGGCCTTGTGGAACTTCTTCTTCCTTCAGCTCTTCTTCCGTAAGAAGACCCTCTTCCATCAGGCGTACCGGATCGATGAAATAAGGATTCCCGGCGAAGGTGGAGAAGGACTGATAGGGAGAATCTCCGTAACTGGTCGGGCCAAGCGGCAGGATCTGCCAATAGGTCTGACCTGCATCTTTCAGGAAATCTACAAACTCGTATGCTTCCCTGGAGAAGCAGCCTATTCCATATTTGCCGGCCAGGCTAAAGATGGGGAGAAGTACTCCGCTTGTTCTCATGATATCCTCTTTCTGTCATCACTCAAGTTCGCTTTTCATCGCACTCGAAAATTGCTCTTTAATTCAGTTGTAAGATATCACCTTTTGGGAACGTTTTCAATACCGTTTTTGCAACTTTTTTCGAGAGTTTTATTTTCGAAAGTTTTTCGCTGTTTTTATTGGTAATTATGTACAAAAGGCGTTGAATCGGCATCCTTCTTGCAAATTCTTTACTTTCGTATTTTTTCGTAAAATGTTTTCCTTCTCTTATCTTGGAAATCTTTGGAAATTTCCAACAATTTTTTCGGGAATACTTCCAAAAGTCCTTTTCTGGCATTCCCTGGCTTCTTGCTAAAATTTCTTGCGAACAGAAGGTATCCTATGCTATAATCACGTCTTGTGAAGCTTATTCTTCACATAGATACTGTTTTGCATCTATCCTATCCGGGTGGATTCCCGAGTGGCCAAAGGGGACAGACTGTAAATCTGCTGCTTTACGCTTCGGTGGTTCGAATCCACCTCCACCCATCGCCGGTGTGGCGGAATTGGCAGACGCGAGGGACTTAAAATCCCTTGGTGGCAACATCGTATCGGTTCGAGCCCGATCACCGGCAGAAGAACTGCTGAAGCTTGCTTCAGCAGTTCTTTTTTTAGGGGTGATTCTATCTTAGGTCCTGCCCTGCATTTCCGAGGGAAGATCTCTCATTACATATTCTTACGATATACTGCTGCTTCATGTGCCTTCAGGACGACATGGAGGTTACCATCGTGGACTTCATGCTTCACCGGCATAATGGAATATCCGATTTCAGTGGTGTACATTACCTGTTCGATATCCGTATTCATGGGAATCTCAGCTTTCCATACCGGGATATCACAGACCAGATCACCGTCACCGCCATTTACCACGATTACCATCTTCTGATCTCTCGTATATCTTGCATAACTTACCAGATTTCTTCCACACTTCAGGAACTGGAAGGCTCCGGTCTTCAGAGCCTGGGATGACTTATGCAGGAAGATCATGTCTCTATGGTAGTCAATCAGTTGATAATCTGCATGACCCCAGGGATAGGTTCTTCTGCAGTCGGGATCCGTGAATCCACATGCACCGGCCTCATCGCCATAGTAGAGCGTGGGAGCGCCGGGCCAGGTCATCAGCATAAGGGTTGCCTGCTTGAGAACAGGAATGCTTACGCCTTCTTCTGCTGCGCGAGATCCGAGTTCAGCGACTCGACCGACCTTATGATTGGTTCTGGTCAGGAATCTGGAGTGATCGTGATTGGACAACTGATTCATAGCTGAGTAGAGGGATGGCGTCAGGAATTCCGTCATGGTGTGGCGCATGGTGAGTTCAAAACTCTCACCATTCCCTAACATATCCGGGCGGAATTCATCGCTATGCTTCTCCATACCTGTCAAGAAGAAGGTGACCGGTTCCATGAAGGCATCATAGTTCATAATGGTATCCCACTGGTCGCCGCGCAGCCACTCGCTGGCATCGCCATAATGCTCAGCCAGGATAACAGCCTCTGGATTTGCTTCCTTTACGACTTTACGGAACTTCTTCCAGAATTGATGGTTGAACTCTTCGCTGTGACCGAGGTCTGCAGCGACATCGAGTCTCCATCCGTCGCAGTTGTAAGGGTAAGACACCCACTTACGTCCGACTTCGAGGATCTTATTGCAGAGTTCCTTCGAACCTTCGTAATTCAGCTTGGGCAGGGTGTCATGTCCCCACCATCCGTCATAGGAGCCATTGTATGGCCACTGATTATTGTGGAAAGTGAAGTAATTACGATAGGGGCTGTCTGCGGAGATATACGCTCCGGGATGATAGCCTTCTCTTCCTTCGTAGATTCGTTCACGGTCCAGCCACTTATTGAAGCTGCCGCAATGATTGAAAACACCGTCGAGGATGACACGCATGCCACGGGCATGAGCCTCCTCAACAAAGCTTGCGAAGAAACGGTTGGATGCGTCCAGATTCTTCGGATCCGTTACACGCTTCTGATACTTACTAGCATGCGAATTATCCTGGTCGTCATCCTTCAGGTTCTCACCACCGTCCTCTACAATCCTGCCATAGTGAGGGTCGATGTGTTCATAGTCCTGGATATCGTACTTATGATTGGAGGGAGATACGAAGAGGGGATTGAAATAGATCACTTCAACGCCCAGGCTCTTCAGATAATACATCTTCTGGCGAACGCCTTCGAGGTCTCCGCCATAGAAATTACCCACGTCCATATTCGCAGGATCCTGATCCCAATCACCGATATGAT
>Ga0256405_10008669_pt1 | contig 14407 bp, 8 predicted proteins | sample RumenRJG_02DNA_FD_189096 | JGI IMG/M metagenome (GOLD analysis project Ga0256405, IMG submission 189096) | Bovine rumen microbial communities from Lethbridge, Alberta, Canada - RJG_02 | ecosystem: Host-associated > Mammals > Digestive system > Stomach > Rumen | place: Canada: Alberta | collected...
GGATGCGATGGCGATGGAGTTTGGTTCTCTCCCATCCGTATTTCTCTGCAAGGGCTGTTTCGATCCCGTAGGTTCCTTCGTAGTATTCAAGAAGAAGGTTCCTATCGAACTCGCTCATTTCGTCCAGGCATTCCCAGAGATAATCCATTGCCATCTGCTGAAAGACCTGCTGTTCGACATTCACTCTGGGATCTGCGATCTGCATGGTCTCGCTCCTCGGATCATCGTTCCTTAAACCATCAAGGCTGATGATCGTGATCCCGAGCTTCCGTCTTTCCTCACGGTCACGCTTCCGGCGTTTCTTGTCGGCGTCAAAGATCTTCTCGATCTCTTTGATCTGTTCGGGTGTCAGGCCGTCTTCCTGACATGCTTTCAAATATTTGATTTTCAATTTCGTATCCTCCTGAGTCTTGAAAGTCGGTTGTTTCAAAACCCAGAGGCTACGGCGGTCGTATAACCTGCATATCCGTCCTTTCCGCTTGAGACCAGACGGACGGATACAAAGAAAGACCGGAACACTTTTGACATGCTCCGGTCCGGCGAAGTGTCTTAAAGGCACAACAAAGTCCGGGAGAGCACATCGAAGCGTATGAATTGCTGCTGTAGCAGGCGGTGCTTCGTATGTATCCCTTCCGTCTTTATGGCCATCTCAAGACTTCGAGATTTATGTTCTGGATAGATATGTCCGTTTTTCTGAGAAACGGTAATTACAAACTATCTATCAAGGACATCTTCATCTTAGAAAAAACAGAAAGCAGAAAATATGGCGTGAATCTGTCCGAGTTCTGCCAATTTTCTGCCAAAGAAAAAAGCGCTCATTCCGACCCTCTTCGGATCAAAATGAACGCTATATTTTACTGTTATGATTTATGGTGGCTCAGCTGTCTATAAAGTATTCTGGTGCATTGAACTGTATATCTTCTGCTTCTGTTGCAACTCCGGAATCATCACATACCAGGATGCTCTTTCTGATTCGGATATTGTCAGGATCATCCTCAAGAAGATACTTTCTTCTGTTTGATTGCTGCATGATATACGTTGACGCTTCTCTGGAGAAGCCAAGCTGCTGCAGAAATATAGTCACCTTGTTCGTGGTTCCATATTCTACGTATTCATACCAGTCATTATCGAAATGATCGACATTGTGGTACTCCTTATACTCCAGCGAGTACTTTCTGAAATAACTGGAAATGTTGTAGAGAATAATGTTTTCAATTACCCACATCGTCTCGGCAATCACATAGTTCCTGTGGTGCTTGTTGTTTTTATCATAGTACTCAGCTATGAACTGTCTGCCACTGAATACACCTGTCCCCGGATGATTGGCTTTGTATGTCAGCGAAGACTCTATAATCTGCTTCAGACCAAATCCTCTGATCCAGCGTAGCAATATAGTTGCATACCAACGGAGAAGCGAATCCCTGTTATCAATCCCTTCCTTCTCCATCATCCTTTTCTCGTAATCATCCCAGAGGAATGTCTCACGCAGTTCAATAAGGAATGCGACCACTTCATCGAAATTGACCCTGTCGTTTTCACCCAGCTCAGGATATCCCTTCATCCAGCGATCCGATCTGATCATCTTCTTTAGATTCACCGCCTGATCGTAAGACAGGGTTATATCATCATTGGTTTTCTCTAAAGGATAGTTAGCCTTAATCTGCTCGAACTGGCTAGATGACATATATTCGCTTGTTTCCTGGACAAGCGGAGATGCTGTATCACTTGCGATGTCTCTGGAGAGAATCAGAGAAAACTTCCTGACGGCATCGTACTCTTCTCTGGAAACATGCTTGTCGTCCATGACGCTCGACAGTCTTGTATCTCCATTGGACAGATCCTCGACCATCTTCTTCATGCTTCTTTTAAGCTTCGGGATATCTGTTGCCAAAACCTGAGCCGGAATCTCCTTTTCCATGAGATTGATATATTTGTCTCTGTCATGGCTTGGGTTATTACGGACAAAGAACACATTCCCGTAGAGATTGTACTTTATCCTGCCGACACGTCCGACAAGATTCCTGAACTGGACCTCATTCATATCGCTCAGCCCGTTCTTATAACTTGTAATAAACAGATTATCTGCAGGCAGATTAACTCCCTCAATCAAAGTACTTGTACAGAAGATGGTTCTAAGGTTTCCTTCCTCAAAATTCTTCTCGATCTTTAGGCGGATATTAGCCGGCAGATACCCTACATGGTAGGCAACGCCTTTTTCCACAAGATCCGCAAGGAAGCAGTCATCATGTACTTCTCTTTTTATCTCATCTGATAGCTTCCGAAGTTTGTCATTCGTGCTTGTTTTTACATTTCTTGCAAACTCTACTGCATAATCAATGACCTGCTGTCTAGAACTGCAGTATATGATGCTTTGGCTTTCACCGCTGATTCTGGTAATGATGTCAGGCAAGCGATGAATTCTGTGTATATGGCCTATTTCGAAATAATCCGAGACATGTTCATCGTAGTAGAACATCTTTCGATCTACCATGTCTATAAAATATTTGAACTGGCAAACAGGAGAATATTTAGAAACGATTTTCTTTACACCTTTCCTGTACTCCTCCGGGACCAAATCAAAGTACAATTCTGGATTAGGGGTGTTTGGCGAAGCAAAGATCACCGTCGGGAAATTGCCTCTTCTCGCAAGCTGTTCGAGAATCTTCCAGTAATAAGCCGATCGTCCACTTTTCTCCGAGATTTTATGAGCTTCATCAACAAACAGGAAGCTCAGACTGAGATCCTGTCTTTCAGTAAGCATATAATTCATTCTTTCCGGAGTCATCACAAATACGAAATAGTGCGACTGCTTCAGAGCGATATCTCCGGAATTTGTTACAATTCGATAGTTGGTTTCTCTAAGTTTATCCTTCAGTGCTTCGATCAGATTTCCTCTAACTTCATTAATCAAAGCCTTTGTCGGAACAAGAATGGCGAAGTTGCGGTGAGCTCCGCTTTCAATCTGCTGAATGATATAGGTCTGGGCAACGAAGGATTTCCCCATAGATGTCGGTCCGGAATAACTGAACAGTTTTCCGTCCAATTCTTTATATACAGCTTTCTGATCATGGAAAAAGTATCGGTCTTCATTGCCGGGAATCAGCATCTGGGATTTATCGTAACTGTAGTAGATGCCGTCCATGACATCTACGATCTCAAATCCCTTCATGATGTCGGATTGAAGCCCTCGGTAATTGCCGGCAGACGACAAAACGGAACCAAGATAGTACTTCACCACCGGATCATCAGGATACAGAATCTGAAGAAGGATGGCAATTTCCTGTCCCCAGACTTTATGCTGATCACTTTTCCCCGGATACGTCGACTTTGAAAGAATGTCCGCAAATCTCAATGCATCCTCTTTATTAACCGGATCATCAGCTTTATTCACATGCAAAAGACGACATGAATAGTTATGCAGAAGCGAATCATAGAGCTCCAGCAGATATTCGTTCTCCTCGATATCTTTATAGATCGATTCCGCAAGGGTCTCATTTCTTGGAGCGTACATCACATACCTCCATCATTCAGCATCTCTTCGATCAGCTTTAACTTTTCTCCTTGAGCATTGTTAAACGGGATGACATAGATATAAAAATCGTAGCCGCTCAGGTTTTCAGAAATGATCTTCTCCCTGATGTGATCCTTTAAATCAGCAATATCAGATTTCATCTTCTTCATAGCATCATTCCTGTAAGTGCGTGGATCTGCAGAAGAAAGATCCATTGAATATCCCAGGAACACGCCAAAAGCCATATCACAGGAATCCTTATGTCCCTTTTCAGGAATGATCAGGTTCTTAATATATGCGGTCGTTTCCTTATCAAACACATTATTGTAGATGGTGTTTTCAACAACCCTCAATTCGTTGTTTCGATTGTTCTTGATATCGAGGATTCTTGAAAAAGCTCTATCAGCAGCCACACAAAGGTCTTCCTCAATATTGGAAGCTCCATAAACGATCTGGTTAAATGGCTGCCCAGCAAAATTGCCTGAATACAGATGAATGCCATCGCTTTTACTGATGGTACCATGAAGCCTGTTCAGTTCAATTTTGCTCATGATCTTTGGCGCACCGAGAACCTGCTCCATAAAGATATACAGCAGCATTTCGCCCAGAACATTGTCCGACTTGTCCTTATATGTATTCTGGAATTCCCTCAGCGCATACAGTCCGATTTGATCCGCATTTCCTTCCGATGCCATTTGGTTCGCTTTGTATCTGGACATGACGTATCTGCCTATATTCTTGAAGAGATAATCCTGCAGCCTCCTGAACTGAAATTCCTGATTAGACATTTCAACACAGAAAATATGGGCGGACGACTTTGCAGCCGCACCCATAACATGTATTGAATCAACCTCTGTAAACGTTCGGACAAATTGATCCTTGGAAGATGTTATTGTCAGCGGGGTGGTAGTTGCAATTGCCTCTGGATCAAGGACAATTTCTCCTGGATTCACCACAAAGGATTCTACATATTCTTTGCCAGTCTCTTTGATTGCAGCTTGACACTCGTTATTTGCAACTTCCAGAACAGTGTACTGTAATACTGCAGCAAGGGTATCGGCAAACATCAGATGAGTGCATTCGCAGACATTTCTTTTGGTAAAACCATCGAAACCGAGAGTTGTATCCCAGTTAATGGTTTCATCATTTCGCAGAACATCTCTGATTTCAAAAATGATTGCTTCCTTCTTGCTGTCTTTGATGATCGGGAGAATATAATTCTTTATTCCGTTGGATAATTTTTCTGCAGGTACCAATCTGGCAGCATCAATGATCTCGTTAGGTGTGTTATTCCTTCCGGCTTTCAGTTTGTCATAGTTGTTTCGTTCATAATAGATCTTTGATAGATCCACGCCATATGAAGAAGCTATGCTGTCGCACACCAAATCAACCTTAACGCCATTGTTACGGTTGTAGTAAAGAATATTAATCAGTGTACCTAAGCATAGCCTCATTTTGCGCCTCCATTACTGATTCAGGTGATTTTTCAGATCAGACTCAAACTTTAGAATATCTGCAAATAGGCCGTCGAGGATTGTATTCACATTCTCTTGAGTTAATTCTTCAGGTATATCCACTTTTTTAGTTGCGTATGGAAGTCTCCAATGCCAGTTTTCTTTATCAGAGACAGGGTACTTTTCAACAATTCTGTCCATTAGCTTTCTCTGATCATCCGGTAGATTCTTTGAATTAAATGAAAGCTGGATTCTAACTGCCTTGCCATCATAATTCCTGATCTCATAGTAATAATGACAAGGGGAACTCCATTCACTTAACTGTCCCTCTGTCGGAGGAATCAAAGAATCCATAAACGGCGTTCCAAACCTTATGTACGTCTTACTGCATTCGAATGTATCCACATTTATGCCTGGACATGCCATCGCCCATTTGTAATCCATCTCTGCTACTTGTCTGGCTTTTCTATATTCTTCAGCTGTGGCTTTACCGGAATAACGCTCTTCGAGATACGGTAAGCAGGCATTGCAAATCTTATTGCTCCATTCCGCATGGAAATGTGCCATTTTCTCCCAGTCATCCTGATTCGTTACGCTGACTCCGTATAGGTGGTATATAATCCACGACGCTTTATATTCGTCTGCTCGGCTCCAGGAGAGCTCCACACCAAGTTCTTTTTCAATATCATCTTTGTGAGCAAATAAGATATCGTATGCTTCTTTGTTCTTTGCCTGATTGCTGCTTCCTAGCCAGAAATCAATTCTGGCCATATCATAATTTGCAATACATCTGACATCGAACCCAGAGATACCAAACGAGCCTCTCATTTCATTGCTTGTACCAGGGCGGCAGTTACTGTATGTTTGTCTGTGCGCATTCTCAAGTTGGATAATTGGCAAGGCATACTGCCAATATTCCATTCTGATTGCTTTCCTTCCTTCTTCTTCGGTATCAGAGTTTTCTTTAGAGCTGTCTGCTTTATTTGATCTTGCGCTGTATACAAAATCCTCTTCAATATCAAGATCATACTTCCTGAGCATACCTCTGATGAAGCTGATGCAGTCATAGGCAGAATACCCCGTGCTAATGTAAATGCTGGTTCCTTCAATCTTTGTGTCTCCTTTGATATCCTTTGGATCATATGAGAACACGGGATTGGTCCAGTCAGTAAAGGTCTCAAGGTTTCTTGCCATTCTCTCTATTATGGCCGGATTCTTTTCATACAGTTTCTTTGCAACGGATCTTACCATTACTGCGAAACTATCGGTGATGACACGTTCTCCTTCAAGCTCGTAGTAATTAACGGTTTTATAAGTTGCATTACTTGGCTCTGCGCAGGTGTATTCCTTATATCTCGGATCGGAGAACGATACCAAAACCGATGGCTTCTCTATCGGATATAGCTTCATTACTTCTTTTGCAAGTCTGTCAGCTCTATCCTGGATAGTCTTGGCGTTCCATACTTGTTTATCTTGGATATCCTTATAAAGATTCACGATCTTTGTCTGGTTATCTTCAATCATTTTCTTCTTTTCAAGGAAAGGACGGTCACCAAGTTCGCTGTTATAACCTGTGAGAGTAAGATTCCCTAGAGTGTGTAACCACCTGTCTTTATCTTCTGCCCAGTTATCACCAAGCATTTTCTGCCACGATGTCGACAGGTTCTTGTTCTGCGGCATCACGTGTTCAATACTTAAGGAATCAGTCACAACCTTTTCTTTTCCTTGATTCTCAATGCCGATTAAGAGATAGCGGCATAGTGCGTGTTTACGGTACAGATTATTATTCTTGAGGGCATACTCAAAATCATCATCCGTTGGTATGGCATCTCTTGATGTCATCTGAATCATGAAGGATACAACAGAATCATAGTAATGTGTTTTGTTCTCCGGCTGATTGAAGACACGATTATACAGGGTCTTGTATAGGCCTCTCAAAGAGTTAGATGAAATATCACACATTATCCTTCGAATGCTGTAATTTTGGAGCATTCTTAGAACTTTACCTAACTCTTTTTTATCGATTATTCCGTTTGCATAGTCATCAAACACTCTGAACAAGAACAGATAGACCGTTGTCTGATTCAGCAACTTAAGGCCATCAAGAGATTCGTTAATGTCTTCTGTATAGTCTGAGCCACCATTAAGGAAGATGTTATAAAACTGAGCATAATGAAGTACTTCTTTCAGAATACCTTCATTGGTAAACTTTTCCTGAGCGAACAGCTTTTTAAAATCTTCGTATGCTTGATTCTCTCTGGTGAAACCATCAAGCTTAAGGTTCAAATAATCCATGAAGAAGGCTGACATGTTTTCTTTGGAGACCAGTTCTTCAACTTTAATCCAATAGTCCTCATACAGCTTATCTTGGTCAACATCTGTCATTAATACATAGTTTCTGATTTGATCAGAAAGGCTGAGCGGAACTCCTGTAGAATTGATCCTCTCGAAGATTTCCTGTGCATTATCGTCCTTTTCAAGTCTGATTTTCGCACATATCAATTTCTCGATCCCTTTATAGACCATCTTGACGTCAATGTCAGGATCTTTGTTAAGCAGATCCTGGATCTGCTCTTTGAAAATCGAGTAATTCTCCCAGATACCACTGCTCTTATCTATTTGATCGTATTTGTTATCCATCAGAAGATAAAGCTGTTGGTTATCAGATTTAATTGGCTTGAGCTTTAACTTACTTGCTTCCTCGACATCGTAAGTATCAAACTTATCCTTATTAAAGACGCTTTCGGATAAGTATTCTTTCTGGCTTGCAGTCTCTGCACAATCAATAAGTGCCTTAATCAGCAAATATATAGTGGTCAAGCGCTGCTGGCCATCGACAATAACGTAATAGTCAATCCCGTGCTTATGCTCTAACGGGGCATATACAACAGATCCGCAAAAATGCAGTTTATCTTTCTTATACGCATTTACGATGTCTTCGAACAACTTGACGCACTGTTCTCTTGACCATTCATAATTTCGCTGGTAAACAGGAATAACATACTGCTTTTTGTTAGGCTCAATAAAATCATTGATGATTCGTCCACGCTCTATATCCATAATTAAGCCTCCATGACGTTATCCGTCCACAGCTCACACTGAATCATGACAGTTTTCACTGCGTCTTCCATCCCTTCGGGTGGATACTTGTGTTTTTTGAGAAGTCTCTTAATAATCATCCTCATCTTCGATCTGGCTGATTCACGTTTCTGCCAGTCAATTGTCTGATTCTTACGCAAGGCATCTGCAAGTTCCTTTGTAATGGCAATCAATTCATCGTTTTCATAGAAATCTTTGATGGCTTCCGGCTTAGTCAAAGCGTCATAGAAAGCAAGTTCATCAGCAGTCAACCCAAGCTGCTGTCCTTCCTTCTTTGCATCAGAAATCTGTTTAGCCAAACTCAGCAGTTCCTGGATGACTTCCTCATTGGTAAGCATACCGTTGAGATAAGAATTCATGGTTCTTTGTATAATTTCACTAAATTTCTCGGACTTAACTACATTAGTTCTTCTGTAAAGCTGAACCTGCTCTGCAATCAGTTTCTTTAACAGTTCAAGTGCCAGATTCTTTTCCTTCATCTTGGAAATCTCTTCAAGGAACTTAGGATCAAACAAGGAGAATTCCTCGTGGACATCGGAGAACAGATTGATCACACCATCACTCTTAATGCTCTGTTTAAGGAGTTCATTGATTCTTGCGTTCATTTCCGGAAGGGAAATCTTCTTTCCGTGACCCTGGTCACCGAGACGGTTTACCAGGACTCGAACCGACTCGAAGAATGCTGCTTCAAATCTTTCATCTTCACCTACAAGCGAAGAGCAGAGCGAGAGTGCCTGTTTCAGTAAATACGATTCTTTTAAGAACGCTTCTTTCTGAACATCTTTCTTGACATCCACAATGAAGTTAACCGCACCACTGATACACTTAGCTCTTTCAAGATCCGTTCCTGTCATAAATTTGGAATAGTCATATCCATAGAACAGATCACGGCATACAGACATTTTTTCCTGGAACTTCGGATAAGCAACTTTGGCTATATCAGTATCGCCATAGTTTTTCTTATCTCTGACGGTATAGTCGTTCATGGCCTGTTTCAATGCTGAAGCAATACCAACATAGTCTACGACCAGTCCGCCTTCCTTATCTCGGAACACCCTGTTAACTCTGGCAATAGCCTGCATCAGGTTGTGCCCGGACATCGGCTTATATACATACATAGTCGCAAGAGACGGCACATCAAACCCTGTCAACCACATATCGACAACGATGGCAATCTTAAACGGACTGTTATTATCCTTGAACTTAACAGCCATTTCTTCTTTATGTGCTTTGTTGCCTATGATCTCGTGCCATTCTTCCGGATCTTTGTTGCTGCCAGTCATCACAACACCGACTTTTTCAGTCCATGCTGGTCGCAATTCTAGTATCCTGTTATAGATCTTCATAGCAATCGGCCTGGAATAGGCTACGATCATAGCCTTACCAGTCAGCAAGTCTTCTCTATAATTCTCATAATGATCCAGGATATCGTTCACCAGGGAATTGATGGTATTTTCGTTCCCTAGAACAGCCTCCATCTGTCCAAGTTCTCGTTTACTCTTTTCAATGACATCCGGATCGGCATTGTTGGCCATAATATCGTATTCGGTATCGATCAATCTCAACGTCGTTTCGTCAAGTTTGAGTTTTACGACACGGCTCTCATAATAAACAGGTCTTGTTGCACCGTCTTCGACCGCCTGAGTCATATCATAGATATCGATATAGTCACCAAATACCTCACGTGTATTTCTATCCTCTTTGGAGATCGGTGTACCTGTGAAACCGATATATGTCGCATTAGGCAAGCTGTTACGAATAATTCTTGCCGTACCGATTACTCTCTTGGCAATCTCTTCACCAGCTTCATTCTTTGTGAATTTGATTCGCTCGGTCAATCCATATTGCCCTCTATGAGCTTCGTCGGCCATAACGATCAGATTCCGACGTTCTGACAACGGCTCATGAGATTCCTCAAACTTCTGCATTGTCGTGAATATGATACCGTTTGCCTTGCGCTCACTTATAAGTTTCTTTAGATTATCTCTGCTTTCTGCCTGTACAGGAGTCTGTCTCAGGAACTCTTTACATTTCTGGAATTGTCCAAACAATTGGTCGTCAAGATCATTTCTGTCTGTAAGAACCACAATAGTTGGACTATCCAAAGCTTCCTGCAGCAAATGAGCATAGAACACCATAGACAGAGATTTACCACTGCCCTGTGTATGCCAGAAAACACCGCCTTTACCATCTGTAACGGTGGCTTTTTTAGTAGATTCGATTGCCTTCTTGACAGCAAAGTACTGATGATAGCCAGCAAGTATTTTAATCTTATTGATTCCATCATTCGAGAAACAGATGAAATTCTTTATGATATCCAGCAGTCTTTCTTTCTGGAACATACCTTCGAAGAAAGTATCAAACTGAGCATACTGCGTATTCTCATAACTACCGTCTTTGGTTTTCCATTCCATAAAGCGATCTTCACCGGAAGTAATAGTGCCAGCCTTACTCGTCAGGTGATCGCTCATAACGCAGATCGCATTGTAAATAAACATGGAAGGGATCTCCAGCATATAGTTTCTTAGCTGAAGATACGCCTCAGAAGCATCAGTCTCTTCTCTGGACGGGGATTTCAGTTCTATGAGGACAACCGGTAATCCATTCAGGAACAATATGACATCTGGTCTCTTGTTACTGTTTTCGATAAATGTCCACTGGTTCGCAACAATAAACGAGTTATTCTCTGGATGCTTATAGTCAACAAGGTATGCAATTGAAGACCTCTCTTCACCGTTTACAAAGAAACGTACAGGCACGCCGTTTTGAAGATAATCCATAAACACTTCGTTTTTCTGTGCTAATGTACCATTTTCGAAGTTTCTAAGCTTATGCAGAGCGTCTTTGATTGCATTATCCGGAAGGCTCTTATTTAGGCGGACTAAATACTCCTCCAAAACCTCATCATAAAGAGGACTTCGGAAGTCTCTTTCGATATTTGGACCATACACGTACTGATAGTCCATTTCTTGGAACAATTGGATTACGGAGTTCTCGTAATCTGCTTCTGTGTAACTAGCTGGCATATATTACACACTTCCTTTCTAACTAATCTTCATCGTGGTTATTGCTACAAACAAGAATTTAGAGCAGCAAGTCCAATCTATCTTCCAGTCATGGTTCATTGAATCCTCTGATAGAACCACATGGGAAACAGGTACTCTATCTGACTTAATTGAATCAACACTTAGTGGAGATTGGGGTAAGGAATCACCCTCTGGGAAGAACACCGAGATGGTTTATTGCATCCGTGGTGCTGATATTCCAGAGGTTAAAACTGGTAATAAAGGCAAAATGCCGACGAGATTCATATTGCCTAAGAACTATTCTGCTAAACACCTCGTGCCTGGAGATATTGTTGTGGAAATATCAGGTGGTAGTCCAACCCAATCGACCGGTAGAGCTGCTGCAATTTCACAATCCTTATTAGATCGTTATGACCACGGAATGGTATGTACCAACTTTTGCAAGGCGCTGAAGCCTATAAGTGGGTATAGTATGTTCGTTTATTACTATTGGCAGTATCTTTACGATCATAATGTCTTTTTCTCCTATGAAAACGGTACTACTGGTATAAAAAACCTAGATATTTCGAGCGTTTTAACTGTTGAGGAGATATCAATCCCTCCGTTTGAACTGATTACATCATTTGACAGTATATGCCAGTCTATATTTGATCAGACATTTGCTAACGGATTAGAAAATGAGAGATTAGCCATATTGAGGGATACTTTGCTACCAAAACTAATGTCCGGCGAGATCGATGTATCAGACTTAAGCATATAAATTGCAATTTATCGCCTCATTCCTTTCAATTTTGTCATCTATGGTGGATAAGATTGAAGCAATCTTTTTTTGATCCTCAATACTCTCAGGTACTGTCACTTCTATTCCTCGCATGGTATTGCCAGAAACTTCTTTGAACGTTGTCCCTGATCCCATATTCTCAATCTTCTCTTTGTTATATCTGAGCAGATAGTAGAGAAACATATAGTCAGTATTCTCATTAGGAACTACACTCTTAAATCCCTGATTGGTGCATAATTCGTTATTAGCTATCGCAACATAACCTATCGGAGCTCTTGAAGAGAACAATACAGAATGTTTAGGCATTATTTGAGTGGAGCATGATTTCAAACCGATTTCAGTAATGTTTCTTTCGCCATGAGAAATAAATCTTCCGGAAAAACCAGCAAGATCCTTTGGAGTAACCCAAGCAATATTACCATTTTCATAATTCTCAATTTTCTTGGTGGACGGAGTAGCCCCACCCACAACCGTTCCAATATCGGCTATTGTACATGTTTTCCACTTCATAACTTTACCTCTCTATCCGATATATTTCCTATGAGCATTTTTCACATTGCTCTGTTTAACCATTGCATATTGTAATGTTGTATCAATCCTTTTATGGCCTAACAGTTGCTGTAATTGCTCAATTGGCATTCCCTTATCAATAGCTACCGTTGCTAATGTTCGTCTGAATTTATGCGGATGCACCTTATCCATACCGAGACTCTTACCAAGTCCTCTAATCCTTACTTCCACTCCACCAATAGTTAATCTTGTATGCGGTGATTTAAGTGTTACAAATAATGCTTCGTCAGTATCTGCGCGGCTTTCGAGGTAGTTTTGAAGATGGATCTTCGTCCTAGCATCGAAATACACGATTCTTTGTTTATTTCCTTTGCCCAAAACCACACATTCTCTTTCATTAAAGTTAATGTCGTTTCTGTTCAGAAGAACCAGCTCTCCAACACGCATTCCAGTAGAAGCAAGCATATCAATCATCGCCAGATCTCTAAGCTCTTCGCAACTATCCCTCATCTGTTCCAACGCTTCATCTGTATAGGTTTCCTTTACAGTTGAAGTTGTCTTAACCTTGTGGATTCTTCTTACTGGACTTTTCAAAATATAGTCTTCATCCTCAAGCCAGGAGAAGAAACTGGAAAGAATCCTTCTAATGTTGTCTACTGTAACCTTGCTGATTTTTTTCTTTTCCTGATAGTCTGTTAAGTACTTTCTTAAATCCTCCGTCGTAATGTGCATCGCTTCTTTTTCGATACTGGACAACATATCAGTTATCGTTTTCCGGTAGTAGTTCAAAGTCTTCTCCGAACAGCCTTCGATACGCTTAGCTTCTATGAATTTACTAACCAATTCCTCACTCGATTGAATGATAGAATCATCAGCAATTTCATACTTTGTCAGGACCGAATCAACCGTTGATTTAAGTTGATCCAGCTGTTGGTTATTGAGATATGGCAGCATTCGCTGTAATACCTCTGTGATAATCTCTTTCTTCATTTTCGTTCTCCTTCATATGTGATTCCAGAGAACGAACTGGGGATGGATGTTTCTTTGGATAACTCCCTCCATCCGTAAGAGTTATTAGTATGTTAAACAAGAATTTAGCGGCTTAGAGCTCCAGCTCGGAGATATCCAGTTCACCGGACATCAGTCTGGGAAGCAGGCTGTCTCGTATGGCTTCCAAGCGGCAAATCTCATCGTAATTGTTCCGAATGGCTGCATCCATAGGAGCCACTATTGCCTCAAATTCATCCAGAACTATCTTAGGAGGAATGGAAATGGGCATAGAGTTTAAAGCATCACGATTGATGGAGCCAAAAACGGTTCCTTCGCCGTTGAAAACATTGAGCTCTTCGCGAAGATCAAACATGGTATACAGCACAAAAGACTGATGACCGTCCTTGGAACGGATCGCTGCAAGGCCACGCCCAATACAGCAGTCTTCATAGGCGACATTCATATCGCCAACAGGAGCTCTAACACTCATTAGTGCGTCATTTGCCTGCGCCATACGTTTTGGATCGGTTGTATAGAGCCTCCGAGTCGGGAATCTGAATCCAAATTCAGCCCGTCCTTGGAAAAAGACAGTGCCAACACCATCTTCATTATAGGTATCACCTTTGGGCGATTGTCCCATAGTAACTATGGCGATGTCAGATAGGACACCAGGAGTCCATGAATCATCAGCGTTTTCGACAATCATGTATTGATAGATCGCCTGTGCTTGCTCCTGTAAATTGCAATTTATCTATTTAATCCTCCGAAACCCTTGTATTTTCAAGGAAAATCGGCATTTTAATGTTCTTACCTTATGCAGTTTCCCTTGTTTTTGCCCTTATGAGCTGAAACAAGGGAAACTTTTTGTTTAGGCTTCCCCGACCACCTTATCAAGCAGTCTTGCGGAAGTTCGTTTCGCTTCCCTCTTAGAGTGAGCGTAGATGTTCATTGTGGTACTTACATCAGAGTGTCCGAGCAGTTCCTGCACATCCTTTGGTGCTGCACCGTTGGAGAGCAGATTGCTTGTGAATGTGTG
>Ga0256405_10008670_pt1 | contig 14404 bp, 5 predicted proteins | sample RumenRJG_02DNA_FD_189096 | JGI IMG/M metagenome (GOLD analysis project Ga0256405, IMG submission 189096) | Bovine rumen microbial communities from Lethbridge, Alberta, Canada - RJG_02 | ecosystem: Host-associated > Mammals > Digestive system > Stomach > Rumen | place: Canada: Alberta | collected...
CCGCGCCCCAGATGTTGCAGGCAAAGGTGAGGTGGAGCACCATTTCGTGGTTGCTGACCCATCCGCAGCCGCAAGTATAGGCGTGGGAATAGCTGCGGTCGGTGTAGTAGAAGTGGTTGAAGGTGTAGGTGGCCCAGTCGCAGACCTTGCTGTCGAGGGCACCGTCCTGGGAGTCTACCAGTGTGCAGTGGTCTACCCATACGTGCTTTCCCTGATTGGTAATCAGGTCGACACCGTCGATGTCAACGGAGCCGGGACCTATCAGCGAGAGGTTGCGGATGATGATGTTCTCGCTGCTTTGCTCGATGCTGAAGATGCCGGCCTTGTTGGGCAGGGAGTAGACGCCCGTCTTCTGGTGCTGTAGCTCCATCATGGCCTTCTTGGTGAAGAAGGCACGCTTGTCGCAGGTCAGTGTTGTGCCGTCGGGCAGTGTGCCCGTGTACTGGTCGGTGCTGCTCAGTCCATCCAGGTTCTGGGCTTTCAGGTACGTATGGTCATCGGCTGTCAGGAAGAACTTTGTGCAGAGGCGGGCGTTGTTGATGCCAATGAGCGTCTTGTTCTTCGTTGATGCTAACTTCATGTACTCTTCGATGATGAAGTCGCCGTTGGAGCCGTCGAAGATGATGATGTCGCCCTGGGCTATGGCTTTCTTGATTTGCGAGTCGTCGCTCTGTCCGCCGCCAAGGGCTTTCAGGGTGACAGTCTTGGCGTCGGTGAAGTTACCACCGCTAAGGGTGTAGGCTGTGCCTGACTCGTCGGAGCAGGTTGCCCAGCCCCAGGGTGCAACATTGTTGCCGGCCCAACAGGGCAGAAGTGCCATGGCCGTGAGTATGGTTGTTAGGGTTTCCTTCATTGTCTTTTGCTGTTGATATATAATGAAATGTTCCCGCCGACGTGACGGCGGGAACGGTATAGGTAGTGATAATCGTTTACTGGGCCCAGCGGCTGTCGCCGATGCCGTCTTCGCCGATATTTCCAATGATTTTGTAGTCTCCTTGTGACGGGTTCTGCCACAACTGTGTTTCGTCCATTGCAAGCTCATTTAGGCCGTCAATCGGATAAGTTTTCTCAGCGACGACTGTCCAGTCGAACTTGGTCTTAAAGCTCTTTGAAACGCTGACCAGTGCGTTGGCACCGTTCAGGAAGATAGAACCGTTTGTACCGGCGTTGTAGGTGGTGATGGCTTCGCCAGTGCCACCGACGGTCTGCATCGACGGTCCGAACAGCGTGTTCTGGATGTTGATTGTTGCGGCATTATCGCCCAGGCGGAACATCGGAGTGTTGGCATTGGCCGTCGTCTCAATGGGTGCATAGCAGAAGGTGCAGTTCTTGATGTCCATGGTCAGCGGGTTGGCTGTCAGGCGAAGGTCGCAGAGCATCACTATGTTGGTGATGGTACAGTTCTCGAAGCTGACTTTCTGCCAATCGGCAGCCTTGTTGGACGTGGTGACTACACCCTGGTCACCAACGCCGTTGATGACGCAGCCGTTGAACGAGATGCTTTGGATGGCATCGTTGGCATTCTGTGCACGTACGATGGCACGGTAGCCAGTCATAGAGCAATTCTTGAAAATCAACTCCTTGACGGTGGAGGCGGTACCGTTGTTGTTGAACACCTGACGGCCTCCGAATCCCTTTTCCGTACAGTTAGTCACGGCGTATGCCTCGTCGTTAAGTGCCTTATCGCTGATGAAGTCGATGTCCTCGAACTTAATCTTCTCGATGGTAGCGTTCTTGGCACAGGTTAGGCCGCCGCTTGACACGAACATGGCATTGCCACCCAGTGTGGGACCGGTAATGAAGGTTACCGACTTGTCGAGGGCAAGAGCGTTGTTGACCTTGTACTGCTGCTCACCGCGTAGGATGACGGTCATACCTTCCTTCAGCAGAGCTTTGAACTCGTCCTTCTGCAGGGTGTCGGCGTGGTTGGTCATATCCCAGTCGCGGATGTCGAGCCAATTGCCTGCACCGTACTTTTCGTCGAAATCGACGCTGGCCTTGGTGGTGCCGGTCAGCTTGCCTGCGTATGTCGAGTTGTCGTAAGTCTCAGAGTCTTTATAGGTGAAAAAGGTGTAGGCCGTCTCAGGTGTTAGGCCGTAGATATCCTTATAGCCAGCTTCGAACTCAGCAGTCTTTACTGCAAAGGTCAACTCTTCACCAGTATCAGATACAGCTTTGATAGCCTTGATAACGTCGCCGTCGGTCTTCCATGAGATACGTGCGGCGTTGTCAATTAGTTTCGACGTGGTGAGGCTGGAGATGTAGTTCACGGTCACGTCAGAGGTCGTATACTCGCCCGAAGACTTCGTTGCTCCCTTACAGGAGATGACGACATGGTATTTCTCATCCCATGCCAGATCAGTGAACGTGTAGGGCGACTTGTCGCATGTGGCGGTCTTCACAATTTCGTATAGGCTGACGTCGTTTTCGTCGACACCGATCAGTCTATAAAGGGTCATATTATACTCCGTGGCACCGCTGATGTTGTCCCAAGAGACCTTGATGGTGTTATTGCTGGTCTCTAGTGACGCTACAGGACGGAACATACGCGGAGCATCGCCCAGGTTGTCATCGTCTTTACAGCTGCTCAGACTGCCAGCGGCAATTGTGGTGAGCAGTGCTATTGCTAATAATTTATTCAGTTTCATAGGTAATCGCTTTTTTATTTGTTACGAATAGCGTAGCCGTCGTTCGACAGTACACCGTTGGATGACATGACGCGGTCAGTAGGAATAGGAATCACGTATGGAGCCACGCGTGAGCGGATGCTGGACAGGTTTTCCGTACCGTTGTCGAGTGCACCGTCGGTAATGCCTAACCATGAGTAGCGGATACGCTCGTTGAGGATACCTTTCTTGATAGCGTTGCCTTCTTCGTCGATGCCGTACTTTTGCTTTGTCTCAGGGTCGGTATCGCTGACAGACATCAGGTTGGCAATGAAGTTGACGTACTTCAACCCGTCGTAAGTAGCACCGGCGTCCTTGATATCGTCGTCGGCAAGTGTTTCGGCGGTGTTGTAGGGACTCTCCTTCGGACTGCAGTAGGTAAAGTAGTCGTTGGTGAACACGACCTTACCATTTGTATAGTTATAGTACAGGCGATTGGCCACGTTCATCGGCTGAATCTCCTGATTTTTGTCGTAGATGAACTCATTGCCCACGATGCTGACTTGCTGGTAGTTCATAGCCACAGTGCGAATCCACTCAATGGCATCGACCACCTTGCTGGCATAGTTGTTCCAGCGGATGAGGTCGAACTTGCGGATATTCTCACCACCGAACTCCCATGCACGCTCATTGATGATGGCCTCCTTAAAGGCATCGTGTGAGTTCAGGGCTGCTACGTAGTCGCCGACCATCTCGGTCTTGTTTGTGGCGTTGATAAAGGCGCGCTCACGGACACGAGTCAACATCTGTTTGGCAAGAGCTGTCGGCCCATTGTTGATTTCATTGTCAGCCTCGGCCAGCAGCAGCAGTACGTCGGTATAGCGCAGTACGGGCCAGTTGATGCCAGTGCCCTTGTTGGCAACGCTGGTTGTGTTCAGATCCATGCGGCACCACTTGGCGGGCTGGACACTCAAGGCATCGACTGCAGCCTGTTTGTTGTCTGTCAGCCAACGATAGTTAAGACAGGTGACAGGCAGACGCTGATCCTGTGGATTGAAGGAGCAGGCGTATGACGGCGTCAAGTTGGTATAGGTTGTACCGGCACCCTTAGTGCCAGCAACGACGCTCAGACCATGGCACCAGCCAATGTCGCCACCCGAATTGGGCACGAAGCCCATTTCAAACAGGACGTCGCTTGACGAGGGGTTGCAGTTATTGATTTCGTTGTCGAAAATCTCCTTGAAATTAGGATTCAGCGAACGGTCGTTGAGCTTGATGAGCTTCATAGCGTATGCCTTAGCCACCTTATAGTAGTCATCAGCCGTAGAAGCTGTTGCTTGGTTGCCGTTCTCGTCGGTATAGTTGACAGTGTACTGCTCGCCAGTTTCCGTCGAGCGTGCCATTGTGCCGTTAGCCTGCATGGAATAACCGGCACGGAACATAGCCAATTTGACGATGAAGCCCAGCGCGAACTCGCGGTTCATACGCTCAACGGTGGTGTTCGAACTCCACTGCATCTCAGGTTCAATCTTGATGAGATCTCTGATGAGCTGCGTGTAGATGATATTTTTGTCCACACGGCCACCAGTAGACTGGTAGTTGTCCATTGTCGTAGGCTTTGTGGCAAAGGGAACGTCGGCCCAGAAGTTGCACATAAGCCAATACCAGTAAGCACGCAGACAGTAAGCCTCGCCCAGCAACTGCTTCATATCCTTGTCGCCGGCCTTGTACTTGTCGCTGGCCTCGATACCAACGATACACTGGTTGGCAAAGTCGATGGCCTTCAGAGAGTTGTCCCAGCAGTTCTTGATGTCGCTGAATTGTGAGGCGTTCAGTGCCCAGATGCCTCGGCGTGTGGCTTCAGCAGTGTTAGCCTTGGTCAAGAATCCCACCTCTACGTCGGTATTCTGCATCCAGTTGGTGCTCATACGCGAGGTGTAAGTGTCTTCGCAGAAGTAAGCGTAGACATGGTCTACCATCTTGCGAGCATCAGTGGCGTTGGAGCAGAGATACTCCAGATTGTCGTTCGACAGCGACTCCGTGTCCAGCGTGTCCTCGCAGGAGGTGAAGCCCAGGGTGACGGCTAGCGCTGTCATATATAAATATTTCTTTTTCATATTCTATATATAAAATAAGGTTGTATTAGAATGTGACGTTAGCACCCACGGTCCAAGATAATGATTTCGGGTAGGCCGAGAAGTCGGCACCAGGGGTCAGACCGCTGGTCTTTGAGTTGCGGATGGCAGAGTTTACTTCAGGATCGTAGCCCGAGTAGTTAGTGAGACAGAACACGTTGTTAATCGTGCAGTACAGACGGAACTGGTTACATGCGAATTTCTGAGTCCAGGCCTTCGGCAGGGTAACGCCGAGAGTCACGTTTTGCAGACGCAAGAATGAGCCGTCTTCAATAAAATATGAGTTAGGAACGGGGTTGTTGTCCGACATTGTCGTTGGCGACCATACTGATGCATTGGCGTTCATGTTCTTTAGCGTCTGGTAGTCAGTGATGATTTCGCCTGTTGTCTGGTCCATGTAGGTCCAAGCCTCACCGCCCAGTGTGACGGGGGCCATTTCCTGACGTAGAGCAGCCCACTGGTTGCGGTAGGATTGCGAGGCTACCATCTTGTCCATGTTGTACACATCATTACCAATGACATAGTTGAAGTTGGCAGCGAGATCGAACCACTTATAAGTAGCGTTCAGACTGAAGCCACCCGTCAGCTTGGGCTGCGTCTTGGCGATGATGGTACGGTCATTGTCGGCATCGATTACACCGTCACCATTCAAATCCTTGTATTTGGGAGCACCAGGACGGAGGCCACCCTTTGAACCGGCTGTCGTAAAGGTGTTGTCGACCACGCCCTCTTTCAGGATGTAGCGACCTGACGAGTCGAACTTAAACTGGGTTGCGCCGTTGGCATCGGTGTATGTCTCGAAGTCGTCGACACCGTAGATGCCGTCGTACTCAAAGCCCCAGACCAGTCCGAGGGGCTCGTCGACAATGACGCGATAGTCGTCAGCACCACGCATATCGGTAGAGAAACCGCCTGAGTTGAACGACATGGAGTTCACACCGTCTACCAGTTTGTCGACGTTATTCTTGTTGTAACCGATGTTGAAACTGAGATTCAGCGAGTAGTCCTTGTGTTGCAGGATGGCCGTGTTCAGTGTCAATTCAATACCCTTGTTCGAGGTCTGGCCGATGTTGCGCTGCATAGAGGTATAGCCGATGGCGGTGATGGGGCAGTCGATGAGCAGGTCCTTTACTGTATTCCAGTAGAAGTCCAGGCTACCGCTGATACGCTCGTTGAGGAATCCGAAATCCAGACCGACGTTGCGGGTGATGGTGGTCTCCCATTTCAGGTCGGGGTTGGCCAGCTGTGAGTTGCTTAGGGTGTAGTGGGGGTTCTGCTGGTTTCCTGCACCGTAGTATTTTGTGCTGGAGTAAGCTTTGTAAAGGGTCTCGAACATACCGCTGCTGATGCGGTTGTTGCCAGCCGTACCATAAGAGAAACGTAGTTTCAAGTTCGAAATGAATTTCTTTGCCTTCTCCATGAACGGCTCTTCAATGATACGCCAGCCTAAAGCGGCAGCGGGGAAGAAACCCCAGCGGTTGCCCTCGGAGAACTTCGAGGAACCGTCCTCACGAATGGTAACGGTCAGCAGGTAGCGATCCATCAGCGTGTAGTTGGCGCGACCGAAGAAGGAAATGGTGCGGTCTTCCTGTCCCAGACTTGACGAGATGGTCTGAGCACCAGTAGCGTGCGAGTTGTTCTGCATAGCCGCGAACATCTTCTCAGGCTGAATGTCCTTCTGGAAGTACTTGCCAATCATAGACAAAGATTCGCTGTTGCTGGCGACATATTCCTGACCAACCATGATGTTAACGTCGTGAATCTTTTCAAATACTTTCTTGAAAGTCAATGTCTGAACTTCGCGAAGTTTCCATGAGTCCTTCTTGTCCCACTGGCCCAAAGGCAGGTTGCCGCCGTCCTGGACGGCCTTGTTAGAGCGTGCACCGAACCAGTCCTTCAATTGATAGAACGTGTAGTCGTAACCACCTTCGGCGCGATAGGAGAAGAGTTTTGATATTTTCCAGTTGATGGCGGCATTGAAGTTATACTTCTTCTCGTCCTTACGACGCCAGTAGTCGTTGACGCGGTCTTTTAGTGTTCGGGTGGAGCTGATGTACTCTTCGTATTCCTCGTCGGACATCATAGACGGGTCAATCTCAATCTGGTCGTACAAACCGAAGACGGGGCCAGTCATGATGGCGTCGTATGAACGAATCTTATAAGAGCCGCCACCAGTACCGACACCTTTAGTCTGAGTGTCAGACAGGCGTACACCAAAGTCCAAATCCAGACCTTTGGCAATCTGGTGCTTCAGCTTGAAGTTGGAATTGTAGCGGCGATAGCCGTTACCTTCCATCAGGCTGTTGTCGTTGGTATATGTTCCGCTCAGTGTGAATTTCGTCTTGTCGGTACCGCCACTGACGCTCAGGTTGTGGCTTTGCGACAGGTCGTGGTTGCCGAACATTTCCTCCTGCCAGTCGTGACCCTCCTGGTACTGATACAGGTCGATGTCGTCGAACGAGCCGAAGCGCTTCTCATAGCTGTTAATGCCGGAATTACCTTGTAGGGCAGCACGCTCATAGAGGAATCGTACATATTGGTTGGGGTCCATCGTGTCCAGTTTCTTGCGCAGCGTTTTACCCTGCACGTAGACATTGTAGCTCACCTGGGTCTTACCGCCTTTGGCACCCTTTGTTGTTACCAGAATGACACCGTTAGCACCCTGTGAACCGTAGATGGCCGTCGAGGCAGCATCTTTCAGTACGGTGATGTCTTCGATGTCCGAGGAAGCGATGTCGCTGATGCTCGATACGGGGAAACCGTCGACGATGTACAACGGAGAGTTGTCACCAGTGATGGAGCCACCACCACGGACGCGAATCAGCATTTCTGCATCAGGCGAACCGTCCGCACTTGTAATCTGCACACCAGCCATCTTACCTGTCAAGGCCTCAGCGACATTGGTCACGGGAATCTTTGCCAGGTCGGTACCCTTGACTGTGGTAACAGCACCTGTAAGGTCTTTCTTGCGAGCGGTGCCGTAACCGATGACCACTACGTCATTCAACGTCGTGTTGTCGTCTTCCAGTACAACATTGATGCTTGACTGACCCTTGGGATCCACTGTCTTCGACTTCATACCGACATACGAGATGACAATGGGCTTTCCAGTGCCTTTAAGCGTGAAATTACCGTCGAAGTCGGTAATGCCGCCATTCTTCGTGCCTTTTTCAATAATGCTGGCACCGATTACGGCTTCACCGCTCGAGTCCTTCACGTTGACCTTGACGGTCTGCGCCTGTAGGGAGCCCACAAACATAACGAGGGCAAGAACAAGCGTCGCTCTGATACTCTTTAATTTTTCAGACATAGATTTAGTAGTTTTTAATTAATATAATATAGGTTATTTATTTCCTTTGTTTTAGTCATTATGCAGTTTTATGTAATTTACGCTGCAAAGATACATATTATTTTTTAATAAACGAAATGTTATGTAACCTTTTTTTCGCAAACGTTTTCGTGTTTCAAAAAAACTTGGCCAGACTGTCTGGCCAAGTCATACATGAAAAGTGTTTTTGCATTCGTTTTTTCTTGTTTTTGCTTTTTTTCCCATTCTTTTTTTTGTTGTTTCAAAGAAAAGTCTTATCTTTGCGCCAAATTTTGCAATTAACTATTATTTATTTACTAAAACAACAAAAAGCTTATGAAGAAGATTTTTACGCTTGTCGCTGTCGCTATGGCAGTTGTTAGTATGAATGCTCAGGAGAGGATTGTCTTCACCCAGGACGCAGCGCTCGCTGATGGTCAGGAGTTCACGACAGACAATATGGTTCTGAAATTGGGTAATGACTTTGACAAATGGAAAAATTCTGCTTCTGGCGTTACGGAGGGTCAGTTCGCCGATTTCAAGCAAACCGTAACGATTGAAGAAGAGCAGAAGGACGGTGTCGTGATTATCAATGGCAATCAGAACCCAAAAGACAAGGCCGCCAAGAATTCTGGCTCTGGATTTAATGCTGCTGATGGCAAGACGTTAGGCAACCTGCCTCAGAGTGGTACTTATTATGTGCTGACAGCCAAAGCCGCTGGTAAGGTGGTTGTCGGTATATCGTTGAATGCCGGTAAGGAGTTCTATCTGGTTGATGCTACTAATGCGGCTCCAGATGAAAGCGGTGACTTCCTTCAGGTTGCACTTCCTGAGTCTCAGATTACGGATGATAAATTTGTCATCAAGAACGGTGATGGTGAAGTGGTAACTCCGGGTAAAGAAAGCAAGAATGGAGCTGTTGTCGCAGAAAAGGTCGTTGGTACTTTTGAATTTGACGTCGAGGCTAACCACACCTATTATTTCTTCTGCACTGGCTCTAAACTGGGTTGCTTCGGTGTACTCTTTACGTCTTCATCCAGTGTTACTTCGCTGAAGGCTGAGACTAAGAATGGTGCTGTTTACAACCTCGCAGGTCAGCAGGTCGGTAATCAGTATCAGGGTTTGGTCATCAAGAACGGTCGCAAGGTATTGGTGAAGTGATTTACGCGCTATTAAAGAGAGGCGCCTGGCAGGGTTTACTTGTCAGGCGCCTCTCCGTTTATGCTTACCTACTTGACGAGCCGCTTCTTGCCATTTCTCTATGAACAGTCTCCATCATTATTGATTTCGACGAAGAAAATGTCACTTCTCATAGAACTGCAGGCAATCTTTTGGGTGTCGGTGGCTGCATAATTATTTTTTATTGCATCCTATTGAGGCCTTCCCAGCGCACGTTCCATGTACCGTCTTGGGGGAATCCGGGATTATTCGGGTTGGTGCAGCCATCCCAGCCGGCACACATCATGGCGATGGCCGATAGCAGGGCACCGTTGCCGGGCAGGTAGATGCGCAGGCGGTCGGCGGTCTGGTAATTGTGACCGTTCTTGAGATAGGTGTTTTTCTGTGTGTCGATGAGCAGGGCTTGCAGGGCGGTTTCTGGCTGGCCGAGGCGGGCGGCGGCCATAGCCGTCATGCCATAGTCCCAGCCCCAGGTGGTCTGCCAGTTCCAGTTCTGCATCACCCAGTTGAGGGTGTTGAGGGCAGCGGCACCGCAGTTGCACAGCGAACCATAGGGGAGCATACCGAAGGGACCGAGGACGGCGGGGTGGTCGTTGCGGCATTTCTCCTCGAAGGTCTCAGTAGAAACGGCAGGGGCGGCTCCCGACGCTACGGCATCGAAGGGGTCGAAGGATTTCAGACCAGTGGTCTTGCCTTTGGGCAGACCGGCGTTGTAGATGCCTCCCTTGGTCTTGGGCAGAGGTGATATCCTGCTACAGATGTCGTCCCATTTGGCATTGCGGCTTAGTCCTTGGCGTTCGCGCCATGTGTTTGCCACGCTGAGGCCGTATTGCCAATAAGCCAACTCAAAGGGATGGTTGAATGAGAAGTCCTTTGACATGGACTCTTGCATAGCGGTAGCTCCCTGTAGGAAGTAGCGCTTTGTCTTGCTGTCGTAGCTGACAAAGTCTGCCATGAACTCAGCGGTCTCCTCCACCTGCTGGCCATATTTCTTAATGGTCTCTGCCGTAGGAGTGGCTCTGTAGAGCTCTTCGGCCATATAGATATAATGTGGCTGTTGCCAGATGAGGAACGAACCCGTGTTCGACGGGGCTTCGCCGGCCCAGGGGTCGGTCATCTTCATCCAGCGGATGCCTTTGAAACCCTGACGCTGGGCAATCTTTTTAGCTTCGGGACAGGCAACCTTGTTATACCAGTCGAGCACCTGCGCAACAACTTCGGGACGGTTCCAAAGGGCAAAGTCAACCATGTGCCACCATGTCATCTCAAGATGCGGACGACCGAACCATGAGTTGTAAGTCAGTCCTGTCTCCTGGGGGGGCTGACTGTTGGCGCAGTTCACCTGCGTCAGATACTGAGAGAGTACAACGCGGCGCTCCAGTTCACGGGCACGCGGGTCGGTACATTGGCTGAAGTCGACGATGGCTCCTTGCTGCCACCAGCGGTTCCATGACTTGATGATTGCCTTGAGTTCCTGGTCGTAGACAAGGGAAGCCTCAGCCCCAACACCTCTCGCAGGGAGAGGGGAGTAGTTAGCTTTCAGCGTGAGTACGTCGTTGGTGGTCGTCAAGGTAAAGTAATGACGGTCGCATTCCGTCAGGGTGGCGTTGCCTTCCCATTGCAGGGTGAGGTAATAGCGTGTGGAGTCGAGCTGGTGCTCAATGACGGCAGTGTTGGCATGGTTGCTGATGATGCGGCTGGTATGGCGTTCGGGCTTCGTCCAATCGGCGGCAGCGTCGGCGTGCTTGCCTGTCGGGTAGGGGAAGCGTATGCTGACGCGGGCACGACCATCCTGCAGCAGCGGGGTCTTGATGCGGTAGACGACGGCATCCTTGTCCTGAAGGGCGGCAGTGGTGACGTCGACCTGTTCACCGTCGGCGCGGAACGTTGACTCTATCTTGCCGTCGTAGAGCTGTAGCTCCTGACGGATAGCTTTTAGGTCTTTAAGCTTTAGAGGCTGGCCGTTGGCATCTTTAAGTTCCAAACCTATCGCACCGAGGTTCAGCCGATGAGGATTCACACGGAAATACTCCGTAGCAGCCACGTTTCGGGCAGCATCGCCTTTAGACGCTTTGTACTCTACGGCATACACTTCCTGATGTCCGTGTCCGAGGTCAAAAGACTTCTCAGAGTCAGACGGTGTCAGGGCACCGGTGTTTTCGAACTTATGCCATCCCCAGTCGGACATGGCTGTCAGAGGCACACCTGCCTCATAATCAAAAGGGAAAGACTGGAGACCAGTGACGTCGACCGTCGTGGCGAAGTGGCCGTTGCCTACCGTCAAAGAAGCCAGTGGGTCGGCTTTGGTAATGACAGGGTTGTTGCGTGTGACCACAGCCTGACGGTTGATATCGGCAGTCGTGTTCTCAGTGTCGTATCCTAACATCTCCATTTCCAGCGAAGCCCAGATGAACGGGCCAAGACCTTTGGCGTCGTTGTCGCGTATCTTTTCGCTCAGGTAGTAGTCGTAGCCACCGTCGCGGCGACGGCTCTCCTTGACCGTGCCCTTGGGGTTAATCTTCTTCAGGGCAGCCTCTACCTCAGGCGTGGCGGCAGGGCCGAGGCCTGCAACGCTGCAGCAGTTGGTTAGCGAGATGGTCTTATCGGGGTTGACCTTGATGAAATTATTAATCATTCCCTTGTAAGCACGGATACCAGCGTCACGATATTTCGTGCCGACATAGCCTTTGCGGTAGGCTTTAAGTAAAGCGTAAGTGAACATGGCTGAACATGTGGATTCCAGATAGTTACCGTCGCGGCCTGGTGCGTCCATAACTTGATACCACGTACCCGTTTTCTTGTCCTGCCACTTCAAAATGGCGTCGAAATCCTTGCGCAGCAAGTCAATGACCTCCGAGCGGCGACTGTAAGACTCAGGCAGAGCGTCAAGCACCTCGATGAGTGCCATCGTGTACCATCCCTGAGCACGTCCCCAGCAGTGCTGCGACAAGCCCGTCTCCTTGTCTGCCCAGAAAGTCTTGCGTGTCTCGTCATAGGCATGGCGGTTCAGACCTGTCTTCGGGTCGAGGGTGCGGTCGTAGGTAATCTTCAGTTGGTTGACGGCATCGTCGTAGATGGCCTTTTGCTCCTTGGCTGTCTTCACGGTGATGGGTGCGGTGAGGCAGCGATAGGGCAAGCCCATGAAGATGCCGTCGAGCCACACCTGATAGGCGTAGATGGCCTTGTGCCAGAAGACCTTGTCGGCGATGGTGCGTGGCTGGTTCTGCAACTGTTTCATCATCGTTTGCATAGCCAGCAGATTCTTCTTCTCCGGCCACTTCTGATACATGCGGGTGACGAAATGGCCTGTGCGGATGTTGTCGAGGTTATAGTCCAGAATGTTGTAGCCGCGAATGTCACCTTTAGCATTAATCATCGTGTCGGTGTACTCCTGGCAGTAGCGGCGTATGTCCTCGCCGCCGTAGCGAAGGTAGGTGTCGAGCATGCCTTCCAGTTCAATGCCCATGACATACGACCATTTGGGTTTCGTCGAGAAGTCGAGCATGTATGACCTCTCCGTTCTTTTCATCTCAGAATAGGTCATCCATTCAGAGTAGTGCTTGTAGGGTAACTCGGTCAAACAGAGTGAACCGTTGACGAAATAGTTGTCGTAACGAATATCGCGTGTCTGTCCCGTAATCTTATTACCGTTAGCCACGCCGTTGAACTGGCAGTTGCGGATGTTGACGTCGTAGACGTTGCAGACGGTGTCGAGAGCAATAATCAGGGTACCGTAGTTAGACTTGTTGCAGGTGACGTTCTCAACATTGATGTTACGCACCGTGGGGTTGAAGCCACGGCAGCAGATTTCGTTGTGCTCGTAGTCGAGGTTAATCTTAATGACGGCTTCGCCGCACTGTCCCACCTTAATATTACGCATATTGATGTTCTCAATGATGCCGCCCCGGCAGGAGTTCGTCTTGATACGGAGCACGCGGTCGAGGTTGGGCGAGTCCATGACGCAGTCGTGGGCATAGACGTTCTGGCAGCCGCCGCTGATTTCGGAGCCTACCACCACGCCGCCGTGGCCGTTGTGCATGGTACAGTTGCGGATGATGATATTCTTCGAAGGCATATTGCGCTCACGGCCGTCGCGGTTGCGTCCGCTTTTAATGGCGATACAGTCGTCGCCGGTGTTGAAGAAACAGTCTTCAATCAGTACGCGGTCGCAACACTCCGGGTCGCAGCCGTCGCCGTTGGGACCGTCGTTAATCATCTTCACACGACGGACGGTAATGTCGGTAGAGTGCAGGGGGTGAATTACCCAGAAAGGCGAACGCAGGAGGGTGACGTCCTCAATGAGAATGCGCTCACAATTGTTGAATGATACAAGCTGGGGTCTGAGACCGTCCTTAGGACCGAAGACACGCTCCGGTGAACGCTGCCCCTGTTCGTTGTACATGGGGATGCCGTCTTCGCCGTTCTTCAGCAGGCGTGGACGAGCCTCGTACTTCTGGCTGATGATACCCTCCTTCCAACCAAACTTCGGGGCACCGCACCACGGCCACCATGTCTCGTTGGAACCGCTACCGTCGATGGTACCTTTGCCGGTGACGGCAATGTCAGTAGCCTTAAAGGCGTAGACACAGGGTGAGAGGTTGAAACACTCCAGCCCCTCCCATGACGTCTCGACGATGGGGTACAGCTCTGGTTCGAAAGCGAACTGCAGTACAGCGTTTTCCTGTATTTCCAGATTAATGCCGCTCTTCAGTTCAATGGCTCCTGTTTGGAAGGTGCAGCCGGCAGGAACTATCACGCGTCCACCGCCTTTCTTCGAAGCTTTATCGATAGCTTTCTGAATGGCCTTTTGGTTTTCTGCCGGTGTACCATCAATCTTAGCACCAAACTTTGTGATGAGGTACACTTTGTCGTTTAGTTTCGGTGTTTTGATACTCTGTTCAATCTGCTTATACTTGGCTTCGTCCCAATGGTTGGCATGAGCCATCAGTGGGAATAGCAGACACAGAAGCATCAGTTGTAGTAATTTTCTCATGTCTTAATTGATTTAGTTCGTAGTTTGGTGCAAAGATACGTAAAAAGCACGAAACTACGAACTAAAAGACAGAAAAAATTACGTAATCGTTTATTTTTCGAGTGCGGCGAAGAGCTTATCAAGGGCGAGATCTGCATCACCGCCGGCTTCGTCGAGCAGGGTGACAAACTTCGAACCGATGATG
>Ga0256405_10008671_pt1 | contig 14404 bp, 13 predicted proteins | sample RumenRJG_02DNA_FD_189096 | JGI IMG/M metagenome (GOLD analysis project Ga0256405, IMG submission 189096) | Bovine rumen microbial communities from Lethbridge, Alberta, Canada - RJG_02 | ecosystem: Host-associated > Mammals > Digestive system > Stomach > Rumen | place: Canada: Alberta...
TGGGATAATCCAACTGGTTATTGTGAGGGTTGGAACTTGGGGCCCGAAATGGAGTCTGTATTGACCGTTTGGGAAGTGGCAACTGCTATGATTGAAAACTTCGGTTATGGAGAATTGAAGGATGTGTCAGATCCGAATGCTCTTCATGAAGCAAATCTGCTGATGCTTGACATTAACAAAGCAAAAACTCGCCTTGGCTGGATACCGAGGCTGGATGCCAAACAGTGTGCAGTTCTCACCTCTGATTGGTACAAACGTTACCAGAAGGAAGAGGTATATGGTATTTGTATTGATGAAATTGAAAAGTTCTTAGGTTAATATGAAGGTAACGATATTAGGTAGCAATGGCTTCTTGTCAAATGCCATTGCCAAATATGCTAACGAGGAATGCTGGACGCTTGATGTTTATGGGTTGGACGAGCCTATTGGCATCAACTATGACAAATTCGTGAAGTGTAACTTGATGGATGCGGAATTGGATTGCTCCGGTCTTCTTGAATCTGACATGGTTGTATATGCCATTGGTGCAGGTATTCAGTCTAACCTAAAGGAAGGCAATAACCTTATCTATGGCTTGAACGTCACTGCCCCAGTCACTATTTGTAATAAACTGAAAGAACTGGATTTCAAGGGTGTTTTCGTGACCTTTGGAAGTGTGTTCGAGATGGGAGAAACCAAGGAGGCACATTTCTTCACAGAAGAAGATGTACTGACCTCTACTGCTCCTGCCCCCAGTGACTATGTGGTATCTAAGCGTATGTTCTCTCGCTTTGTCACCAGCTATAAGCATGACTTTACCCATTGGCATTTCATCATTCCTACCATTTATGGTGAGGATGAGAATCCCAAGCGTTTGATCCCTTATACGATTTATGCCATTCGGAATGGTGAACCTCTGCATTTCACAGCCGGTGACCAGACTCGCCAGTATGTTTATGTGGGTGAAGTGCCGGCAATGTTGAAGTTGGCTTTTGATAAGAGCCTCCCTTCAGGAATGTATAACATCCAAGGTAAGGAAACGCTGACAGTAAAGGAGATAGTTACTCTTATCCATAAGGCTATGGGTAAAGAGGTCCCTTCTGATTGTTTTGGAACAGCAGAAAGGACGGATGTGGGGATGAAGTATTTGGCACTGAATGGTGCAAAACTATCTTCTCTTACTGGATTTATTTCAGAAGTCTCAATTCGGGATATTATAGAAAAGTATTGATTTGATTTTGATGAAACAAACAGTAACTTTTAGCTCGTATCTAGCAAAGATATCTTTTATAGCGGCTTTGTATCTTACTTTGCCGATGTTATTTGCATTTAGTGGTGGAATGTCTACTGCTGGATCATTTGGGTGCTCTGTTATTTGCTTCTTTCTCCTGTTATGGATAAGCGTGCACTTATTACTTGGTAGCAAATATGTTAAGTTTTATCTGATAGCATTTGCTTTTCTAATTGTATTAAGTGTAATTCACTATTTAGGATTGGTTGATCCCTCTTATTTTTCATCTAACGGTGGCCCAAGTAGTAGTTTTTGGCGAGAGCACTTGTCCGTATACGATAATCTTGAGAACCTTATAGATGATAGACATAATCACGGATTGTTGTTTTTTGATGGAACTTCTTGGGAGGTTTCTCATCCTGAAATATGGAGACTAATTTCTTGGCCAACGACTTTTTTAGGTCATAAGTGGCTTAACTATACGCCCATAAACGCTTTTTCATCGTTGTTGGCCTCCGCTAATTTAATGGTATGCTATCATCATAGTTATTATAAAGAAACAAATAACGATGAGGTGAAAAGGAAATTTGTTTTGTTCTTTACAGCGTTTTTCCCTCAGTTTATTCTTTGTGATACAGTATGGCGTGATCCATTTGGTATAGCCCTAATGTCTATAGGTTTAGTAATGCTGACTCTAAGTGAGTCTATGCCGAATAAAATGCTTTCTTTTGCTATTTTAGTTGTGTTTTCTTTTTTGCAGAGAAGTGTTTATATAGTTATTGCTGGGGCGGCGTTTGCTATAAGAGAGATGACTTATAAGAAAAGGGCTGGAAACATGTTTCTCTTACCTCTTTTTGTAATACTATTTTTGGTTCTTGTAAACTATTTCAATAGCAATGTTGCAGAAGACTATACTAGCGCATATGTGGGACAAGTTTCAGTTCTAACATTGCCTTTAAAGATTGTTTTTGGTTTAATAGGACCTTTCCCATGGACCCAATTTGTAATTGTTCGAGAATTCAATGCTTCTTTTAATTTTCAATTACGTGATTATCTAACAGGTGTTTTTCAGATTGGATATCTCTATTCCATAATTGCTAACTGGAAATATTTGTCATTCAAAAAACCAGATTATTTAACTATTATGGGATTTGGAATAGCATTCTCTGGAGTTATGACAACAATGATGCATATTGGATACATCTCAGAAGGCCTCTATTTTACGTTGCCATGGCTTTTCTCTCAAATAGGGGCAAAATATAAGGATTATTTTTTATGGTCTTTTATTTCTCTTGTTTTATTAAATATATTAACAATAATTCTAGGGACATCTGGGATGCGTGGTATCCTGTAAAAGAAGAGTATGGGAACATATAAAGCGTCACTATTCAACTACCTATTTAACTCGGTCAATGCCGTTATCATGATTGTTAACGGCATAGTACTGGTGCCGATATATTTTCATTATATGTCGGTATCAACTTATGGCGCATGGCTGGCAACTGGTAATGTTGTTGCTATGCTGGGGTTAATTGAAAGCGGATTTGCGAGTGTAATTACTCAAAAGATGTCGGTATCCATTGTTAACAATGATGATGTACAGTTCCGAAAACAAGCTGGCGCAAATATCATTACCGCTATACTCTTTGCTTCAGTGATTTTAATATCCGGGTTGGCTATTTCTCCTTTTGTTGCTGATTGGGTAAATGTAGATGCTTCAGACAGTGGGGCTATAAGATTAGCATTTATTGTTGCACTAATTGCTTCTTGCATTTCTATAATGGTATCGCTATTTGGCGCTTTTCCTCAGGTTTGGCAGGATACAAAGACTGTCGGCATTATCAATACAGTATCAAGTCTGGTTGCTATTGCGTCTTTGGTGTCTTTTTTACTCTTGGGCTTTGGCGTTGTATCAATAGCATTAAGCTATTTAGTGCGGGCATGCATAAATTTGATATTTCAAGGCTTATGGATCCTGAGAAATTGGCATAGCCGGGGATTATTGACACCATTATTTGACTATTCATCTGTAAAGGATTTATTTAAAGCCTGCATCTACCCATTTTTATCTAAACTGTCTGGGGTTTTTATGGGTCATTCTCAAAGTTTTATTATTGCCTCCTTCATGAATCCCGCATTGGCGGCTGTGTATGATATTACAACCAAAGTTTGTACTGTAGCATGCACATTTGTTTCACAGTTTAATGGGTCGTTCTTCGCGTTGTTTTCGTTAACGATGGCAACCAAAGACAGAGATAAAATAAATGATGTGTTTAAAAAGACATCTACCTTCTTTTTAGTGTCACTTCTGGCTGTTGGTCTTTACTCGATGTGTTTCTCCGAGCCAATTATTAGATATTGGGTTGGTCTTGATAAATTTGGAGGTGCCTTATTGTTGGCTATTGCCGTTTTCGCAAAGATTGTTAGTCAAATACGTAGTTATTTGAACAATATAATATACACGGGAGGTTTAATCAACAAGTCAGCGAAACTTGATATTCTTTGTATGGCAGTTTATCTGTTAATACTATTCATAATAATAAAGAACACTCAGGTGTATGCAATCCCCATTGCAACCGCTCTATCTTGCCTGATTTTTCTTGTATGGTATCTTCGGATTCTCAAGAACGACTTACATATTGATGTGAAAGCTATTATCAGAATAGCATTAAAGGGATTTATGCTGATAGCACCTTTCTTATTAGTCCATTTTGTTTTGCATCTTGATTATAACAATATCATTTTATACGGATTGTATTTCATTATCTTCTCTGTTGTTTATTGCGTTGTAGTATATTATACAAATAAAGATATAATAAACCTGTTCATTGATAGAATACATCATAGAAAATGAATAAGAAACGCATATTAATAATCCCGGATGCCTATCTAAAGGATTATTCTGGTGCCTATGTAACAAGAATTGCAAAAGCCCTTCTTAAGGAGATGGGGCACGAAGTTGCGATTTTTACACAGGAGACAAAAAGGGTTTTTGTCGAGGACGATGGAACAAAAGTGTTTTCACGGATAATAATCGGAACAAGAAGTCAATGGTTTGAAAAGAAGGTCATAAAAAACTATACAAGTGTACTGGATGAATTCAAACCAGATGTTGTTTTTACTTTAGGTTCTGTGAATAATAAGGCGGTTTGCTATTGGCGAATTGCTCGGCAACGTGGAATCAAAACGGTATCAAAAATATTTATGCAGGACTTCTTTTGCATTAATTATTATGCAAATGACGAAAAAGGTTTATGTACCAGATGCTTAAATAAAGGACCGTGGAAGGTATTTGGAGGCGGATGTCATCCTTTTAAAGGGAATTGGATAAATGTTCAGGTACATAAAGCACTTGCTGCAATGGCAAGAGAAAAGATGCGTAAAGAGCTTGTAATGACCGATGCTGTGATTACCTCGTCAAAGCAGCAGGTAGAGTTCTATGTAAAATATGGTATCCCTCGCGAACGCTGTTACATCACTCCGCTCTACTTCAATGGCGATAAACTAAAGAGGTTTACACCATCTATGGGCGATTACTATGTATTCGTTGCACAAAATCGTATTGATAAAGGCATTCATTTACTGAAAGACATTTTGGAGCACTGCAATAAGGATGTGCGTGTCATAGCAGCCTACACCTCACGAGCAAGGATAGATGAGGCTATTGATAAATATGGCTTAAGACAGTACGTTGAAAGTGGCATCCTTGAAATGAGACCTGACTGCACTTGGAATACCAACCTGGGAGAGGTCTTGGCCGCCAGCAGGGGCGTTGTCAATCCATCTATCTGGCCTACAACAACAGAGTTTGTATTATTGGAGACTTTGGGATTAAAGAAACCAATCTTTACTTTCAATGTAGGCATACATCCCGAAATCCTTAAAACCGGAGTGAATGGTTTTGTGGCGGAAACGCCTAAAGAAATGGCAGAGCAAATAAATGCTTTCTTGCATAATGACGAGCAGTATGATCTGGTGTCACAGAATGCCTATAAACTGTATGAGAAACTGACCGATTGGGAGGGATGGAAAAACACATTGAAAGAAATCTTAAATAAATAAAGTCAAAGAGGATGGTGCGAAGAGTCCTAGTTAATGGTGGTTTGGGTAACCAAATGTTTCAATATGCCTTTTATCTTTCTTTGAAAGCAAAAGGGCTTGAATGTTGTTTTGATAATAGTTTATTTGAATATGCCAACAAGATGCATCAAGGTTATGAATTGGAGAGTGTGTTCGGGATTTCAGAAACAACGTGCAGACAATCTCCGTTACATGGTTTTATTGTAAGAGTTTTATATAAGTATAAGCCTCAAAGGATAGTGTTTTGCGATAAGCCATATATGTATTGTCAAGATGCATACGCTTCTAACGCGCGATATTACAGTGGTTGTTGGATACATCCCTCATATTTTGCGGGGATAGAGGATTATGTTAGAGAGGCTTTTCAGTTTAAGAATGTTTCAGAGAAAAATTTGGATTTTTTGAAAGACTTAGCAACCGTCAATACAGTCTCACTTCACATAAGAAGAGGGGACTATCTTAAGAATCCTATATATGGAGTCTGCGATGAGAATTTCCACAGTAGCGCCATCAATTGGATTAATGAAAGGGTTGAAAGTCCCATTTTCATCGTTTTCTCCGACGATGTCGAATGGTGCAATGAATATTTGAAGCAATTTAATATTAATTACCGAATGGTTGACTGGAACAAAGGTAAAAATAGTTATCAAGATATGTTCCTTATGTCACAGTGTAAGCATAACATTATTGCAAATAGTACATTTAGTTGGTGGGGGGCATGGCTAAACACCAATAAGAATAAAATAGTTGTCGCGCCAAATAGGTGGACGACGAACAATCAAATGGATTATTCTCTCCCTCAATGGGTTTTTGTTGAATTTTAATACTGGATTATATGATCAAACAATTATTATGTAGAGTTTTTTTAGGTGTTTTAGGAAGGCTACATTTAAGCCAGTTTTTACCTGACAAGTTATACCTACAGATGCTTTATAGGCGAGTGTTCAACAAGAAGTTGGATTTAAAGAATCCTAAGACTTTCAACGAGAAACTTCAGTGGATGAAACTGTACGACCGTCGACCAGAATATACTATGATGGTGGATAAGTATGCGGTGAAAAAGTATGTGGCAGACATTATTGGTGAGGAGTATATTATACCAACTCTTGGGGTCTGGGATAGACCAGAGGATATTGAGTGGGACAAACTGCCCAATCAGTTTGTGCTAAAGTGTACTCACGATAGCGGGGGGCTTGTCATTTGTAGAGACAAGTCAAAACTTGACAAAGGCACTGCTATAGAGAAACTTCGTGCCAGCCTGAAGCGTAACTACTGGTTAGCAGGACGAGAGTGGCCATACAAGGATGTGCCTCGTCGCATCATTGCGGAGAAGTATATGGAGGTGAAGCCGCAGATTAAGGACTTGCCGGATTATAAGTGGTATTGCTTCAATGGTGAGCCTAAATACTGTCAGGTGATACAAGACCGTTCCTCGGAAGAGAAGATCGATTTCTTTGATACTGAATGGAAGCATCAGGAGTTCGTGGGCTTAAATCCTGTGGCTGGGCCTGTGGCCGTAGAACCTGCGCGTCCCGTTAATCTGGAGGAACATATCCGTATAGCCCGTGAACTGTCGAAGGATATGCCGTTCTCACGTGTTGACCTCTATGAGATAAACGACAAAACATGGTTTGGAGAAATAACACTTTACCCTACATCCGGTACTTCAGGAACTTTTACCCCGGAGCGTTATAACGAGATTCTGGGCGATATGATAAAGCTGCCAGGAAAGAAAGTGGGGGGGGTAATTTGTAAGTATTTTAACGATGGTAACATAAAGGCAGAACAGCCAGATTTACCCGACTATAAGTTCTTCTGTTTTGATGGTGTAGTAAAAGCATTATTCATCGGAACTGAACGAGGAACAGGTGATGTAAAGTTCGACTATTATGATGCAGATTTTAATCATCTTGATTTGGTCCAAGAACATCCAATGTCCGGAAAAGACTTGCCTAAACCACAACACTTTGAGAAAATGAAAGAATTAGCAAGTAAGTTATCAAAAGGCTTGCCGCAAGTGAGGGTGGATTTTTATAACATTAACGGAGATATCTATTTTGGCGAACTGACCTTCTTCCATCATGGAGGTGTCATACCATTCCATCCTGAGGAATGGGATTATACTTTTGGCAGTTGGATAAATTTACCCCAAAAGAGAATCAATTAAAAGCTTAATTAATATGAAAGGAATCGTACTTGCCGGAGGTTCCGGCACAAGATTATACCCGATTACCAAGGGTGTTTCAAAGCAACTGCTTCCCATCTATGATAAACCGATGGTTTATTATCCAATCAGTGTCTTGATGCTTGCTGGTATCAAGGATATACTGATTATCTCTACACCATACGACTTACCTGGTTTCAAGCGTTTGCTTGGAGATGGCTCAGACTATGGTGTTCGCTTTGAGTATGCTGAACAGCCCTCACCTGACGGCCTTGCGCAAGCATTTATCATTGGAGAAAAGTTTATTGGCAATGACTCTGCTTGCTTGGTACTTGGTGACAATATCTTCCATGGTGCAGGTTTCAGCGCCTTGCTGAAAGAGTCTGTTCGCACTGCTGAGAAAGATAAGAAAGCTACTGTATTTGGTTATTGGGTTAATGATCCCGAACGCTATGGCGTGGCAGAATTTGATAAGGAAGGGAACTGCTTGAGCATAGAGGAAAAGCCCAAGGAGCCTAAGAGCAACTATGCTGTAGTAGGTCTCTATTTCTATCCCAATAAGGTAGTTGATGTTGCCAAGCACATCAAACCAAGTGCAAGAGGTGAGTTGGAAATCACTACAGTAAACCAGGAGTTCCTGAAGGATGGAGAACTGAAAGTTCAGACCCTTGGACGTGGTTTTGCTTGGTTAGACACTGGCACTCACGATAGCTTGACAGAGGCAACCAACTACATTGAGACCATCGAGAAGCGTCAGGGGCTCAAAGTGGCCTGCCTTGAGGGTATTGCTCTGCGTAAGGGTTGGATTACTACAGAGAAGATGCGCGAATTAGCTAAACCAATGTTGAAGAATCAATATGGCCAGTATTTGATGAAGATGGCAGATGAGTTTGAGAAGAATGGTGCTGGTAAAATTGATGAATTTTAAAGTATAGGATGGAAGTTATTAAAACCGCTATTGAAGGCGTATTAATCATAGAGCCAAAAGTATTTGGTGATAAACGAGGCTACTTCTTCGAAAGTTTCTCTCAAAGGGAATTTGATGAGAAGGTGGCTCCTATTCTTGGACATAAGATAGTCTTTGTTCAGGACAATGAAAGTATGTCCTCATACGGTGTAATGCGAGGACTGCATTTCCAGCGACCACCCTACACCCAGAGTAAACTAGTGCGTTGTGTAAAAGGCTCTGTATTGGACGTTGCTGTTGATATCCGTAAAGACTCACCAACCTACGGCCAGCATGTGGCGGTTGAATTGACAGAAGAAAACCACAAGCAATTCTTTGTGCCTCGTGGCTTTGCGCATGGCTTTGCCGTGTTGAGCGAGACAGCTGTGTTCCAGTATAAGTGCGACGAGTTCTATCATCCCGAAGCAGATGGCGGCATCAGTATCCTTGATGATACATTGTACATCAACTGGCAAATACCAGTAGAAAAAGCACTGCTGAGTGAAAAAGACACGAAACACGCTCCGCTTAAGGATTTTGATAGCCCATTTGATATCAACATTAGTTTGTATTGATTATGAATATACTCGTTACCGGAGCCAACGGCCAGTTGGGCAATGAAATGCGCATTGTATCAAAAGGCTCACGAGATAAATACATATTTACTGACGTCTGTGATGAGCATCCCGAATCAATAGAGATGTTCCACAAATTGGCTGGTGATGATGTTGATGTTAGCACAACGAAACTTGATATCACCAACCTGGATGCCATCCGAGATATGGTGAAGGGAAATGATGTCAAGGTTATTGTGAATTGTGCTGCTTGGACAAATGTAGATGGCGCTGAAGATCCAGAGAAGTATGAACTTGTTGAGTTGCTGAACGCCAAGGCACCAGAGAATCTGGCTATTGTCATGAAGGAAGTGAATGGTTTGTTGGTCCATATCTCTACAGACTATGTGTTTGGCGGTGACCCATATAACACCCCTTGTAAAGAAGACCAGAAAGGCACTCCAACTGGCGTGTATGGTTTGACAAAGCTACATGGAGAACTGGCAATACAACGAGTTGGTTGCAACCATGTCATTATACGAACCGCGTGGCTCTATAGCGAGTTTGGTAAGAATTTCGTGAAGACGATGCTCAATCTCACCGCCACCAAAACTCAACTGAAAGTTGTCTTTGACCAGGTTGGCACTCCCACTTATGCAAAAGACCTTGCTGATGCAATACTTGTAGTAGTCGAAGAATACAAAAAGGAATCGTTAACCCTGAACCCTGAACCCTTCACCAAAAATGGTATCTACCATTTTAGCAATGAGGGCGTTTGCTCCTGGTTCGACTTCACCAAGATGATTCAACAGCTTGCAGCTGAACTTGAATCATGGAACTTGAAACCTGAAATTGTCGCAAAATGCGACATCCAGCCTTGTCATAGCGATGAGTTCCCCAGTCCTGTTAAGAGACCTTCCTTTTCAGTACTTGATAAAACCAAGATAAAGAAGAACTTTAACTTGACTATTCCGTATTGGACGGATAGTCTAAAAAGATGCCTAAAATCTCTCAATCAAAAACGAAGATGAAGATACTCATTGTTGGATCTTTTCAGTGGGAAATGTATGCTCCAGCTTTCTATAATGCGTGGAAGGACATGGGACACGAGGTTGAACGAGTTGACTATAATGACTATAGATTCAAGCGGAAGACCCCATTATCTTCATTTCTCAATAGATTGCAAAGCCGTTTCCACTATGGCTTTTATTTGGGCAAATACAACCGTGATATCATTGCAAAGGTAAAAGACTTCAATCCTGATTTTGTTTTTCTTTATAGATGCTATCATGTGTACGGTAGTACAGTAGCTACACTCCGTGAGCAAACGGTGGTTTTCTCTTATAATAACGATGACCCTTTCAGTGGGGTTCCCTCTGGCTCATATTACCGCTATTATTTTGAAGATGCCCGTTATTGCCATTTGAATTATGTGTATAGGAAAAGAAATGTTGAAGATTTCAAGGCAATAGAAATAAATAACACAAAAGTATTATTACCATATTTCAGAAAGGCTAGTAACTACCCCATTGATGTTGAAAAAGACATTCCATTGGCCTTTCTGGGTCATTTTGAAAATGATGGCAGAGATAAGTTTATATATGAGTTGAAACAAGCTGGTATTCCTGTTGTTGTTTATGGTGACGAACATTGGTTAAAAGCACCGTTATATGAAGAGATAAAAGATGTAGTATTCCCTGCCAAACGAGGAAAGGAGTACAATGAAACCATTAATAGAACAAGAGTGTGCCTTGTTTTCTTCTCAAAGCTCAATCATGACACCTATACTCGTAGATGTTTTGAAATACCAGCGGCCAAGTGCGTGATGTTGTCTGAATTTACGGACGATATGAACGAACTATTCCCGGAAAATGAGTGCGCGGTTTATTTCAGAAACATGGAAGAACTTATCAATAAGTCTTCTTATTTATTGAAGAACCTACAAGAAACTGAAAGAATAGCACATAAAGCTTACAACAGGGTTCTTGAGTTAGGCGGTTCTGAGTATGACCGCTGCCAACAGATAATAGAAGAGTACCATAACATTCGTGTAACAAGGTAAACATATTGAGATAATGGAAGAGACGAAAAGATATTCTAATCTGGACGTTGTGGCAGGGCTGCTTGTAATATGGATGATTTATTTTGATCATTTACGTTACATGGCGGGAGTTCAATCTTTTTGGGGGTTTGATTTTTTGAAGAGAATCTTCTTTTTCTTCATGGCTTGGTTCTTTTTTAAATCTGGAATGTTTTTTAAAGACCATCGGACGGTGAAGGAAGTCGCTAAGCATGATTTCAGAAAGTTTGTTGTGCCCTATCTGATAGGTTGTTGTCTTGCAATGTTTTTGCAGCTTATTTACCTTATTGTTACTGGTCAGTTTGATTTTAAACCATTCATCGTAAGAAATATAATAAATACCTTGAACCATGGTGGCGCTTCATGGAATATTGCATTATGGTTTCTTGTTTCTTTGTATAGTGTAAAGATTATTTTCCGTTGGGCAATTTCTTATATTCATCCCATTATAATCGCTTTCATTGCTGTTTTAATAAGCTTTATTTTGTATCATTTCGGCATCTTTAGACCATCTTTCATTGGTAATATTCCGTTAGGTCTTTTTTTCTATTCAATTGGTTTCTTGTTGCGAGACCTACAATATAATAGAATAATGATTGCGAGTGCCATCATTATGAGCTTATTGTTATTCTTGTCAAATACGGTTACGTCATTAAACTTTAGGTTGAACAAGGTCGGCAGTGGCGATGATTATCTGATTGTGATGCTGGCATGCATTAGTAATATATTGGTGTTTAATAATCTGACCAAAATAATTACCCCCCCCTGTTAGCATTTATTGGTAAGCAATCAATGATTTTTTATGTACTTCATTTCCCAATCGGTATGTTATTTAGCCGGATAGGAATAGATTATTTTCATCTAGATTCAATGAAGCTTTATTTGTTTACATGCATAGCAACTACGATAATGCTGGCTGTATTGTATTTTACAATAGAGAGAAGTTCGAATAAATTTATTAAAATGATTATAGGACAATGAAAGAAAAAATCGTTTCCATTTGCATACCAAGTTACAATCGCCCCGAAGAAATAGGGCGACTGCTAAAGAGTATTGACTCTGAAAAGTATGCTGACAAGATTGAAATTGTAATTTGTGAGGACAAGGCTCCTCGTCGGTTAGAAGTACGGAAAACCGTAGAGGATTATAAAAAGAGTTTAAAATATGATGTAAATTATATTGAGAACGAGAGAAATAGTGGATATGACGGTAATCTTCGCAATCTGATAAACAATGCAAGCGGTGAATATCTCATCTTTATGGGAGATGATGATATGTTTATTCCTGGCAGATTAGATGGTTTTATAGACTTTGTCAATCAACACCGCGATTGTGGTTACATTCTACGTAGTTACCAAAATGTTTCTGCAGATGGCTCTGTTGCTGAGTTTAAGTATTTTGATTCAGATAGATTGTTTGAGCCGGGCGTTGATACTTACATTAGTATGTTTGACAAGAGCGTGTTCATTTCAGGTTTTACCATCAAGCGTGAATACGCCAAGGTCGTGGAGTCAGATCAATTTGACGGGTCGCTTTTATATCAGATGTATTTGCTGACCGAAGTGTGCAGGAAATATCCGTCTGCCTATTATAATACGCCTATAACACAAGCGATTGAAGGCGGAACTCCTTTCTTTGGTAGTAGTGAAAGCGAGAAAGATTTATATGACCCAGGAGAAATATCAGTTAGAAATTCAGTCAATTTCATGAGATGGTATTGCAAATTGGTTGATGCCTCTGCTGAGAAATATAAAGACGATTCAAATAAGCGCATTAAAAAGAACATGTCGAAATACAGTTATGTATTTATGTATGTGCAGCGCAGACGTGGTATTGAGGTATTTAATGGATATGTAAAAGAGTTGCGTCAGATGGGATTTGGCTCATCGGTGTATTTCTATCTCTACTATGTGGGTCTGCTTATTTTAGGTGAAAAGACATGCACTAAGATTATTCGATGCCTAAAAAAGATGATAGGTCATCGCCCAAGCCTATAATAAATATTGACTAATGGCAACCTTTCTTATCAATTGCTCAAACCTCAAAGTCACTGGCGGTTTACAGGTGGCTAACTCGATCTGCACTCAGTTGGGGACGTATAGGCAGCATCGGTTTGTTGTTGTATTGTCATCGTTCTTCAAAGAATTTGAAATCCCCAATGGTGACAATTGCAAAGTTATTCGCTATGACTTTAAAGACAATCTGTGCACTTTGCTGTTCGGGCGTGATAGATTTCTTGACGTGCTTGTTGAAGAGTATAATGTGGATGCAGTGCTTACCATTTTTGGCCCATCACGATGGAAGCCCCGATGCAAACACTTGTGTGGTTTTGCAAGGGCTCAACTGCTACTGAAGAATCCTCTTCAGAAAGAAGTGTCTCTTGAAAAAAGATTATTGTATCGCGTCTGGAAATGGGGCTTTAAGAAAAGCTCTGATACGTTCTTTACAGAGAACCAGTACATATCGGACATGCTTCCACGGTTGCTTGGGAATGTTAAGGTATATACTGTAACTAATTATTACAACCAGGTATTTGATAATCCAGATAAATGGTCGCGGTCAATAAAATTGCCGGAATTTGAAGGTATAACCATGTTGTCAGTATCCTCAACAGCTTCTCATAAAAATCTGAAGATTATGATTCCGGTATCGGAGTATTTGGAGCAAAAACATCCAGATTTCCAGTTCCGCTTTGTGTTGACATGTGAGGAATCTGCGATGCCAGTGCCTGCTTCAATACGTCATCATTTTGTATTTGTTGGCAAGGTTGATGTGTCAGAGTGCCCCAACCTATACGAACAAGCTGACATTATGTTTATGCCAACCCTCTTGGAGTGCTTTACGGCAACCTACCCTGAGGCAATGAGAATGGATGTTCCTATTGTAACAACTGACTTGGAGTTTGCTCGAGGCTTGTGCGAAGATGCAGCTTGCTACTATAGCGCAATTGATGCAGAAGCTGCCGCTGAAGCCATTTATAAAGTGGCAACTGATAAAGAATATGCTTCACAACTTGTGACTAATGGAAAAGAACAGGTAAAGAAGTATGACAATTATCAGCAAAGGGCTGATAAATTGATTAAGATTTTAGAAGAAATAACCAATGATTAAAAAGAATATTATTTTTCTTACAATGTCGGGCGTCTCAAATGTAAGTAGCAGAGGTATCTATACCGATTTATTGCGAAAGTTTAGAGATGAAGGTTTTAATGTATATATAGTTACCCCTCATGAACGCCGTCAGGGCTTGAAAACTGAAATGAAAGAGATAGACGGGGTATATATACTTGGTGTAAGAACTTTAAATCTACAGAAAACCTCTATAGTTGAGAAGGGGGTTGGGCAAGTTTTAGTGGAAAGTCAGTATAAG
>Ga0256405_10008672_pt1 | contig 14404 bp, 12 predicted proteins | sample RumenRJG_02DNA_FD_189096 | JGI IMG/M metagenome (GOLD analysis project Ga0256405, IMG submission 189096) | Bovine rumen microbial communities from Lethbridge, Alberta, Canada - RJG_02 | ecosystem: Host-associated > Mammals > Digestive system > Stomach > Rumen | place: Canada: Alberta...
AACGATGTTAACTAAAAGAATAATAGCAGAAACGACTGCTTGATTTTCATACTGTCTTTGATTCTCATAAGTATTAATAGACACTGATAATGGGGTTGTGTCTGGTGAACACAATAAACTAACTGCAGAAATAGTAATCATACTGTTTATAAACAAATATGAGAACATTTGTACAATTGTGGAAATAGAATTAGGAATCATCACCTTAAAGAATAAGGATGTATGTGATATTCCTAATGTATCTCCCACTGTTTCATAGTCTTTATTAATTTTCTCAAAAGCATTTTTAGCCATTAGATATGGCGATGAGAAATAGTGAATAATATTAACAATAACTAAGATAAAAATGGTATCCGCAAACCAGCCTTTGGTGTCCTTAAATAAATAGACAAATCCAAGACCTAAAACTAAACCAGGAACCGCTAAAGTAGAGATAGATAATAAGTGTACTATCTTCTTTAGTTTGCCTTGGGTTCTAACTGCCATATATCCTGTAAAATATGCTAATGCTGTGCCTAATAAGCCGGCTAATAGCGATATCACTAAAGAATTAACAAGGAATGTTGTAGCAGATACACTAGCATATGGTGAGAAGGCATTCTTGTAATTATCGAATGTAAATGTCATATCGCTTGGGAAGCGTTTGACAAACGAAATCATTAAGAATACTAATTGTGGGACAAATAATATAAAAGCAACAAAAACAGAAACACAAATAGTAACTATGTTAAATGCTTTAGTCGGTCCAATAAATGATTTACTCGCTACACCACTGCTTTGTTCCTTATTAAAAATATCTACGAAAAAGGCAGCAATGGCAGGCATTAATAAGAATAAGGAAATAACTGCGCTTCGACCACTTAGTGGATTGCCATTGAATTCTTGAATGAGCATTACTGGCAATGTGTCAACTTTGCCAGCCACTTCCATCGGAAGACCATAGTCAGCAAAGATTAATGTAAAACTAGCAAAAAACGCCGATATAAGAGTTGTTTTTAAGAAAGGTAATGTAATTCCAAAGAAAGATTTAAAACGACTAATACCCAGTGTATTTGCGGCATCATACATGGTTTTATCTTCGTAAAGAAGGCTATCATACACTAATAAGAAAGCTACTGGAAAAGTAAAAACTACTGAGCCAACAATTAAGTTAGGTAATCCTGCTCCATCATATTTAATATTGAATAATAAATCTAATAATCCGCCTTCGCCAAATAAGTTTCTAATGCCTAAGCCGATTGATAATGTAGGAATAAGCATAGATAGTGTCAAAGCAAGAATATACCATTTCTTTCCTTTGATACTTGATCTATTAAGTAAATAGGCCACAATAGTAGCTAAAACAACTGATATAATTGCGCCGATCAGCGAATATAAAAACGAATTAAGGATGGCGCCAGGTAGTTTCTCGTGAGTAAAAATATATTGATAATCATTACCATTTGCCTTGCATAGCATAATTATTAAAGGCAAAACCAAAAATAGAAATAGGATTGTGAGCAATCCCAAATGTAAATATGTTGATGGTTTTATTCCTTTAAAGAACTTTTTCATTTTTATTTTGTGCTATCTAATATAGCTTGAGCTTTTTCGTCTAAATGATGAACCACAAACTTCTTTACAAAATCATTAGCAGGATGTTTGTAAATATTGTTTGGTGTATCAAATTGAACAATATGGCTATCATTCATAACAATGATTCGATCAGACATTGAGAAAGCTTCCTCTTGGTCGTGAGTAACATAAATCATTGTTTTATTGAGTTTCTTTTGTAATTCCTTAATTTCTTTTCTTAATGACATACGAATGTCTGCATCAAGCGCTGCCATTGGTTCATCAAAAAGAATAATGTCTGGATTCAAGGCCAATGTTCTAGCGATAGCAACACGTTGCTGTTGACCACCACTCATTTTACTAGGTCTTTTATTAGCAAAATTTGTTAAACCAACGATAGCTAAAACATCATCCACTCTTTGCTTAATTTCATCTTTAGGGAGTTTTTGACATTTTAAAGCATAGGCGACATTATTCCACACACTCATATTTGGGAATAAAGCATAGTTTTGGAAAACTAAGCCCATGCCTCTCTTAGATGGTGGATTATTTGTAATATCAACACCATCTTTAAACACTTCACCTGTATCTGGTTTTTCAATACCGATTAAGATTCTCAATAATGTTGTTTTTCCGCATCCAGAACTGCCGAGCATAGAAACAAATTCGCCTTCGAAAACATCAAAGGAGATGTCTTCCAAGACGATTTGTCCATTAAATTTTTTGTTTATGTTAGAAACATTAATTTTCTTTTTTAGATTTTCCATGCGTCTAATAACTCTTGTTTATAATCTGGATCTAATAAATTCTTCATCGCGGTATAGTCAACACCATAATCAGATGGAGATTTCCAGTTTCCAACAGTAACTTTTTTAGCAAATTCTGGTTTATAAATTGTTTCTGGGACGATTTGAGAATTATCTAAATAATTAACATAGTTGAAGAAGTAGTCATAAACTTCTTTTACTTCAGGTTTATTTTGTTTGCCATTAATCATGCCCATTGTATATAAGGTATATGGTGAGCCTTCTTTGAAATATGTAATACCAATATCACTATTCTTATTAGCGTATTCAACGGCTTGGAAGTGCATGCCTAAACCAACAGCGATTTCTTGTCTATCAACGCCTTTAACTGGACCAGAACCAGAAGAAGACCATTCTTTAACATTCTTATCTAATTCTTTGAAATAATTCAAAGCGGCTTCTTTGCCATTTAAACTTGCTAAGCCATTATAGAAGTAATAGCCAGTACCACTACTCTTTGGATTTGGCATAATGATAGAGTTTTTATATTTAGCATCCAATAAATCATCGTATGAAGTTGGAACATTATCTCCACATTTAGATTTGCTATAAACGATACAGCCTGCTTCTTTATCTTGAATATGGTATTTCTTATGGCCTTTTCTTGTCGAACCATCTGCAAGAGTTTGATCTTTTTGATATTCTAAAACTTCATCAACATAGTTGCTTGTATCGTAATCAGATAAATCCGCAAATAAGTCAGGATTCTTCTTTAATAAGATTTCAGCATTGGTAATTTCAATACCAACAAAAATATCACATTGGGTTCTATTACCATCGGCTTGAAGACCGCTCATTAAATCACCAGTGGTTTTACTAACAACTTGAATATTATAGTTAGGGAATTTTTCTTTTAATTCCTTGTTATATAATTGAATTCTATTTTCTTCATGGGCAGTATAAATATAGATTACTGATTTGTTGTTACAGCCAGTAAGCATTGCCATAGCCAATAGAGAAGCAGGGATAAGCATTTTAATTTTGTTCATTTTTGTAATCTCCATTTGTTCATCTGAACATTATTATACATATAGATTTGAACATTGCAAGTTATACAGGTAAGTATTTAGATTTTTTATAATAAGGTAATCAATCAAAACTAAGCAGGCGATTAGCAATTTAAAACTATTGAACTATTTAAAAGAATGGAACAAGTCTTAAATGCTATCTGACCTTTTGCTAACAATAACCATCAAAGCCTTTTTATCTCACATTTGTAATTTAAACTCAGCATTAATAAATACAAAGTATTCATTTAAAATTTCCCATCTATATCAATAAGGCAGCGCTTTCTTAATAAAAACACTGCCTTATTTTTGATTGTTTTTTGAATTTTCTACTTGGTGAAGAAGACTAAACCATCATATTTTATTGAATCAGGTTGTTTTATAAAATAAAAGAGCGAAGTCGACAACAATTAACTCACGCTTCCTTTTTTAAAAATGCTTGAGGTTTTCTGCAAATCATCTTGGTTATCTGATATTTGTGAAACGATACCCAAGTAATGTTTGCTTAAAACTTTTTTCAAAAGATGATTGTGGCTTCCACAATAATTCATTTCTTATCTTCGAACAATCTAACGCGTATCTCAAATCATGCCCTTTTCTATCAGGAACGTAAGATATTAATGATTCTGATTTATTAAGTTCTTTAAGAATAAGCTTTACTATCTCTATATTGCTTTTTTCAATGTTAGAGCCAATATTGTATATCTCTCCATCTTTACCTTTTTCTAAGATAGTCAATATCGCTCTACAATGGTCTTCTACATATATCCAATCTCTAACATTAAGACCATCACCATATATTGGCAATGGTTTATCTTCTAACGCATTCATTACCATTAGAGGTATTAGTTTATCTTTATATTGATGCGGACCATAATTATTACCACTTCTAGAGATAGTCACTGGCAAACCATATGTACGATGGTAAGAAAGCACCAATAAATCTGCGCTAGCTTTAGAAGCGCTATAAGGAGATGATGGCTTAAGAGGAAAATCCTCTTTGAATAATAAGTCTGTTCTATCTAATGGTAAATCGCCGTATACTTCATCAGTACTTATTTGATGAAAGCGCTTAATGCCATATTTATTGCAAGCATCTAACAACACTTGTGTGCCTAATACATTTGTTTCAAAGAAGATACTCGGTTCGGCAATTGACTTATCAACACTACTTTCAGCAGCAAAGTTGATAACTACATCTGGTTTTTCTTCCTCAAAAATTTTAAATATGCCTTCTTTGTTTCTTATATCTTCCCTATAAAACACAAAGTTGGGTTTGCTGATTAGATCATCTAAATTATGTATGTCAGCAGCATAAGTTAAAGCATCAATACATACCACGCTCCAATTAGTTCTTTCTTTTAAGATAAAAGATATAAAATTAGAGCCGATAAAACCAGCTCCACCTAAAACGGCTATTTTAAGGTTGCCAGCAAGCATCAATCCCTCCTAAATAAATCTCTTGTATATACTTTGTTTTGAACATCATCTAAGCAACTATCATATCTATTAGCGATAATTGCGTTAGATAATTTCTTAAACTCTTCTAAATTATTAACTACTTTACTGCCAAAGAATTCAGAACCATCTTCTAACGTTGGTTCATAGATAATAACTTTAACGCCTTTGGCTTTGATTCTTTTCATAATACCTTGAATAGAAGATGCTCTAAAGTTATCGCTATTAGATTTCATGGTTAATCTAAATACACCAACAGTGATCTTATTAGCGGTTTCTTCTTTAAAGTTAGCAATTTGTAATACTCTATCTGCAATAAAGTCTTTTCTTGTTCTATTAGATTCAACAATTGCAGAGATTAAGTTCTCTGGTACATGTTCAAAGTTAGCTTTTAATTGTTTTGTGTCTTTTGGCAAGCAATAACCACCATAGCCAAATGATGGATTATTATAATGAGTACCAATTCTTGGATCTAAACAAACACCATTAATAATATCTTGTGTATTTAATCCTTTAGATTCAGCATATGTATCTAATTCATTAAAATAAGATACACGTAATGCTAAATATGTATTGGCAAATAGTTTAACAGCTTCTGCTTCTGTTAAACCCATAAGTAATACTGGTACATCTTGCTTAATAGCGCCATCTTTTAATAGATTAGCAAATTGTTCTGCTTTATCTTTTTGTTCTGGATCGCATCCCACTATTATTCTAGATGGGTATAAGTTATCTTCTAATGCTTTAGATTCTCTCAAGAATTCAGGGCTAAATAAAATATTGTTTGTATTATATTTTTTTCTAATTGATTTAGTGTAACCAACTGGGATGGTTGATTTGATAACCATTACAGCGTTCTTATTAACAGATAACACTAATTCAATTACTTGTTCGACATATTTAGTGTCAAAGAAGTTTTTGGCTGGATCATAATTGGTTGGAGCGGCTATGACAACAAAATCTGCGTCTTTATACGCTGATGCGCCATCAAGTGTTGCCACTAAATCTAGTTTCTTTTCTTTAAAGTATTTTTCAATGTAATCATCTTGAATTGGTGAAATTCGGTTATTAACTTTCTCAACCTTTTCAGGTATGACATCCACTAATTCAACATGATGGTGTTGTGATAATAATGTGGCTATTGATAAACCAACATATCCTGCACCTGCTACTGCAATTCTCATATGATAATAAGCCCTTTCTTATCAGATACAGCAATCATCTAGAAAAGATTCAAACGAATCATACAAAGGTTCTGTGCTTAGATAATTCTGGATTAATGTTTCACGATTTACACCGCCTAAATCAAAAAAAGAACTATATTTCTCAACATTTGCTTTGGTGTGTGGCAAATAAAGCCAGAAAAAAGCATTTGTCATTTCATCAATCGATGGGCGCCTTCTAAAATGATTGTAGAATTGAATAGCATATAGTTTTGCATTATCCAATCTACTTTTTTCTAGTTTTTTATAATATTCATCTAAAGTACAAACTACTTTTGCAGGATTACCACAAATAACACTATTAGGTGGAAAATCTTTGGATGGTACAACAGCTCCAGCCCCAATAATACAATTAGCGCCGATATTAGCGCCCATTAAGATTATGGCATTAGTCCCAATGAAACAATTATCACCTATAGTCGTTTTTTTACATTCGCCGATGTTTTGGTACCCAGATAAATTGCAAAAAACCCCTCTAGAATAATCGTGAGCGAGAATAACTACACCAGATGATATTTTAACATAGTCACCAATTGAAAGCATATGAGGGCGCTGAACATCAATAATTACTTTATTAGGAGAATAAATAATACTGTTGTTTCCAATCAAAACATGTTTCTTTTGTAAATACTTAATATAAGCGCGACTATTATATGTATTTGGAAACAATAAACGCTTTAATAAATTAAACATAAAATCCTCCGGTTTTTATCAACATCTTTTTTTATCAAACAAATAATAGCTCAAAGACAGCAAAGCATAAGTAAAAACTCCTATCCCAATTTCGATTATTAATGAAATAAACGAATGGCCCAAAAACGTCTTTGAGATGTCTATTGTTTTAAACATCAAAAAACCAATCACCAAAAAAGTCATGCACAGACGAAATAGTGTTTTAAGTTTAACAACTTTCTTGCAACAAATTAATTGATAAATGGTTCCGAAAGTTTCTGCAGAAACTGTTCCAATTACAGCACCATATATACCTATAGAGCGTATTAAAATAGAACTTAATAAGACGTTTAACCCAGCATTTACCAAAATGCAAATTAAATAATGACGATCCATGTGATTAGGAATAAGAAATTGCGTCCTAACAACATCACCTAGCCCAACGATTAATGGTAATATACTCATGGCAATCATAACCCTTCCACTTTCGATAAATTGTTCTCCGTAGTAATAGGTAGCAAAGTCTAAAGAAAGAGAAAGAAAGCCAAACAAAGACAAAGAGCCTATAAAAAAAACAAAAAAAAGCGACTTATTAAGATATTTTTCCTGGTTAATCAAATCGCCCTTAGAAGATAGTTCACAAGCTTTCGGATACATAACAGTACCAACAACCGAGATAAAGTATAACGGAATTTTAACAACGTTATTGCCGTATTCGTAGTATGCGACATTTTCCTTCGGTAAAAAAGCACCTATTAAAGTTTTATCAAACACTGTGTACATCGTTATAGCTATAACAGTGATAGAAAAGAGAATGAGTGGTTTAAAATGCTCTCGAATGTCAACATTAGAAAACTTAATTGGTTTAACGACTCTAATAGCCGATGGAAGAAGTATAAGATGCCCGGCAAGCACGCAGGAAGACATAATGATAAAATAAATAGGCAAGTCGTTACTATCTTTAACAAAAATGAAAACAAGCGCGCACTCTAAAACTTTAACTAGAGCATTCCTAACAACAACTCCCTTAAAATTCTGCAAGCCGTAAAACAACCAGGTAATATCAAACAAAGCAGAAGCTACGTAAATCGTTTCAATGAAATATAATGACGCATTGTCTTTCACGAAGACAAAAATAAAGGCACAATATAGAATAATAGACAAAAATGAAATCAATGAATGTACAAAAAAGAGGCTCCAAAAGCGCCTTCTTTTCTGTTCTTCGTCTTGTGAAGAAGCAATTATTCTTTGACCATGTTTAGAGATGCCTAGATTAGCAAAAACAATGAAATAATAAGCAATTGAATTAATATAAACATAATTTCCTAAAGCGACATCGCCTAGATGCCTCGTCAAATACGGAGACATTATCAATGGGACAATCAAAATGATTGATTGATAGAAGAATTGGAAAAAGAGATTAGTTTTAACGCTGTTCTTTTTCATAGCGATTTTGGAAATCAATTGATGCATGAACTCTTGTTCTTTTTACTGAAGAAAAAGTAACAAGAGAAATTAAAGAATAGGAGTACAAAAGCCAAAGCTTTTCGTTAGCCCATATATTACCGGAAACTAAAGCATGAACAAAAGCTACAGAGAAGAAATAAAGAGCAAATGAATAATCGTCTTTTGAACTTTTTAAAAACAATTTAGCAACAGACAAAATGAGAGGTACTATGAAAATTAAAAACAAAACAATGCCACCATCAAATAGAAGTTGCAAGAAAATATTATGAGGGTATACATATCCTGTGAAATACCTGAAAGAAGAAATCCCGTGCCCTATAAAGATTGAGTCAAAAATTGTAGAAGAAGCAGCAATAAACTCATTAGATCTATTATTCAAAATATTATTATTGTCATAAAGGATAATCATTTTTTCAAGAATACTAGAATCAAAGACCGATGAGAGGCTAACAAGAATTGGTCTAAGATTTACTATTGCAAAGACTAATACTATTAAAGCAGTCAACGCTCTTATAGGATGGAAGATGATTTTCCTTTTCTTGTCATCAAAGCTAACTAGCAAGAAAATTATTAAGAAAAATAAAACACAAAGAATAGGACCTCTGGAGCCATGTTTTGCAAGTTCAAAAAAATAAACCGCGTTGATAATTACAATAGGTACATACAAAAGCTTTTTAACAAGTGATAATTTAACAAAGTAAAACAGGGCGCACGCAATACAGGCTAAGACTGGCGTTAAAAAATTATATGACGTACCCATTGATATAGTAGATTGCTCAGACAAAGCAAATATTTCTCTATAAACAAGAATGCCAATAGAAGGGATGATACTAATAAAGAAAAGTAGATTTTTCAAAGAAAAGCTTGATACTTTTTTAAGCAAATAGAAAAGGGAAAAGGGAGCCACAAACCAACAAACAAAATAGACCGGCTCAATATCAGTGAATCCCAACAACCGACCAATTATGTAAAAAACAACAACGTATAGAAGAATCAATATAAAACGAGCATCAAGAACTATACGTTTTCCTTTTATCAAAAGCATCAATAATACAATAACTAAAGAAACTATGATTATCGCATAAAGTATAGTCATTGTTGACTTGTGAATAAAACAAAAAACAATATCATTAATTGAAGGCACACAGCAATATGCAGCAATCAAAACTGCAATAAGATTCTCTATAAATGATTTAAGTTTACTGCGCATAATTGTGATCAGCGTGTTGTGTCCTCTTACTTTTGCTAGGTATTGCGTTCCAATCTTTTCCATAAATTATTTGAAGCATTTTTTCATAGTATTTAGGCACCTCATACATTCTGTTTGCAAGAGGCAAGCTTTTGGAAGAAGCAAAATAGCAACTTTTAACATGACAAAGTTCTTTAAAATTAACGCCCCCAAAATTTGAAATATATTTTTTGCTTTTGAAATGTATAAACAAACGATCCATTTTTTTTGAAATCTGGTTTGTAGAACATTTTCGATATGGCAACACAAAAACTTTTCTTGCAAATCTTTTAAAAGCGTTCTCTTTTTTGTTCATTAAGGTTCTTTTTGAACTAACAATTCTTTTTAAATAAAACAGCCTTAAACAGCAAAAAAAGAAGATTGGATTAAAAAAAGATGGAGAATAATCTAGAGGAAATATATCGATGGAAGTAGAATTGTCAAATGATGATGGGGAATCACTATAAACAAGTTTAGCGAAGTTTTGGTCATAAGCATTAGAATTATCGTTTGTAACCAAACTAAACGATTTGTAAACTCTTGAGCCAAAAAATCCTTTCAGTTTCTCATAATCTGCTCTTGTCATTTGAATATCCAAATCGTCATCCCACGGAATAATATTTGAATGCCTCGCAGCGCCAAGTAGTGTTCCATAGGCCAAAAAGAAACGTACTCCTAACTCTTTGCATATGTGAGAGAAAGAGTCTAGGATTTCTAAAAGCTTTTTATGCAAAGGCCTAAGATATGCATATTCTTCAAAAGTATTAATACCTATCATTCTAATGCTTTCCAAATGGTTTTTTCAAAAAATACCCTACACAGCTTATAAATAAAACAATGTAATCAAAAAAGTTGTAACGATTCTCTTTGCAAACCTTGAAACCAAGTTTTATTCTTTTCTCCCTAAAGTAAGCAAAGACAACTTGCAAATATTTTCTCTTTAGTAATCGCTCAAGTCTATTTTGGGAAATAAGATGAATCTGTTTTCTCATTGCTTCAGCAAAATGATTCATATACTCAAGTCTGACATCAGCCGCTTTTCTGCCAACATCCATCTTATAATATCGATTATAATAACATGATGGCACCGGTTTCAAAGAATATGAATTTAATAATCTGCAATAGAATTCCCAATCTTGATGTCTTATAAACGTTTCATCAAATCCATCTAAAGAGCGAAATACATCTTTTTTTATAATAGGGGCTGCTGTGCCAATACTTGTGGATCCTTTCATAAATTCCACAAGAAATCTACCATCTTGTTTGGCTTTAATGATTTCCATTTGCTTTCCACGATAAATATGTAACGAAGAATAAGATCCGGCATATTCTAAAGGAAGAATCTCGTTAATGCACATTTGTTTTTCGATTTTGGAACAATCTACAAATTCATCATCATCATCCAAAAAGCAAACATATGTTCCATTACAATTAGCAACGCCAGTGTTTCTGGCCGCAGATCCTCCTCTATTAGTCTCGTGAGCAATGTATATGAATTTTTTATCTTTGTATAAAATGCTCAAAAGGTCTTTGTTTGCAATTTGTTGTGCCGTCCCAACGCCATTGTCATCAACAAAGATAACTTCGATATTACGATAAGTTTGTCTAAAAACGCTGTCAACGGCACGTTGAGGATTTGTGTTGGCTCCAAAAGAGGGAATTATAACAGAGACTAAATCCATAAATCACTTCTTATCGTGCAGCGACAAATAAAATGAAACAAGATTAAGGGAAACATTTGCAATATCGAACGTCGAAATAGATTCGAAATTGAATTTTGACAATGTAGCGCGTTTTCTTTCTGAAAATTTTGCTAATTCGTGAACCCAATTAGAGATGTCGGCTTTTAAATCGCTGTATAAAACTAAATCGGTAATAGCAACATCTTTTGTGATAGAACTTGATAATATACAAGGGAGTCCAGATGCCTGCGCTTCAACTACACTAACAGGTAGGCCTTCCCAGAGAGAAGGGAAAAAGAAGACATCCATAGCAAATAAAAAAGGCGCAACGTTAGATTGCAATCCAGCAAAAATGACAGCTTTATCCAAGTCATACTCTTTAACCATTCTTTTTATGCTTTCCTCATATGTGCCGTCTCCAACTAGAAGAAGACGAGCATTCTGATTCGCCTCGTACAATTTTTTGAAGACTTTAATAATAAAAGGATGATTCTTTGGTGTTTCAAAACCACCAACATGCCCAACAACAAAATTATCACTTACCCCTAGTTTTTTTCTCAAATCATCTCTTGCATATGGATCATAATTGAAACATTTCAAATCAATCCCATTAGGAATAAACCGATAATTCTGCTTATGAATAGCTTTTTTTCCAAACAACCATTTTCCAGCATCTGTGGAGCAAGCGAACAAATAATCTGCTTCTTTTCGTAATGGCAGTTGCATAATATTCTTGATTAACGGCAAAAAGCCATTCCCGTTCGACGTGCTATGACTATGAATTATAGTTTTAAGACCATGTTTTTTTGCTATTGGAAGATAAATTGACGCAGTACTGTAAACATGGATGTGAATGATACCATATTCTGGATGGTTCTCAAGAAAAGAATTAAAAGATTTCCTTATACGAAAATAGTTCTTTCCATTGAATTTTTCAAAATGGTAAACCTTCCCACCAAGAGAATATATTTCGTCGTAATAATCGTCACGATCATTCGTAAATATAATAAAATCGAACTGAACTTTGGTTCTATCGATGTTTCTATAAAGGTTCATGACAAAAGCTTGAGAGCCACCTCTTCTAAGTCTAGGCAGTACCTGAAGAACTCTAATCATGTTTTTTTCTCCTGAGCAATTTGAATAAAGAATAAAAACAAATAGCAATATTAAAAAAGCAATAAACGATAGTAAAAATATTACATAGCCCAAAAATCAGGCAAGGCAATAATAGAATTAGCGGTAAACCAGTGATTGACATAATATTATTTACAATTATCTTTACAACACTAAAAGATGACCGATTTTTAAATTCGTCCGTCGCATTATCTGATGTGGCGCTTTTTTTATGCATTATTATCCTAGGAATAAGCGAACAAATCACAGAAACAGATCCTAGGAATGGATAAACTATTGGGTTTAAGAAAGAAATCTCAATAAGAGGTTTTTCGAAAAAAGCAACCATTGCTGGCGAAACAAATAAAACACACATAGCAATGTAACCAGCTGTGGCATCCCACAATTCACCATTTGATGATGCAGTTTTTTTAAAGCGAGCTATATTTCCATCTACGCAGTCAAGAATGCTCCAAAAAAATAAAAGAGACCAACCAATTATTCTAAAAACAAAAGAATTACCAAAAGATAAAAGCCCTAATGCGGCCAATGAAACAATAATTGAAAAAAAAGAAACCGCATTGGCTGTAATAGGTGTATTCAATAAAGGCCATGTGACAAGATACGATATCGGTCTCTCAATGTAATAGGTAATGGGATCAGATTTTTCCCATGCCATTTTTTCACTGCTTCTACAACCTTCAATTGTTTGTTTAAGAGTAATCATATGTTTGTTCAAGAATGCTTAAAATCATAGCATTAATATTTTTTTCATCGAAAAAACGCTCGGCAAACTCTCTAGCGTTTGTTCCCATTTTGTCAACAATTTCTGGATTTTCACATAAAAACAAGCACTTTTTAGCTAAGTCAGAAGAATCTTTTGGTCTAACAATAAAGCCAGTATATCCATCGACAACCGCTTCACGGCAACCAACATTATCAGTAGTGATAACACATCTTCCAGAAGCCATCGCTTCCATAATGCTTGCAGGGAAGCCTTCCCTGTAGAAAGAAGGTAAAACAAATACACCACACTGTGATATATATGGTCTTACATCAAAAACAAAACCTCGATATTCTATACACCCATCATCTATGTATTCTTGAATATCTTTAGCGGTTAGCGTAAACTCTTCACCAAGCAAAACAAAATGCGAATTTGGATACTTCTTTTTTACGATTCTAGATGCATTGCAATAATCAAAAATACCTTTTGTTTCAACAAGGCGAGCAATCATAAGAAAAGAACGATGATTAATAATCGGTAATTCTTTAAAATAATCTAAATCGACTCCAATGCCACTAACAACAATAGCTTGAGATTGCTTAATAATCTTTCTTTTAATCAGTTCGCCTTTATCATCGTTGTTAAGGAAAAACACTTTCCTAACATTTTTAAAAGCTTTCCTGTAAAGAAAGCACTCAAGTCTACGTATTAATCGCCATTTCAAAGAGTTGTTCGAAAAAGCATCACCCAAACCCTCGACCATTGAAAAAAGATTTTGGATTTTAGCTTTTTTTGCACCAATAATGCCTGATGTATTAGGCGTGAGCATAAAAGAAAAGCATAAATCCGGTTTCAGTTTGCAAAGAAGCTTTTTATATCTATTAGAAAGAAAAAACCTCTTAAAAATATTTGTTGTTCTATTAGGAACTCCAACCGTATAAAAACTTACTTCTTCTTTTAGTATTTCTTCACGTCTAGTGTCATCCAAACACACAACACTAACTTTGTAGTCTTTTTTCTTAAGAAATCTAATCAAAGTCAATCTAAAGTTTATAACAGTGTTACTTGAGCCGCATAACAATGCAATGTGTTTCATAAAAGACTATTTGTTATCTACCTTTAACAGCCCCGAAAGCTTTAAGAATTGTGTACAAGAATATCTTTATATCAAACCAAAAAGACATTCTTCTCATATATTCCACATCATATTCAGCTTTTACAATAGGGTCCAATTCTGCTCTTTTGTGTATTTGTGCATAACCACTTAGACCCGGTTTTAGACAAATAGAGCCATTTTCTTTACGCTTATTGATAGTTAAGACATCCTCGTGATTCACATCAATTAAGGGTCTCGGGCCAATAAAAGACATTTGACCAATAAATATGTTAAACAACTGAACAGTTTCATCAATGGAAGTCATCCTAAGAAACTTGCCAAAACCAGTTATGTGGCTGGATACGTCGCTG
>Ga0256405_10008673_pt1 | contig 14400 bp, 11 predicted proteins | sample RumenRJG_02DNA_FD_189096 | JGI IMG/M metagenome (GOLD analysis project Ga0256405, IMG submission 189096) | Bovine rumen microbial communities from Lethbridge, Alberta, Canada - RJG_02 | ecosystem: Host-associated > Mammals > Digestive system > Stomach > Rumen | place: Canada: Alberta...
ATGGCTGATAATAATAGACGAGGAAAACGATACTTCCTACAAGCAGGATAACCCTGCGCCGCGATACAACGGCAGAGAAACGGCCATAATGCTCGCCGGCATATTCAAAGCCAATGTCGTTCTTGGATCGGCCACTCCCTCGCTGGAGTCACTGTACAACTGCCAGGCAGGCAGATTCGGAATGGTCCGGCTTACGAAAAGATATTACGAGGCTCCAGACTCTGACGTTGAAATCATCGATACGATAGCAGAACGCAGAAAGAGGGGCATGGTCGGAAATTTCTCCAGAAAATTAATTGCCCATATTCGGGAATGCCTGCAGCGCCACGAGCAGGTGCTCCTTCTGAGGGAACGACTCTCTTACTCCCCCATCGTACAATGCGAGGAATGCGGGGACATACCGAAATGCAAGAACTGCAACGTGACGCTCACGCTGAATAAGAGGGCAGATGGCAGCGAAAGGCTCGTATGCCACTATTGCGGCAGGGTTTACGAATATGACGGTCGCTGCAAGAAATGCGGGGGCGAGATGAAGATGATCGGAGCCGGCACTCAAAAAATAGAGGAAGAAGCCAGGGAGTTGTTCCCAGATGCCGTGATTGCCAGACTGGACAGCGACTCGGCCAAAAGCAGCAAAGAAGAAAAGAGAATCATTAAAGATTTCTCGGACGGAAAGATAGACATTATCATAGGCACCCAGATAGTCGCCAAAGGCTTCGATTTCAGCGGGCTCAAATTGGTGGCGGTGCTGAAGGCAGAGTCAATCCTCGGCCAGGAAGATTTCAGGGCGGACGAGCACGGACTCCAGCTTTTAGAGCAGTTCCGCGGACGCTCCGGCAGGCGTGGAGGCAAGGGCCTGTTCGTGATACAAACATCCCAGCCGGAACATCCTGTCTACCAGGGCATTGCCGGCGCCATACCGGAACGAGACCTGACGAACCGCCTTCTAGAGGAGAGGAAAGCCTTCTTCTATCCGCCATATTCAAGGGTAATCGGCATCATATTCAAAGATTATAATCTTAAAAGGGTTGAGCTGATGTCCAGGCTGCTCGGGGATTCCCTTAAGCAGAACTCTGGGATGACGGCAGAAACCAGAATCATCGGCCCATACGCTCCCAGGGTCGATAAAATCTCGAATCAGTATTTCAGGCAGATGAGGATCCTGCTTCGGAAAGACAAGGCTCTGGCGGCAAATAAAGCCGCCCTTTCGAGAGCTATTTCCACATTCGAGAAAGAGAAAAAATACGTCGGCCACATAAGCCTGGATGTCGATCCCTCATAATTAATAGAAAAATTGCTAAATTTGAAGGTTAATAAAGTCACGAGATATGGGAAAAGTAATAGCAATAGCAAACCAGAAAGGCGGCGTGGGAAAAACTACGACTGCCATCAATCTGGCTGCGTCCTTAGCGGTCCTGGAGAAGAAAGTTCTGATCATCGACGCTGATCCTCAGGCTAATACTACTTCAGGGCTTAACTTTTCTCCGGAAAGCGATCAGAAAAGGACGCTTTACGAAGTCATGATCGGGAAAATCGACGTGCATGACGCTCTGATTCAGACCGAGATCGTAAACTTGCAGCTGATTCCTTCTCACATAAACCTGGTAGGGGTGGAAATAGAGATGCTGGACGTTCCGAACAGGGAATCTATCCTGAAAGAAAAAATAAGCCCGATACGAAACGACTACGATTACATCATCATCGACTGCTCCCCTTCTCTTGGCCTTGTAACTATCAACGCACTGACTGCCGCAGATTCTGTGATGATTCCAGTCCAGCCTGAATTCTTCGCCTTGGAAGGCCTGGGAAAACTGCTTCAGACAATACGTCTCGTGCAGAGAAACATAAACAAGAGCCTCACGATCGAAGGTTTCGTGGTAACGATGTTCGATGGCAGGACGAAAGTTCACGTGCAGGTGGTCAGCGAGCTGAAAGAGCATTTCAAAGACCTTGTCTTCAACACCATAATACAGAGAAACATCAGGCTGAGCGAGGCTCCGTCTCACGGAAAGCCTATAGTCCTCTACGACGTGAAAAGCAACGGTACTTCAAATTATCTGAACCTCGCCAAGGAGGTTCTTGAAAAGAACGAATAGAACATGAGTAAACAAATTAGAGGGCTGGGAAGAGGCCTGGATGCCATCCTTGGCGACAGCGACAATTTGAACGAGCCTCAAAGAACCCCAGTAGGATACATAAATAAAGAAGTCGCAGGGACTAGCGCTCATCAGAATGCCGGTGACGTACTGAGGATTCCAGTGGACCAAATCGAGCCAAATCCTTATCAGCCCCGAATGGCCTTCGACAACGAGTCGCTTGAAGAACTGGCAGACTCGATTCGCACGTTCGGACTCATACAGCCTGTCACCGTACGCAAGAAGAGCGATGGGCGATATCAAATCATTAGCGGAGAGCGCAGATATAAGGCCTGCAGGCTCGTCGGCATGGACATGATCCCTGCTTACATAAGAGAAGCAAACGATCAGGGGATGCTGGAAATGGCCATCGTGGAGAATATCCAGAGGCAGGACCTTGATCCAATTGAAGTTGCGATGAGCTATCAGAGACTGATTGACGAGTGCAGCCTGACTCAGGAGGAAATGGCCGACAGGGTTGGCAAGAAACGCACGTCGATTACCAACTACCTAAGGCTCTTGAAGCTTCCCGCAAAGGTGCAACACGATATAAAAGTCGGCCTGGTAAGCGTAGGCCATGCGAAAGTCCTGTTAGGGGTGGAAGATCCTAAGACACAGGAACTGCTTTGCAATCTGGTAATCAATAATGGGATATCTGTAAGGCAGCTGGAAGAAAAAGTCCGGCTCCTGGACAAGCAGAAACCAGCGAAACAGAAAGCGTCTACCGAACTTCCTGATGAATATTATCGCGTTCTGGAGCATATGGGCAAGTTTTTTGAAAATAGCATCAGCCTGAAACGTTCCGACTCGGGAAAAGGCACGATGACTATCCGCTTCTCTTCTGACGAAGAAATACGGAAATTCCTGCAAGCCCTGGAGGATAAGAACATATAAGTCCGATGAAAGGCTCATTTCTTAAAATATTCACCATTCTGGCGCTCCTTTTCGCTTTTTCCATGCATTCTCATGCGCAATTCAGGGAAGAGGCGTTCAACCAGTCATATAACGAGCCTAGCGATACGACTAGCGCCAAGGATTCTGTCGCCCAGATGTGGACCTTTCGAGAATTTTTCAGAGGAATAGCTCATAAAGACACTTTAAGAATAGGTTCCTTGTTTGCCGGAGCCACAGTATTCGTAGGTGCTGAACAAATATACAATAAGCAATACTGGAAGCTGCCCATAGTCTATGGCGGACTTGGAGCCACCATCGGCCTTGGGATACACTATAATAAACAGTTCAAGGACAGCGGGAACCAGCATGACAAGGATATGTCGAAATACATGTTCGCCAGCGCTGGTTTTCTGTACTGGGCAACCCTCATGGATGGAGCATTCAACTACAGGCGGGATGTGCCGCACCAGCCAGGCAAGGCCACGATTTACTCTATCCTTGTGCCGGGGCTCGGGCAGGCCTATAATGGAGAATATTGGAAAATCCCTATTTATTGGGGACTCATGATCGGTTCGTATCATTTCTGGGATCAGAACAGAACCAATTATAAGAAATACAAGCGTATTCACAACCTCGCCACTACCGAAGACAGCGGCTATGACGGCAGAATCACTGCCGAGCAGGCTCTGTATTACAGGAATGTGTTCCGACGATACAGAGACTATTCAGTCGTGGCCTTCATAGGCTCTTACCTCCTTCAGATAATCGATGCCAACGTGTTCGCTTATCTGCAGGATTTCGAAGTCTCGGATAACTTGTCAATGAAAATCTCGCCTACGATAATATCCACATATAATGAATATGCCTTCAATGCTGGAGGCCCGGCAAGTTTCGGCGCCCCGATGTACGGCATTGATGCGATGGGATTGAAAGTAGGTTTCACATTCTAGCTAATGAAGAAAATTGAATATATCATATTCACAGTCCTAGCCATTCTAGTCTTTGCTCCGGCTCCTTCGGGCGCTCAGAGCAAAAAGGTTCTTAAGAAAGAAAACGAACATCTCCGAGCCACGCTTGACTCTCTTAGAAGGGCGCTAGACAGCCTTCAGGCGAGCATCAGCCAAGATAGCGATGCAATGGCGCTCCTTGACATGCTGGAGGAGAACGACAGGAAAACTGCCGCTGGGCTAGATCCGGAGGATTATAACCCAGACATAACGGACAGCCTGCTAACTGCGATGTATCGCCAGAAGCATGGTGACACTGTGAGCGTAGACCATGGGTTTGACATGGATTCGGTGAATCTGACCTCGAATCTGCCCGATTCCGTCATAACGGAAAGGCTTGCCAGGCTGAATTCTTTCATAACTCTGCCGTTCAATCAGACCGTAAGGAACTACATTGTCCTCTATTCAGAGAAAATGCCCTCTAAGATGGCCCAGATTCTCGGACTTTGCGAATATTACATGCCCATCTTCGAGGAGACGTTCAACAAATACAATCTCCCGGAAGAGCTGAAATACATGGCGATAATCGAGTCTGCGCTGAACCCTTTCGCCGTGTCCAGGTCAGGTGCCAAAGGGATATGGCAGTTCATGTACCACTCGGCAATTTTCTACGGGCTTAAAATAGACTCTTACATAGACGAGCGACTGAATCCGATAAAATCCGTTGATGCCGCCGCTCGTTATCTTAAAGATTCCTACGCCTTGTTCGGGGACTGGAACCTGGCCATCTCTTCGTACAACTGCGGCCCCGGCAATGTGAACAAGGCGATACGCAGAGCCGGCGGGAAACGAGATTTCTGGTCTGTTTATGACTACCTGCCAAGAGAAACAAGAGGATTCGTTCCTGCTTTCGTCGGAGCGATGTATGCGATAAAGTATAGCAGCGAATACGGATTGAAGCCTGCCAAAATCCAGATGCCGCCGCAAGTCGATACATTCGAGATTCACCGGAACGTGCATTTCCAGCAGATTAGCGATGTGGTCGGGGTGCCTATCGATGTAGTTAGGACACTTAACCCTCAGTACATCAAGGACGTGATTCCTGGCCAGAGCGGGACCTGTGAATTAAGACTTCCATTCAATTACACGAATACATTTCTTGAGCAGGAAGACTCCGTCTACGCCTACAAAGCCGATTCTCTGCTGAACCCGAAGACGCTGCTTGAGAATTCTGGCAGTCGGGCGACTACATCAGATGGCTCAAGGATTGTCTATCGAGTGAAAAAAGGCGATTTTCTGGGAAGGATAGCCAGGAAATACCATGTCTCAGTAGCCCAGCTGAAGAAATGGAATCATCTGCGTAGCGACCGCCTGCAGGTTGGCCAGAAAATCTACATTTACGGCCGTTAGCATATTCATAAATCAAAAACTAATTGCAGCTTGAATTCGGTGCGGTTTTCATGCCTTTCCGACTTGAAGTATTGCACCCTCATGGCCTTTGCGTAAATCTTCATGCTTCTCCATGGCCGCTCGCGGAGCCTCAACTTGCAACCGCCAGTCCATACCAGGCTCACTCCCCTGCCATAATATGCAGGAACCGAGAAATTGCCTGGAGCATCCCTCTCGTAGGAATATATCCTATCGTCCCAATTATCGATCTTGAATACCGTGCCTCGAAGATATGTCGAGAGGCAATCCGTCTTCCTGCCCCCTTCCACGTATGCCAGTGCGCCCAGAGACCTGCACAGAAGTCCCTCGGCCCGGAATCTGCCAGTCCACGAAGGTTCATCTGAGATGCCATAGACTGATGAAATTCCAGAACCGGAATAATCCAGATCCAGCCTTACATCAGTCCTGTAGCGCAGCGCATCGTACGGCCTTAGCCGTTCCGATGCCCTGACAGATAAAACCATGTTCCTATATATCTGTATCGGTAATTTGAGCAGGAACTTGCTCTGTACTTCATCCGCATCCGCCTTCCTGGCCACGTCTGCGGTAAAGAACAAGCCACGACGCTCCACCCCAGCCGAGACGGCATATTCATTAGAAGTCCTGCTCCAGCTCCTGATGCCACCGGTATAGTCATTCTCAAAATCCGAGGGATAATACCTGGCAGCGGACGAAAGCTTCCAATCTTTTCCTAAATTGAATATGACACCAGCGACTCCGGCAAAACAGCCGTGGCGAATATCATACGCCGCTTCCCCGAATACGTCGGAGCCCCTTACCGTACGCCTAAAATCGACAGAAGCCTTCCTGCTTGTTCCTGTGACGCCTGCCTGGCCATTCCTGCCAAGCCAGGTCACGTTAAAGGCAGGCAGGACGGCCACATCGCCTTTCCCAGACTCCATCCGTTTCCGTAGACCGGGGAAAGATGCCAGCGCAGAGACCACGAATCGGCCAAGATAAATGTTCCCGGCGACTCCCCTGTGCGAGCCTTGGGGAGAAAAAGACCATGAAGGCGATAACCCTGCCGGGCGGCGCATGAATGACGATGCGCCAGAGAATCCGCTCAGCGAGAACCCGCTCCAAAGGCAAAGGCCTTGGCCGAAACGAGCATTGAAGTCTCCTAATATAAAATCATAAGGCAGCCTTTCTCCATGAAGAGCGGCATTGAAAGTGAACGATGGCGTTCTTTGGGAATATGTGTTTCTAATCGCAGTCGAAACCTCCGCATATTCTTTAAATCCTATCTTATATTTAAAGCCCTCGCTGAACTTGCCATCTCGCACGCTGCCCCTTAGTACGCCATACTGTGATATGAGCGGAGGCGAGAATGTTTCGCCTGCCTTCTTAGCGCTCCTCAGAGAGATGAATGGTTTCAAAGAAGAAACATATTCCTCTCCGAAGCCATCGATTGCGGCGAGTTCCTTGAAAGAAAGGATATCGCCATTGCGAGCCTTGTAATCGGACAAGCTCGCTGCCTGATACTGGGTCATGAGCCCGCTCGAAGTCAGCTTTGACAGTTTCAAGAAGTTGATTTCTAAAGGCTTGGACAACATATTTGCATATTTTTCAACTTCCTGCTCATCCAGGCTCTCCATGCTCTCAGCCCCTGTCAGGTAGAGAATCGCCCGAACCTGCTCATCAGTCTGGGCTCCTGACCTCACGGCTAGGAGCGAAGATATTATGAACAGAGCCAGCAATAGCGATATCTTCATAAAAACATATATATGAGAATACTTCGATCGCAAGATAGGCCGAGTAAACGTAAATTTTAAACAAAAACAGAAATACTTATGACAAAATTCTTTATACTTCATAAAGAATTTTATAATTTTGAGTTTTAATTTATTGAGGAAATGAATAAAATCCGACTTCATGACAAGACTTTCAGGCCGTTCATCCCTAATGAGCAGATTGAAAAGGCCATTGACAATGTCGCCGCACAGCTAAACAGAGATTATGACGGTTGCTCCGACATTCCTGTGCTCCTATGCGTGCTCAATGGTTCAATATTGTTCACGGCCGAGCTGATGAAGAGGCTCACATTCAACTGCGAGATTGTTTCAATGAAACTCTCCTCCTACGTCGGCACGCATTCGACTGGCAAGACTCGCGAGGTAATGGGCCTGACCGGAAGCGTGAAGGACAAGAGAGTCATCATCGTCGAAGACATCGTGGACACGGGCCAAACCATCGTAGACCTGAAAAAAATCATGGAAGAGAAGGGAGCTAAAGAATCGAAGGTCTGCACAATGCTGCTGAAGCCCGCAGTCTATGGCAAAAATGTTAAACTCGACTACGTGGGCATGGAGATTCCCAACGATTTCATAGTGGGTTTCGGACTGGACTATGACGAGCTAGGGCGAAATTACAAAGACATTTATGTTTTGGATACGAATATGAAATATTTCATTCTTTTCGGGCCTCCAGGTGCTGGGAAAGGCACTCAGGCCGCAGCAATGGTAGAAAAATGCAACTTATGCCACATTTCTACAGGGGACTTGCTTCGTGGCGAAATGGCTAAGGGAAGCGAGCTTGGACTGAAAGCGAAAGCTCTCATTGAGGCTGGCGAACTGGTTCCAGATGAGATAGTAGAAGGCATGATAGAGAACAAGTTCAAGACAGTTACGGGCGTTCACGGCTTCCTGCTGGACGGATTCCCTAGGACCATCGCTCAAGCCGAGGCCTTGGACAAAATGCTGGACAAGTCAAAAGAGAAGGTCACCGCAGTGGTCTCTCTGATGATTCCTGACTCTATGATCAAGGAAAGAATCAAACACCGCGCATCAATAGAGGGAAGAGCAGACGATGCAAAAGACGAGACCATCGCCAACCGCATCAAGACCTATCACGAGAAGACAGAGCCACTCGTAGAGTACTACAAGAGGGCTGGCAAATATTACGAAATAGACGGCACCGGCACCATCGAGGAGGTTCGCCAGAGAATCTCTGACCTGCTGGATAAGTTTTAGGAATATATCTCATGCCAGACTCTAACTTCATAGACTACGTCAAGATTCACTGTGCCTCGGGACATGGTGGAGCTGGCTCGGTTCACCTTTACAGGGCGAAATACATCGCTAAAGGCGGACCTGACGGAGGCGACGGCGGTCGAGGAGGGCATATCATATTAAAAGCCAATCCTCAGCTGTGGACGCTCATACATCTGAAGTATCGCAAGCATGTCAAGGCCGAGGATGGTGGAAAAGGTGAAGGCGGATTAAGAACAGGCAAGAACGGCAAGGACGTTATCTTGGAAGTACCAGTTGGCACGGTGGCGAAGGATGCAGAGACTGGCGAAGTCTTATTCGAGCTGCTGGAGCCAGGAGAGGAGAAAATCCTTTGCAAGGGTGGCCGCGGAGGGCTTGGAAACAACAATTTCAAGACGCCGACGCTGCAGACTCCGCGTTTCGCTCAGCCAGGCGAAGACGGACAGGAAGGCTGGTATATCCTTGAATTAAAGATTCTTGCCGACGTAGGTCTGGTAGGATTCCCGAATGCAGGAAAATCCACTTTGCTGGCCTCCATCACTTCTGCCAAGCCAAAAATCGCGAATTACGCATTCACTACGCTCGAGCCGAACCTGGGCATCGTGAAATATTACGATGACAAGTCGTTCGTGATGGCAGATATTCCTGGAATAATAGAGGGCGCTCACGAAGGGAAGGGTCTGGGAATACGTTTCCTGCGGCACATAGAAAGGAATTCCGTGCTGCTATTCATGGTTTCCGCCGAAGAAGAGGATATTAATAAAGGCTACGAGACCTTGCTGGATGAGCTCAAAGAATATAATCCTGAGCTGCTCGACAAGGGCAGGGTGCTGGCCGTCACTAAATGTGACCTAATCGATAAGGAGATCGAGGCAGACCTTGCAAAGAGCCTTCCTAAAGACATTCCTCACGTATTCATCTCATCAATTTCGGGCGAAGGCTTGCAGCAATTAAAAGATATATTATGGCAGGAATTGCATTCATAGACTTCATTCAAGGCATCGACGAGGACATAACTCTCTTCATAAACAGCTTTCACTCTGTCGCTTCTGATCAATTCTGGCAGTTCTGCTCCAACAAGATAGCCTGGATTCCGATTTATGTGTTCGCTGTCATATTCCTCATTAAGCACATTGGCTGGAAAAGATCATTGGCCTTCCTTGTCGCAATAGGCCTGGGATTCCTTTTCTGCGACCAGATGGCGAACCTGGTCAAGGATGCCGTGTCCAGGCTGCGTCCGAATTACAGCTATGACGCAACTAAGCAGGGCTTGATAGTTCTTGAGAGCCGCGGAGGCTTCTTCGGGTTCTTCTCCGCCCATGCGGCAAATGCCTTCTGCATAGCCACATGCTATTCCAAAGGACTGAAACATGGGAACTACGAGCATTCGAAGGCAGTATCCGTTGCCGCTTACGCCTGGGCCGCTCTCGTTGCCCTAAGCAGGGTTTTCGTAGGCAAACATTATTTTGGAGATGTTTTGGTTGGCACAGTCATCGGTCTGACAGTCGGCCTGATACTTTCAAATGTAACTGTCCTGATGCTTAAGCGTATTGAAGAAGGATGCTTCAAATTCGGCAAGATGACGAAGGCAAGTCAGTGAGCCTAAAGTTCCGGCACGACTTTCTCCATATGGATGCTGTTAGAACCTTTAATAAGAATGGTGCTTTTCTCAACAGGATGGTTCCTTATATATTGCGCTAGCTCGTCAGAAGTACCGAACAGTTGAACCTTGCGAGAAGCTTTCTCTTCCTCAGCAGCTTTTTTGAATTCATCTCCCACCAAAAAGACTCCTTGAAGATTCATATTCAATAGCCTACGAATGACAGAACGGTGCTCGGCGACAGACTCGTCACCAAGCTCCCTCATGTCCCCAAGCATCACGACCTTCTTTCCTGCAACGATTGTCTCAAGATTGTCCAAGGCTGCATTCATGCTGGTTGGATTGGCATTATAAAAATCTTCTATCAATATATTCTTTGTGGTTCTGGCCATCTGAGAGCGATTATTCGACGGAACAAATTCCTCCACAGCGGAAATCGCATCTTCCAGGCTGACTCCGAAATGCAGTCCGATTGCAAGAGCTGCAGCCACATTATTCGCATTGTAGGCTCCTACCAGATGGGTTTCCATGCCCAGCAAGGTTTCATCTTCGGAATATTCGCCAGGATGCTCTGGAATTGCCATTCGTACGAAAGGATGCTCGGCATCTGAAGGCAGCACCTCTGCACCCCAATAACCGATGCCATATTCAATGATATCCAAACCTCTGCGCTCGCAGGCCATTTCTTTCAATATCGGGTCGTCTGCATTCATGAATATGCTGCCGTGGCGTTCGGCAATATAGTCATACAGCTGTCCCTTGGCCTTTTTCACGCCCTCGAAGCTGCCGAAGCCAAGCAAATGTGCCTTGCCGACGTTAGTAATCAATCCATAGTCTGGCTCGCAGACAGCGACTAGGTGCTTAATGTCGTCTGGGTGGCTAGCCCCCATTTCAATCACCGCCAATTCAGTCTTGTCGTTGATTTTAAGCAGAGAGAGAGGCACTCCGATGTCATTATTCAAGTTGCCCTCTGTGGCTGTCACATTATATTTTTTTGTCAGAACTGATGTGATTAAATTTTTTGTGGTTGTCTTGCCGTTTGTTCCAGTCAGGCCTATCACTGTAAGTCTTTTCCCATTCACGAAAGTGCGCTCCCTGTGCCAGCGGGCCAGGTACTGAAGCGCCTCCAGCGTATCGGGCATTGCGATTACCCGCTCATCGTCCGATGCGGCATATTCATTAACTATGGCATAGCTAGCCCCTTTTTCCAGAGCCGAAGCAGCATACTTGCTACCATCGAAGTTCTCGCCTTTCAGGCCGAAGAACAATTCTCCGCCCCTTATTGTCCTCGTGTCTGTAGAAACGCCGGAGGACTGCTTGAACAATTCGTATAATTTTTCGATTTCCATTGATGTTGTTTTTAGATCCTGACGCCCTCCATCGTCATCCTGAAAGACCTACCCCTAATCCTTAACTTGATTCAGGATCTACTTCTTCCCAGTGCTGCCCCAGCCCCCGGCGCCTCGCTCAGTCTCGGACAACTCATCCACGTTCTCCCATTCGACTCTCTCGTGCCTGGACACTATCATCTGAGCGATTCTCTCACCAGGGGCTATCTCGAAAGGCTCGTTGGAAAGGTTCACGAGTGACACCCTCAACTCCCCTCGAAAATCAGCGTCCACGGTACCAGGGGCATTGATGATTGTAATTCCGTGCTTAGTGGCAAGGCCGCTGCGAGGGCGGACCTGAGCCTCATACCCGACCGGCAGCTCTATGAATATGCCGGTAGGCACAAGCTTGCGCTCAAGTGGCTGCAAAGTTAATGGCTCGTCTACGTTAGCATGCAAATCCATTCCCGCAGATGCCTCAGTGGCATACGCCGGATTGTCCCACTTGCTCTTATTAACTATTTTGACTTTCAACATATTACTTTTCATCTACGATGACTTTTTCCTCAACGGCTTCGGCTTCTTTTTCTGCCTCGTCTTTCTCTTTATCAGGAATGATCAAGTTCAGTACCACGCCTACGATGGATGCAAGTCCTATTCCAGCAAGGGAGAATTTCCCGAAACTAATCACTGCCCCACCGATGCCCACAGTGAGGATGATGGAGGCGATGACAAGATTGCGGGACTTGTTCATGTCTATCTTCGCTTTAATCATATTGTTGATTCCGACCGATGCGATGGTACCGAACAAAAGAAGCATTATGCCCCCCAGGACTGCCGTAGGGATGGTCTGAATCGCTCCGCCAACCTTCCCGACCAACGAGATTACTATGGCCGAGATGGCAGCTATGCGCATGCAGGAAGGATCGGTGACCTTCGTGAGAGCGACAGCCCCCGTAACCTCTGAATATGTCGTAACGGGAGCTCCGCCGAGAAAGGCTGCCAGCGAACAGGCCAGGCCATCCCCGAGCATCGTCCTGTGCAGTCCCGGATCTTTTACGAAATCCTTTCCGGCAATCTCCCCTATCGCATAAATGTCACCGACATGCTCGATTATAGGGGCAATCGCCACCGGCGCCATGAAAAGAATCGCCTGCCATGAGAAACTCATCTTCGTGAACTTAGGCAGAGCGAACCATGAAGCGTTCGCAACCGGTGAGAAGTCCATGGTCGTTCTGTAAAAAATAACTGCCGCCAAGTAACCTGCAATGGCGCCGAATACGACAGGAATCAGTTTCACGATTCCTTTGCCCCAGATAGAGCAGGCTATAGCCACGGCCAGCGAGACTAAAGCCAGCACCCAGTTGTTGCTTGCCATGTTCACGCCCGTTCCTGCCAGGGACAGGCCGATGAGAATGATCACCGGGCCAATGACGATGGGAGGAAACAGTTTCTTTATCACGCTGATGCCGAATAGCTTGACAACCAAGCTCATCAGCATATAGACTACGCCCACGGCAACCAAGCCGCAGAACATTCCATGCATGCCGTAAAGCTCAGTAGCTTTAACGATAGGGGCTATGAAAGCGAAGCTGCTGCCCAGATAAATCGGGACTTTTCCGCCTGTCACTCCGTGAAATAGAAGAGTCCCCAAGCCTGCCGCGAGAAGAGCGATCGCAGGATCGAACCCGACCAATAATGGAACAAGGACCGTGGAGCCGAAGGCCACGAACATGAACTGAACGCCGACGATAGTACGTTTCAGCGAAGATAATGTGTGATCTGCCATTGGTTGATTATTATGCCGGGCTCAAATATAGGCAAAAAACAGATATTCTTCCTATTTTGGAACGCAAAATATATTAACAGCATAATCAACAAAAGACGGAAGGCTTGAAGATTGAAGGCTATTTGCAGGCACGCCAGTAAAGCACGCCGGCGATGATAGCGAATATGAAATTCGGCAGCCAGAGAGCTAGCGCTGGAGGAAGCGTGTCACTGTAGACGAACATCTGGCTGAACCGCAAGAACAGGATGTATGTAAAGCTAAGCGCGATTCCCAAACCAATGTTCAATCCTATGCCGCCACGGCGCTTTCTCGAAGAAAGGCTCACGCCTATGATGGTCAGGATGAATGCAGAAAACGGCAGCGCAAGCCGAGTCTGTTTTTCTATCTGGGCATACATCACGTTCGCATCCCCTCTGGATTTCTGAATCTTGATCAGCTGGTTCAGAGGCCCGATAGGAAGGGTTTCCACTGTCTTCTTATTCCTATAGAAATCCGTCACGGTGAGGTTCAAGACGGTGTCTTTCTCCGTTCCGAAAGTAACCTTATCTGCAAGGCCCTCCGGATTGTAATCTCTGACGAAATATTTCTTGAGTTTCCAGCCGCCGAACGTGCTGTCCCAGACTGCTGTCTCGGCAGTGATTTTCTCAATCAGCTTGTTATCCTCGATTTTTTCGAGAGAAAAATTGTACGCCGTGTTATTCCAGCTGCTGAAAGACTCCACATAGACAAACTCACCTGGATTCAGCTGGTAATGCACATCCCTGGAACTGAGCGCCTTTCGGTTCACCTTCGTGTACTGCGCTTCGAACTTCACCCTGACAGTGTTCGCCCGAGGGATCACCCACAGATTCAAGCCTAGAGACAGCATGGCGATTAACAGGGCGGAGAGCATGTAAGGGTACATCATCCTGTGGAAGCTGACGCCGCAAGAAAGGATGGCGATAATCTCGCTGTTAGCAGCCATCCTGGACGTGAAGAATATGACCGTGATGAATACGAACAGCGGGCTGAACATATTCATGAAATACGGCACGAAGTTGACGTAATAGTCGAATATGATAGCGTGCAGAGGGGCTTTTTTCTCAACGAAGTCATCCACCTTCTCGCTTATGTCGAAGATAATGACAATGCCGATGATAAGCAGCAGGGCTATGAAGAAAGTCACGATGAACTTCTTCATTATGTACTTATCTATCTTCTTGAGTCTCAAGTCCATATATTCCTATAATCTCTCAGAAACCTTTTTCACGGCAGCCTCTTTCCAAGAGGCG
>Ga0256405_10008674_pt1 | contig 14399 bp, 12 predicted proteins | sample RumenRJG_02DNA_FD_189096 | JGI IMG/M metagenome (GOLD analysis project Ga0256405, IMG submission 189096) | Bovine rumen microbial communities from Lethbridge, Alberta, Canada - RJG_02 | ecosystem: Host-associated > Mammals > Digestive system > Stomach > Rumen | place: Canada: Alberta...
GAAGTCAACGAAGAACCGATAGTCTACCATTGGAAATACAAGCTTGAAGAGCTTGATCCCGATGAGGAGGTTCAGGTAGAAACCTTACTCGTAAAAAAGTCCAGTTAATTATTATCGTTTATACTAGGGTAGGAATGAAGGGAGGGCATGGTTCAGAATGCGAAAGAGAATGAGCCCTCCGTTGTCCGCGGATATCCGGAACGGTTTGACCTGCGGGAGTGGGATGTCGTGACGCCTGTCAAACAGCAGGATCCGTGGGGAACCTGCGGATCCGCCGCGATCTGCCCGGACTGCGGCTACGTGCTGGCGGATTATACCGGGACAATGAATCCCTGAAAAGGCAGCGGGAGGAGATCATGGATATAATGATGGCACTGTTTGATCAGGAAACACTGATGAAAAGAGATTTCTGGACAAGCTATGAGTACATTTGATTTTACGACGATTATGGACCGCAGAGGAAAGGACGCGCTGGCGGTGGATTCCATCGGTTCGGATGTCGGCTGGGCGATCGCGCCTTCCGCGCCGAAAGAAGGGTTTACCGCGATTCCGATGTGGGTGGCGGATATGAACTTTGCAACGGTGCCGACGATTCCGCAGGAGATCATCCGGCGCGCGGAGCATCCGGCGTATGGGTATTTTATGCCGACGGATGCATACTTCGACTCGATCATCCGCTGGCACGAGCGCAGAAATAACGTTTCGGGTCTGGATAGAACGGCCATCGGCTACGAGAACGGAGTGCTTGGCTGTGTCAGCACTGCCATACAGGCATTTACCACACCGGGAGAGAGGATATTGCTGCACAGCCCGACCTATATCGGATTCACCCATGTGCTGGAAAATACAGGGCGTGTGGCGGAGCTCAGTCCGCTTGTGCGCGATGATCAGGGTGTGTGGAGAATGGACTATGCGGATATGGAGCGTCGGATCCGGGAGCAGCATATCCATCTGGCGATCTTCTGCAGCCCGCACAATCCCTGCGGAAGAGTCTGGGAGAAAGAGGAGATCCGAAAGGCGATGGAGTTGTTTCGCAGATATGACTGCGTCGTCATTTCTGATGAGATCTGGTCGGATATCCTGCTGAACGGCCATAAGCATACGCCCACCCAGAGCGTGAGCGAGGATGCGCGCAGCAGGACGATTGCGGTCTACGCACCGAGCAAGACCTTCAATCTGGCGGGGCTGATCGGAAGCTATCATATTATCTACAATCCGTACCTGCGGGACCGGATGAAGCGGCAGTCGGATCTGACGCATTACAATGACATGAATGTACTGTCCATGCATGCGCTGATCGGCGCCTATAAGCCGGAGGGCTATCTCTGGGTGGATGAGCTGTGCGCGGTTCTTTCGGAGAACATTAACTATGCGTATGATGTGATCTGCAGAGAGTGGGACGGAGTGGAAGTCTCCAAGCCAGAGGGAACCTACATGCTCTTCGTGCATTGCGAGGAGTACTGCGCGAAGAAGGGACTGAGCATCGACGAGCTGATCCGCAAGGGCTGGGATGTCGGCGTAGCCTGGCAGCAGGGCGCTCCCTTCCATGATCCGTGGGGGATTCGGATGAACGTGGCCCTGCCGCATTCTCTGGTGGTCAAAGCGATGGACCGGCTCAGGAGGTATGTGTGGTGACGGCCTCTGGCCGTCAAAGCGATGAACCGGCTCAGGAGGTATGTGTGGTGACGGCCTCTGGTCGTCAAAGCGATGAACCGGCTCAGAAGGCATGTGTGGTGACATTCAGTAAATAATGTAATGAGAGATAAAAGAAGGAGTTTATTATGATTCTTATCTACCCGATCAGTGAGATGCCGAAGGTGATCAGGAAGTCCTATGAGCTTGATGCGGATGTCTTTGAAAAGCTCAGAAACTTTTATGAGATGAACAAGGACATGCGTCATCACAAGGCGGTCATCTGTCAGAACGGGAAACCCGTATTCTGCCTCGGATACGTGAAGAACCGTGCTGTCAATGTGGATCCGGACAACCCGAGAGTGCAGATGAAGCTCTCGAACTTCTGGCATTACAGTGTGGAGGATGAGGGGATCGATTATTCTTATGTGGACCGTTACCAGATGGTGCTGTACGAGAGCCTGGAGGAGTACAGCTATCACACGGCGAGACTGATCAGGAAGCATAATCCCGATCTGGTGGTTGCATTTACGGATCCGTATGCAAGGTTTTTCTTTGAGGAGTCGGATAAGCTGCTGATCGCGCAGAGCGAAGAGGAGCTGTTCGCCGCGCATCCTGAGTTGAAGCAGCTTCGGACGCTGCGCGGGAAAACGGAGATTCGCTGGGATGTGCAGGGTGTCTTTACGGGAAATGTTTCCAGCATCGAGATCATGACCAGCATGTACTGGCTCAAGCGGGAATTCTACTACGGACCGGAGAATCCCGATAAGGTGTTCTATCTGATCAAGCAGCCGGTGAAGGAAAATGGAATCACGGCGCTTGTTTCCAATGTGATGGGGATCATCGGAATGCTCCGGGCCAGGCGGCCGGACTTTATTCCGGTCGTGGATCTGGGCGTTGCGAACGATCCGAACCAGTTCACCGGTATGAGCGGCGAGGACGTCTGGGGCATGTTCTTCAAGCAGGTTTCCCCGTACAGCCTGCAGGAGGTGTACAACTCGCAGCACGTGGTGCTGGATCAGAATTCCAATCTGAATATGAATCCCTATCTGACGGAATTCGTGTTCTCCAATCAGCGCGCGGAGCTGAAGTACGGAAAAGAGCTGCAGTATACGGATGAGGTGCAGGCCTATATCGACAAGAAACTCGAGGCAGTGTTTCCGGCGGAAAAGAAGAGAATCCTTGCGGTTGTCGTGCGGGGAAGCGATTATCTTGCCCCATCCGTGGCAAAGTATGTGCCGCATGGCATCACTGCTGAGGAGACCCTTGAGAAAGCAATCGACTATGTCCGTGAGAAGCAGTTTGACTATGTGCTCCTGGCGACAGAAGACCAGTCCTATCTTGACCTGTTTCAAAACAGTGAGCTGAAGGACCGGCTTCTGTATGTGGAGCAGGACAGAATCGATTATACAAAGGAAGAGAACCACAACAAGCTCCTGATTGAGATCTACGGCCGGGAGAAGAAGGATCCGTATAAACGGACGCTTGACTACATCTGCGTGCTGGAGGCAGTGACGAGATGCGACGCGCTCCTGGCAAATGTCACCTGCGGTGTCGTTACCTATGCGCTTGGCCGGAATCCCGGGTATGAGTTTGTTGACGTAAGAAAGATCTGAGCAGAGCAGGATAGAATGCGCAGGCGCATCCGCATGGACGGAGCACAGACCTGAATGCGCAGACAGTATCCGAAAGAACTGAGCGGGGGAGCGGCATATGATGGATCTGGTGGAGGAGGCGATTCTCTACGCCACAATCATGCACCAGGGGAAGGTGCGCAAGAGGAAAAATATTCCGTTTATTCTGCATCCTCTGGAGGTAGCGCAGATTCTGGCGACCATGACGGATGACCGGGAGGTGATCGCTGCCGGGATCCTGCACGATGTCGTGGAGGATACGGACGGGACGCTGGATGAGATCCGTTCCAGGTTCGGAGAACGGGTAGCTCTCCTGGTGGATTCCGAGACGGAGGCCGCCTATCCGGAAGAGAGCAAGGCAAAGAGCTGGAGAAAGCGGAAGGAGCAGTCCCTGCAGAAGCTCAGGCAGAGCGAGGATGTCGGGGCGAAGATGCTCTGGCTTGCCGATAAGCTCGCGAATATCCGCTCGCTGGCGCGAGACTGCAGCGAGAACGGAGAGAGCGTGTGGAAGCATTTTCACCAGAAGGATCCCTCCATGCACTGCTGGTATTACCGCACGGTGGCGGAATATGTGGAGTATGATCTCAACAAAACCGGTGCCTATAAGGAGTTGATCAAGCAGATCAACTACATCTGGCCGGGTACATTTGACTCTGAAAAGACACGGTACCGGAAGTACAAGGAGGTCTCGCTCGAAGGCTGCAGGCTTCTCGGAAGCGGGCAGAAGGGCGATGTCTACCGGTATGACGATGAGCTGGTTCTGAAGGTCTACAACCGCAGGAACACCTATAAGGATGTGGAGCGGGAGATTGCACTGAGCCGCAGAGCCTTTGTTCTGGGAATCCCGACGGCGATTTCATTTGGCATCGTATCCGTGCAGGACCGTTACGGAGCCATGTATGAGCTGATAGGCTCCGGGACAATGACCTCGTGCATCGCCGCGCATCCCTTCAATCTGGAGTATTATGCCGATGCGATGTCGGATCTTGCCCGGATTATTCACAGTACCAGCGCAGAGGAAGAGGATCATTTTCCCGACGCGAGGGACCGGTTCCGGGCGTATATCCAAAACGGGATCGCACTCAGCAGCAAGGCTCTGGCTCGAAGGTGCCTTCAGCTGATCGATGAGATGCCGGAGACGAAGCATCTGATTCACGGGGACTTCCACACAAGCAATGTCTTTTTGCAGAATTCGGAGCCGCTTCTGATCGATATGGACCGGCTGGCAACCGGCGATCCGATCTTTGAGCTGGGTGATCTGTATCTGTACTATGCTTCAGAGCAGAAGAAAGATCCCAATGATCCGGATCCCTATTTTGGTCTTCCATACGGCATATGCAGAAGGTTCTACGACCTGTTCCTGAAGCACTATCTCCAGACAGAGGATGCGGAACGGCTCCGGGAGGTTGGGGACCGGGCGGCGCTGCTGGGAAACCTGAGGCTCATCAACCGTTACCGGAAGAAGGACGTTCTCAGTGAAGAGGAAAAGAGCGAGGTGGATGCCCTTGTGGCTGACGTCAAAGCGCTTCTTCACAGGGTGGAGCGGCTTGCCATAGCGCAGAGTGGATCTGATGGCTTATCTGGCAAAGAACGGCAGAAGTGATGATATTGTACGGGCGTCCAAAGATCAGAGATTTCCGGACAAGCTTCTCGCTGAGTTTAAGGGACTGATGACAACAGATTGTCCAGTCTCATCTGCGGGTCGATCCAGCTGACCTGCCGGGGCGTGTGGATCCTGTCATCCGGCTGCTGATGTCCGATCAGAAAGGGCGACTTCGGGTCATGGTTCTGCATATTCCGGCGTATGGTGTCCTGGTCCGCGTTCGCGTAGCAGTAGCGGCAGAAATGCCCGCAGGTGTTGTATGCGCCGATGTCATGCGTGATATAGCAGGCACATTCTTTCCGGTTGCGCGGTGCTTTCGGCAGGATCAGATTCTCGCCGGCTGCTGACTCGAATACCTGCTGTGTCATACAGCCCGAGCAGTCCGCGCCGGCCGAGGCGAGGGCAGGACTTTCCCCGCACGGCTTTATGGTCATATCATACGCCGAGGCTGTGCGCACGAGCTCCTTCGTCATGGACATCTGGAGTCCGAACGGGACCGCTTTCGCCTCAGGGTAATTCATTTTCACCTTTTCGTACAGATCGATGAAGCTGATCACAACTGTATGGGTCGCGCCGCGGAGCGTTTCGCACATTGAGCGGAAGACGGACAGATGACGGTCCACGCTCCAGTCCTCGTTCAGCAGGATCGGATCGTACCGCCAGCACATATTCTTTGCGCCGACAAGACCCGAAAGCTCCTTGAAATACGTCATGACAGATGCTGCCGGGGGCACATGTGGCTCGATCTCTTTTCCGTAGGGGGTTATGGTCACGAACCAGTACTGATGATAGGGCTGCAGGAGTTTTCCAAGCGCAGGGCTGCGAAGGACCGGCCCGGGATTCTTCGTACAGAACACGATCAGATCCACGATGGCCGGATCCAGAAGATATCTGGTTACAGAGAAAGGATCAAATGGATTCCGCACAAGCACATATCCTTCCCGAAGCCGGTTGGCAAACCACTCCGAATAAAAGGCGGGGATGTCTGTGCGGTTTCCAGTCTGGATAATCATGGAACAAGCCTCCTGAAAGCGGGCAGAACACGGTAATCGGAGCAGGCAAGCCTGCCATTCTGAATTTATGTCAATTTCAGAGGGGTGTTGAATAAATACGATTATAACATGATTCTCGCCAAAAGCAGGTTACGGATTGTTACATGCTTCGCGATTGAGCTGTGTGAGTTCGCCGCGTGAGTTCATATTTTTCTCATTTGATTAGCAGGGTTGTTTATACTATAATGAGATAAAAGTAATTGTGTCCTCGTGTGAATGATGATTCATCACGGGGTTGTTGGTGTTTTGAGAGAAACGGCATGAAGATACAGGCAAGGATAAGTGCAAAGCTGAAGGCTCAGACCGGAGCGTCCATCACCTACGCGCTCCTGCTGTTCCTCGTGTGCGCGGTGGTGAGTTCTGTCGTGCTCGCGGCCGGAACGGCGGCAGCAGGGCGGATGAGCAAAGCGGTGGAGACGGATCAGAGGTATTACAGCGTCGCCAGTACTGCTGAATTGCTGCTGGATCTTTATGATGGTGCGAAGGTTATCACACAGACCGTGCAGACCGTGCAGGAGGGGAAGAGCGGAGAAAAAACTATTGTGAGCGACTATCAGTATTTTAAGGATTCCACGAAATTAACTGCAGAGGAATCTGCGAATTATAGGCTGCTTTCCAGAGTTTCCGATTTATATACGGGGATGTCAACGGATGCGGTTCCGTCGGATCCGATGGAGGTGAAGGTCGGATCAGACAAATATGCTTCCATCCAGGTGAAAAGTGCTGCTGACGGAGGGCTGACATTTGCTGTCTCGAGCTATCAGACGACATCCTCCGGTTCGGAAAGCACCGATAAATATACGTTGTATCTTGTATTTGGCGCAGATGTGAACCAGATTACGGATTCGAAGACTACAGATGGGTATAATGCTTCGGGCGTGCTGGAGACAAAGACAAAGCTGACAGTCACGACTGAAATGACATGGAGTCTTACCAGCATGAGTACGGCACCGCCGGAAGGATGGACATGAATATGAAAAAGCAGATGTTAAAAAAGCTCAGAAGCAAATCCGGTGAGTCAATTGCCGAAACGCTGGTGGCGGTACTGATCGCTGCTCTGGCGCTGCTGATGCTTGCGGGCACCATTAATACCGCTTCGCGTCTGATTACGAGAAGCAAAACCGCATTGGAAGCTTATTATAAAGAGAATAATAAGCTGTCAGAACATAGCAGCTCCAGTGGAAGGAACATCGTTACGGTCTCTTCGGGGTCGGGGGAGCCGGAATGGATCTTATGTAGTGTAGATCTCTATGAGAATGACAAGATCGGGAGCACACCGGTGGTGGCATTCAGCCGCCATACAGAAACAGAATCATAATGTGGAATATGTGTTAAGCGGACTGCTGTATGTTCTGCTTATTAAAAAAGGACGCAAGTGAAAGCGGCAAGCCGGAGAGAGTACGAATGAAATTGTTTGGCAAGCTGAAAAGTAAAGAAGGCTTCTCGATTGGGGAACTCCTTGTGGCAACCTTGATTCTGCTCATGGTTTCATCGGTTGTCGCGGGCGGAATTCCTGTTGCCAGGGACGCATATAATAAAGTGACAATCGGGGCAAACTCCCAGGTGCTTCTCTCGACGACGATCTCTGCATTGCGAAATGAACTGGGGACAGCGACTGAGAAGATAGAGCCGAACGGCAGCACCATCACTTATATCAATGGAAGAACCGGCTTGAAAACCGAACTATATACTTCAGGGACACAAGGAATCAAGATTAAGGAATATAATCGCGCAGGAGATGTTGTTTCGGACAGAACCCTTGTCCCAGAGGCTGCAGCGACAGAGGATCTTTATGCAACATTTGGGAGCGACAGCACCTTCGCGAAAGGGGTATTAACCATAAAGAATCTCGAGGTAAAGAGATCTTCAGACGCAGCCACGGATGCAGGCCGTGCCGAACTGTCAGAGTTAAAGATCCGTGTGATTCGGGCTTCCTGAACGGAGGAATCTTTCGACAGCCAGGTGTGCGAACAATTGATGGAAAGCCTGATCTGTGGGTTGCAAGGTGCATGATCAATCGATAGAACACCTGATCTGCGGGCAGTAAGGTATGTGGATAATCGATACGATATAAGGGTTAATCGGAATATGTGGAGAAAGCGCAATAACAAAGGTTTTACACTGGTTGAGATCATGATGGCGGTTGCGATCATAGCCATTCTTGCTGCCGTCAGTTTTGTGGGCGTCGTCGGATATCTGCGCTCTATGGCGCAGCTGGAGAGAGACGCCATCGCAAAAGAGATCTTCATTTCCGCTCAGAACCATCTGACAATGGCAGAAGGACAGGGATATCTGGGAAAATCAGAGAAGACACAGAAGGCTCTATTTGGAACGGAAGAAACTGAGGGAAGCGGCATTTACTACTATGTGGTGAACGATGGTGTAGTAGAAGGTGATGCGGATGCATTTTCCAATGGCGTACTGGGGCTGATGCTGCCATTCGGCGCGATCGAGGAAACGGCGCGAATGGGAAGCGGATATATTATCCGCTATCAGGCGCATCCGGCGGCTGTTCTTGATGTATTCTATTCTCCGTCCCGCGGTCATCGCTATATGCATACGCGGTTCACGACGCAAGAAGAGAGCACGATGGTTGCAACCCTGCGTGGAGCGGATAATAAGTCCGCGCGGAGAAACTATAGTGAGGAAAATTCTGTCATTGGATGGTATGGGGGCGGAGAAGAACTCAAACATGGCGAGGAACTTAAGGCTCCGGAGATTAAGGTGATCAATGCGGAACGGCTGACAGTTGAAGTGACAGATCCGAATCCGGACGGTACGCTGCAGCTGATTATTACAGGTGTGACAAGCGGAGCGCAGAAAGCAATTGACATTAAAGATACTACACATGAACCCAGATCTGTAGGGGGTGCTGGAAAGTATGTCATTACACTGGATGATATTACCAAAGCAGGCATGCGATTCCGGTTCCTTGGTTCCGACAATGGCACTGATTTCCTGATGGGTGAGAATATAACCATTCAGGCTGTCTCTTACAGGAATGATGTACTCACGAATGTTGCCTACAGCAGCAAGCTGACGACAAACAGTCTGTTTGCCGACCTGAAGATGGAGAGTACGACCAGCACCGATGCAGAAGGCAATGTAACTACGACAGTTAATTCTTCTAAAGCGATCATAACGAATGTCCGGCATCTGGAAAACCTGGGTGAGGACATCTCGTCAGTTGACAGCACGAATCTGAAGCTGAACGCTGCGGAGCAGAGCTCAGACCTGAGTTGGGAAACATTTAAGTCTCAGATTAAGGGAGAGTCTATTACTGACTTTAGCATTTACTTTGACGACGATGATGATGATGATGATGATACGGAAACGGCGGAAACGGTAGGGTATTACAAGCCTGTAGAGGTATCATATCCACTGGCATATGATGGCATGGGCCACAGGATTTCTGATGTCCAAGTCAATCATACAGGTAATAAAGGAGTTTTCGGCACCTACGGATTAGAAGGAGCGGCAAGCGGATCTGTTTATTCTATACAGAACCTGGCAATCATTGATTTCAAAACAAATTATAAGACAGAGTCTGATTCTGTGAACGCGATGAAAGAAGATGCCGGCGCATTGGCCGGATCCGTGATCAATACAAATGTAACAAATGTGATTGCCTACAGCAGCAAGCCAGAAGCAGTTGCTGCCGATAACGTTATTACAGCAAATGGTTCAGCCGGCGGTCTGATTGGCTCAATGACCGGAGGAACCATCACGGCGAGCGCGGCTGCATTGAATGTAAAGACGGAAGCCGGAGCAGCCGGAGGCCTTGTCGGTACCGTATCTGGAAATGCTTCTATTATTGGTTGTTACGCTGCCGGACATACGAAAGATGCCGCATATTATGATAGTACAGTAAGTACGGATCCGGAAACAGGAAGCACAACTGCCACGAAGACTGAGATTTACAATATACAAGGAACAACTATTGCAGGCGGATTGGTTGGAAGTGCAGGTGGCGCTAACATTTCGTATTCTTATTCGACCTGCTCTGCGTCTTGCGGCTCCGGAGGCATCACGGGAGGCCTGATCGGAAGCGGATCTGGGAGTATTACGAATTGCTATGCGACCGGTCTTGTGAAAGGTGCGTCAGCCGGAGCTTTCGCCGGAGCTTATGCCGGAGCTTATACTCCTGCAGCAGGAAAGACATGCACCGGAAACTATTATTATGAGATCATCAACGAGCGTGAAGTCTCTGGTGAAAACGGAATAACAGGCTTCGGATATCTGAGCGCTGTGAGCGGTGAGGCCTCTACAAGAGGAATAACAGCGTTGGATGAGACGGTAGAAACCTATAACTCATTCTGCAGCGGAACAGCAGATGCTTATCCTTATGACACAACCCTGATCGATTACTATCAGAAGAAGTATAATCTGAAGAGTGTTGTTGATCTGGGGTATCCCATTCCGGCGGGCAAGCCTGCATATATCGAAAGGTACTTTATCCAGGATCATCACGGTGACTGGCCGGCTCCGGAGACGTTTGTGATCAACACGGCGGGCGGCGGAGCAGCTGGTGGCTGATGGGAAGCACTCAGAGGGACGTTATGAGAGCACCGTGTTGGACGCCATTGTTTGAAAGCTGTGTCTTGCAGCGGGAAGCGCCCAGATGCTCTCTGTATGATAACCGAATAGTTACGTGTATTCATTGTGGCAGGGCGGTTCTTGTGGATCGTCCTGTTTTGGAAGTTTGAGGGATAATGGGACCGGAAGAAGAACGGACGATCAGAATTATGAAAATGCACATGCGTTGGATGATTTTCCTGATGAACAGCTGACACGCTTGGATGCGGAGTATGAGATTGACAGGACGTTGAAAGGACGTTGAAAGGACGTTAACAGTTTATGAGTGACCTGCGGGCTTTTGTGGATGCTTTTTATGATAGTTATGAAAAGTCAGGATACTGTATAGAGGAGGATCAGCAGCTTCCGGAGAAGAAGGTGCTGGAGGAGATCTGCATGACCCTGACGCATGTCAGCTGCATGCGTGAGGAGGGGAGATATTCCAGCTTCCGCGTGTGTTTTCTTCAGCCGGATTCGGAGCTTCTGGGCGCGTATATCTATGCGCATGCGCTGCTGTTCGAAGAGCCGGTCCTCTTCAATGAGCGGGATATTCACAAGCTGGCGCCGGCGCTGAATGCGGATATGAGCTACCTCATGCTGGACCTTTCTTCCAAACCATATAAGGCGATCGGGATCATCGCGGCCTATACCACCTGGGAGAAGATCATGACGTTGGAGATTGAGAAGGGCGTGCGCATGCCGAGAATCCCGAATCTTCTGGTTCACGGTCCCGGGGAGCTGGAGGCCTGCTTCGGAGAGAGTTCTCTCGTGAGCTACCGGGCCGGCGAGTGTATCTTCTTCCGGACGGACACCTTCACTTCAACGCTGGTTGCCGAGCAGCTGAGGCAGGATTCTCATATCTCTGACCGCGACCGACTCAGGTTTTTGTATCAGGTGATCTGGCAGACACAGAAGCACAGGCAGCAGGGCGGACATATCTTTATCGTCCCCTCCGCTGAGTCATGCGAGAAGTTTGCGACTTACAAATACAGGATGTACAGCCGGTTCCCGGCGGATCACAGCGCGGCGAGAGCGAATAAGGACATTCTCACTTACGCGAATCTGATCGCGAAGCTGACCGCTGTTGACGGGGCGGTGATTCTCACGAAGGATCTGGAGCTGATCGGGTTCGGCGCGGAGACATTTGTCGACCGGATTGGCAAGAACGTGGAAATGAGCTTCATCCGCTATGACAATCAGGTGGACAAGACAAAGCACTTCAACGACAACGGCATGCGCCACCGTGCCTGCTATACTTTCTGCAACGAGGTGGAGGGCTCCGTCGCGATCATCCTGTCGCATGACGGAGTGAACAAGGCCTGCACGAAGCACGACGGCAAGGTCGTGGTCTATGACAATGTGGGACTGCCGCTGCTGTGACGATGCAGGACAGCCGCTGGTGGGTTGAAGCGGAATGATCAATGCCCGGGAGGCCTGATTATTCCAGAAATTTCAGACTGTCAGAGATGACCTTAAAGTCAATGGAACAGTCTCCGCCGGAGATGCCGATCGGTATGGTGTCATCGAAGCTGTAGGTTTGATAGGGGGAATCCTTTGGATCGTCGAACCGGTATACGACTACCATCCGGGATGCGGGATCTACGATCCAGTATTCCCGGACACCGGACTGCTGATACTTGCGCAGCTTCAGGATGCAGTCATGGCTGGCGTTTGCTGAGGACAGGACCTCCACGGTCAGATCGGGCGCACCAAAGCAGCAGCGCCCTTTGATCTTTTCAACATCACAGACGATGAGAAGATCCGGCTGCAGCATGGTGTACTTGTCCTTGTCGAGCTGGACATCACAGGGGGAGAGAATGACACGGCAGCGCCCCTGATGCTTCTTCTCACATTCCTTGAACTGGATATGCATCTCACCAATGACCAGCTGGTGTGTCACGGAGGGGGAGGCCATATCATAAAAAACGCCATCGATCAGTTCGGTCCGAATCTCATCAGGAAGCGCGTAGTAGTCGTCAACAGTATACAGCCTTTTCTGAGAGGACTGTCTGGTAAGCGGAGAAGTGCCGTGATCCGCCGCAATCTGTGCGGTATCAGGGGCAGATCCGTATTCCGCAGTATTCTGTGCACTGTCCACAGAAACTCCATGTTCCGTGTATTCTCGCTTTGTACGGGGAGAAGTATTGTACTTCATGGATGATTCACGTACGAGAGCAGCGTTGGCAGCTCCTGCATGAGACTCGTGGTCATATGCCGGATGATCTGGCAGCAGCATGTCATACCCGGCGCCTTGCGAAGGGTGCCGGTAAGGAGAGAGAGCCTTCTCCAGTGCAAGCAAGGTTTCCCGGCGCGGTGACTTCGTGGCGCCGCTGAGCACTTTCATAACAGTTCCGAGCGGAACGCCTGAAAGCTGGGCAAGTTGGGCATTCGTATATCCGAGTTCCTGTTTTCTCAGTCTGATCTCATGGATGGTCATGGCGTAGTCCTCCTTACCTGAAATGGATGAGCGGTGCGATCGCAGAATCAGAGCGATTGCAAAGAGTATGTTGGAATTCAGGTACTTATGATTTGATATTTGTATTGTAGAATATTTAAAGAACCATGTCAACACCGTATTACCAAAGTATGAAAAATGGATGCATCATGGATGGAACGCGGATGCATTATGGGTGGAACATGGATGCATAACGGATGAAACACGGTGATATTTCGGTTGCATCAGAATCATTGTTTGATGGAAAGGAGTTTCTTATGGCAAATTACAGAGCGGAGCTGACAGGTGTATTCGGAGATCCGGTGGATGACAATCCGACGATCGTTCTGGAGGAGGCGGGATATCAGGCGCTTGGTCTGAACTACCGGTACCTGACGATCAAGGTGCTGCCGGAGGATCTGAAAACCGCGATCGATGCCGTGCGGGCGATGCATTTTCGGGGAATCAATCTGACGATGCCGCATAAGATTACGGTGATTCCGATGCTGGATGAGCTGTCGGAGGCGGCGCAGATTATCGGCGCGGTCAACACGGTGATCAATGAGGACGGGAAGCTGATCGGTGAAAATACAGACGGCAAAGGCTTCACGCGCTCTTTGATGAGAGAAGGCGTGGAGCTTGCGGGAAAGAAGATTCTGATTCTCGGAGCGGGCGGCGCCGCGCGTGCGATTGCGGTGGAATGTGCCCTGACCGGCGCGAGCGAGGTTCTGATTGCGAGCCGCAGAGAGGAACCTGGACGCGAGCTGAGCGAGCTGATCCGTACGAAGACAAAAGCAGACTCTGCCTATATTGCGTGGAAGGAAACGATCAAGGTTCCGGAGGATACCGATATCCTGATCAACGCGACACCGATCGGATTCACGCCGAATGCGGATCAGATTCCGGACATCGATTATGATACGATCCGCGACGGGATGATCGCGTCGGATGTTGTCTTTGATCCGGTGCAGACCAGGTTCCTGAAGGAAGCCGCCGCACACGGCGCGAGGACCTTCACGGGAATCGGCATGCTCGTGCAGCAGGGCGCGCTGAACTTTACCTACTGGACCGGTGAGGAAGCGCCGGTGGAAGTGATGTATCAGGCGCTTGAGGACGCGCTGGCGGGGAAGTAAGCCGCGAGTAAGCCGCCGCACCCCGCCGCGTGGCACGGCGGGGAAGCTTCGAAGGCGTGGAAAAGAGGCGCGTCCTGCAATTAATCCCCGCCATGTGCCACCCCGGCGGGCCTGCGCAGGCGTGGAATATCCATAAGAATGCGCAGAACCAAAATGTATCATAAGAGGCTGCGGTTGTTATGACAGAAGAGATCCGATATAAAAGCCGAATCAGGTAAAGCAGCGTGTAGAGCGGATCCTCCTGGAGCAAATGAGAAAATACCCATACTTGTTTGATTCCTCCCCGTCCTCTGATTGCCCTTCCATCCCCATGTGATGTATAATGTCGTTGGCAGA